>ERZ1292625.816-Hain-H41-01um-R1-816-length-42362-cov-5_pt1 | contig 13561 bp, 8 predicted proteins | sample MGYA00564400_ERZ1292625 | MGnify/ENA primary metagenome ERZ1292625 (study PRJEB36523, sample SAMEA6512639) | groundwater metagenome | collected 2019-01-08 | study: AquaDiva: Metagenomics assemblies of 32 groundwater samples | reverse complement strand
GCTCATCTCGTACCCGACCACTGTGCCGCCGACAAACCAGACACCGGGTGGTGGCTTCGGATACGGCGACTTCGACACACCGCTCGGCCCCATCGGGACGTTGCCGAACTCGCGCCTCGCGACCGCGACGTCATTCAACTCTAATCCGCTCTCAGCGACGCCTCCCTAAGGATTCACGATGACTACGTTCGATTATCAGTTTGTCACCTACACGGCTGTCTACGTAGACCCGACCGCGACCGGAACTGGCGACGGCACAAGTCCAACGAATGCGCGCACCACCATGGTGGCCGCGGCCTCGATGACTGCCAACACGGCGTACATCGTCCGACGCTCTACCTCGGAAATCAACTGGACCGTGGGCACGAACGCCGCGAACAACATGATCGTTATGGGTTGCCCGAAGGCGATCGACATGATGGCCGATATTGTTCCCGCGGAAGTCATGACCGCCTGGGGCGCCGACTCGGCTGACTACGCGACCTTCCTGATGTCGAGCAACACTGTCGGGGTGGTGGTCACTGGCAGCGAATTCATCCTCGAGCGCTCGGAGGTCCGGACAACTTCGGCCGCCGGCGCCAACACGACAGGAACCCTGCAGCTCACCGGCTCTCGTCCGACCGTTCGTAAGTGCTTCCTCCGCATCAAAGCGACGGACTACACCGATACGCCGCCACCCAACTTGAACCGAGTCCCGATCCAAGTCGGCACCACGTCACCGTCGATTATCGATACGATCATCCACGCACCTGGTCAGTCTGCTGTATTGACCCCGTCGTCGTGCGATAACTTCTCGCTGATCAGCTGCGACATCCGGGTCTGGGACAACGGCTCGAACAACATTCTGGGACCCGGCACGACGTCAACCGACTGGCTGGTCGACAACTGCACGTTCCAGATCAAGTACGCGAACCTGACTACCCACAGTGCGCTCTTTGGTCTGGGAACCCTGACCAACTCGACCTGGAGGAACTGCACGTTCACCCTGGATACACCGGTTATCAACTCGGTCGACTTCATGACGTTCTCAACCAGCACGCTGGCAACCTTCATCAACTGTACTTGGAATCACTCCCTCGCGAATCCTGGAACTGGCGGCCTGCTGAGCGGTGGCGGGACTTCGCGGTTCATCTTGATCAACTGCGTTATCAGCAGCACCAATACGTCGGCGTCGGCAACATCGCCGGTCTGCTTTGCCGGAACTGGCTACATCATCAAAGATACCACGATCACGTGGCAGGGACTGCTTGTCACCGCGGCAAGCTACGACGTCATCGAGCAGCTCGACAACGTCACGATCAACGCCGGCACCATGACGACTGATCAACAGATCTATGTCCCGACTCACCAGCTGGCCCACGGAACCAAGATCGCTGAAGTCACCAAGAACGGAATCGTCTACATCGGGGCAGGCACCTACACGGGTACAACCGTCGCGGTCGACCTGTCTGACAACGGGCGATTCTTTATCGATAGCTGCAACATCATCCCAACCGTCAACTTCCTGTCGTCGTCGGAATACTCGTCTTACTACGCCCGGAATGAAAACGGTGTCTCGGGCCAGTGGCGCGCCGAGAACCGGTCGAACAAGATGACCAACAACGTCGCGGCCCGCACGGGCGGCCAGACGTACTCGATCAAGGCGGAAGGCAAACAGACCAACCTGACTGGGCCGTTCTTGTACTGTGGCCCGCGTCCGTTTAACGGCATCCCGGTCGTGTTCGGATCCACGGGCCGCAAGAAGGTCACCATGTACTACGCGTACAAGATCTACGGCGAGTTCAACACGAACGAGCTGGCCCTCGAGATCGAAGTCCCGGCGGCCGCGTCGGGCTCCCTGACCAAGACCATCTCGTCCCGTACCCACGGGGTCACCATGGTCGACACCTCGGTCTGGACTGGCGACTCGGGTCTGTCGATCCGCCGTATGGAAGTCGTGTTCGACCTGCTCCGCGCTGAAAACGTCCAGTGCCGGATCGGGTTCAACAAGTACATCCTGAACGGCTACTGCTACATCGACCCGATCATCGTCGGCGCCTCAGCGTAATTGTTCGTCCAGCCTCCCAGATGGAAATCTATTGTCCATTTGGTAGGCTAGGGTTGGAGTCCTCCCATGCCGTTTAAGTCCAAGAGTCAGCGTCGGGCCTGCCATGCCGCCAATGACCCCAATTGGAACTGCGCCGAGTGGGAGGAGGAAACTCCTAAAGGTAAGCTGCCAGAGAAGTTGCCCAAGAAGGCCATGGCCTCCCTGGGGAACCGGGTCAAGGTCGCGATGATGAAGCAGGCGGTCCAGATGGCTGCCCAGCAGCTCATCCCGGGCGCCCCGCCAGTCAATCGGATCGTCCCGCCGGCGCCGGCCGCCCAGGCTCCCGCCGCTGCCCCAGCTGCCCCAGCCCAACCCGCGGCCCCTGCCGCCCCACAACCAGCCGCTGCTGGCGTCCCCCAGGCCCCCGTGGCCCAGGTGCCGACCATGCCTACGGCCAAGGACGTCCTGCGCCAAGGCCAGCAAAAAGCCCCTGGCGCGCCCCTGGATGCCCTGACCCACAGTGAAGGAGTGATTGCCGACAAGTTATCGAAGATGTCCAGTGCAGTGCACCGGATGGTCGCGATCACTCTCGGCCGGTACCGCTGAGGCCACTATGAGCGAAGCGCTCTCGCCTCTCGTGACTGGAGTCACTCCTCTCGTCAATGCTCTCGAACGCGTCCAAGACGTCATCCAGACCCGTCCCGTAGTCGACGAACCGACGACCGAACAGGCCGCCGACATCGTCGACGCGCGCGACACGCTCCAGAAGATCCGCCAGGATCGCACCCATTCCAGGATCGGCCGCATCGCCGGCGCGACCGGTAAGGGCGCACGGTTCGGCGGTCTCGGGATCGGGGCTAAGTTCGGACTGATCTTCGGCGGCCAGCATGACCCCATGCGGGCAATCGCGGCCGGCGCCGGGCTGGGTGCAGTCAGTGGTGGTGCGATCGCGGGCGGTCTCGAAGCCTTCGACATCCTGTCGGAAAAACGTCGGCGCAGCGTCGCGCTCAACACACTCCAGAAAGCGAACCCGCAGCTACGGGCTCGTCTCCAGGACCGTGGCGTTGCCAATGCAGCTCGTCGATACGGAGTCGTCCGCAACGCTCCCCTGCTGGGCGCGGAGTTCTTGGGAACCCTGGGCGGCATCGCCGGATCAGCCGCAGGTATCCGGGCCGTTCCTCCAAGCGGTGAAACTATTAAAGCTCCCCTGGGCTTCGACGTCGACCGCGCACAACTTGTGAATGCGGGAAAATGGGGCCTCGGCGGAATCGCAGCTGGCGGGGCAGTCGGGTTACTGGCCGGACTCCTGTGGAAGCGTCATCGCAAGAAAAAGCTGATCGATCGTCTGATGAACAAGACGGCCGAGATCACGCTCGATATCGATGTCGGCGACACCCTGTTGGGCGGCCGCTACAAGAACAGCCCGATGGAAGTGAAAGAGATCGGGACCGACGAACTCGGCCAGCCGACCGTCAATGGCCGCAAGCTCTTGAGCTATCGCATCAAGAAGAAGATGCCCAAGACCGCGGCTCACTACGACTACGCGGAATTGAATCGTCGCTCAGCACAGCGCCGCGACCCGGACAACAATCCACCGGCGAAGAAGCTCTGGCTGACAACTGCCGGCGGAATCCAGGTCTTCCTGGTTTCCGGCGAAGAGGTCAGGAATGCGTACGGCTCCTCGTTTATCGGCGGCGCCAACTACATCTCGTGGTCAGCCCAAATCCCGAAGAATGAAATCTGGATCGAGAGCGAGATCGCAGAGAGCGACCGTCCCTTCATCCTGATCCACGAACTCTATGAGCTCAAGCTCATGGAGATGGGCCACGACTATCACACTGCCCACGACGCGGCGACCGGTCTCGAAGACCAGGTCCGCGCGCTTGGAAAACCTGATCAAAAGAAAGAGGCTCGTTCCAAAACGACCCCGATTCCGAAATCCCCTGAGGACCCCAAGGATCCATGGCCAAGCACCAACGCCCCCGAGTTCCCGACCCAGACCGGCGGAAATCCCGTCAAGGCATCGAATCGGCGCTTGATGAAAGGGCTCGGCGGTCCGCCAGAGCGTTACAGTCTCGGAAGACTCGTGAAGTCAGCCGTCGAGTCCGTACGGACAACCGACACGGGCGACAGCCCCGAACAAAACCTCAAGAGCGCGGCTAAAGAGAAATTGCGGTCCCGCTCAGAAGTTGTGATCTACGACGACAAAGGCATTCTCGGAATCAAGAAAGACGGCTACCTGCTTATGCCAGGTGGCGGAGTCGACGACGGTGAAACCCCGGAAGCCACGTGCTACCGAGAAGCCGTCGAGGAAGCAGACAGGAAATTACTCCACCTCACGCCCGCTGGTGTGGTGGAAGCAGTATGGCCGGAAGGCATGGAATTGGTCGACGGGTTTGATGGCGAGCGTACATATCTCTTTCGTGCCCTTGACGGCGGAGAGCTCGGCACCGAACACGACGATAATGAGGGATTCAAGATAATCTCCTTCGCTGACGCGAAGAAGTTTCTCGAATCCCTGATAGACAACGATGATCACGCTTGGGCGCGCGAAGCCAACACGTCGCGTCTGCAGTGCATCGTTGCGGCGGAGAACAACGCCGAGGAGGGCATCACGACTCCCGTGAAGCTCGCCGCAAAGGATCAGGATCAGTGGCTACGTAGCCTCTGCCGGGTCCATGCGACGTTGGCAAAAGTCGCAGATGAAAAGGCGGCAACGCCCGATCTGAGCGGCGAGAAGGCCCCGAAAATCACCGCGGGGCCGCGGACCACACTGATGGCTGAAGACGAGCCAGATCTGTTGGGCGGTGATCCAGCAGTTCTAATCGATCTCGACGGAACCGTTCGAGACTGGAGTGCCGATGGTAAGTTACGTAATCTGGGCAGCCAATTTGTGCTGCCTAACCGAAAGGAAACACTGCGTCCGCTGAAAGACGCAGGGTGCCGCATCATCGGCGTGACGAATCATAGTTGTCACGCCGATGAGGCCCACCATGGCCTCACGCACGAGATGTTGAATCAGCTTCAACACGAGACCCTCGGACTGACCGAAGGATATCTCGACGACATCGTGTATTCGCCGGATCCGGATCCCGAGATCCTGAAGCCGAAGCCAACCATGCTCCATTACGCCATGAAGCGATTCGGCATCGACCCGAAACGCGCCATCATGGTCGGCGACCATCCGCCCGCTGACGGCAAAGCTGCCGAAGCTGCTGGGATTCCCTACCATCACGTCGATGAATTTTTCCGCGACCCTAAGGCAACGATCGCACTGGTTCTCAAGCACCTCCAGGCCAAGAAGGTGGAAGAGAAGACCGCTGACGCGCTGACCTATCAGGACCGTCCTGAGTTCCTGTATTTCAACCACGAGGGCAAAGTCCTCGCAGCGCCCGATAAAGACCGCCGCTTCCGCTTTCCGCTGCTGAATCAGATCGCCGGAAAAGCCGCCCCGTACGAACCGTCGCTCCGCTACGTTCCGCCTGAAGGCGCCGCTGAACCCGGGGTCCACGGCTACAACATCAACTTCAACACTGCCGAGGCGCCTGCTGATCTCGCTGATCTCCAGGGCGGCGAGTGGCAGGAGCCCGATCAAGTCCTCAAGGGCATGTACGGTTCCATGGGTCTCAAGCAGAACGCTCCGTACCGCGACCTCGATCGCGCCCGCGCCCGCGTGCTCCTGCGCGCGCATCGCCAGCGCATGAAACAACTCGCAGCCCAACAGGCTGCTGCGGCGCCAGCTCCAATAATTCCGCCGGTGGCCTGATGGACATCTTGGCCCAGCTGCCTGGAATGTTCGGGACACTGTCGGTAGTGCAGACTGACTGGGCCCGGCGCATCGCCATCGAACAACAGAACCAGGGCGGTTCGTTCCTGGAACCCGCGCTCGTGACAGAACGCGGCCCAGTCAGTCCCGGTCCTGTATTCGAAGCCTCCTACATGACTGGATGGCTGCTCGCCGGAACCCAGAATCAAACTGGTCGCGGTCTCATGATCGGCCTCGGGTCGGGGGCTGGTGCGATTGGGCTTCTCCACTGCTTCCCAGGAATCGACCTCACGGTGGTCGAAATCGATCCCCAGATGGTCGCGCTCGCGACCCAGCACTTCCCACTCATCGATCACTTCCAGGACCTCGGGCGTCTCCAGATCGTCCGGGCCGACGCCAACCAGTTCCTCCAGGACGCAGCCGGCCGCGGTGAATCCTGGGACTTCCTGGTCGGCGACGCCTTCACGGGGACGAACCACCATCACTGCCCTGACGACCTCCTGCACCTCATGACCATCTGCAGCCAGAGCCTGTGGTTCAACGTGATCGACAACATCGGGGGCCGCGACCTCGACGGCCTGGTCGCAAAGCTCCAGCGGCTAGACCGCCCCTGTCAGGCATTCGACTTCCGGCCCGAGACCCCGCCGAACGTTGCGCGCAACCTCCTGGTCACTACCCAGCCCATCGACCCCCAGGTGGCCGACGAATTTGAACCATTCCAGGATCTCGACCACCCCAACGTGGACCAGGTCCGCGCCCAATACCGGTCCCTTTTGGCCTCGAGCGTATCGTTACAATCGGTTTGACTATCCGTAAAATCGTGTCATTGTTGAGGACCCGGAGATTCTAATGGCCGACCAGGATTCAGCAAAACCGGTACGAGATACGGTAACCCGCCTCAGTTCCCCAGTTCTCAACGAGCAGACCAAGTTCAAGAAGACCGGAACCACCGAGCACGCAAAAGAGGTCAACGCCAACGTCATCTCGCGCCACTCGCCGATCAATGTCAAGAAGGTTCGATTAGGGGCCCAGGGGATCGACTACGGTCCAGTCGAGGCGGCAACAGTTGATGGCCGCTCCTCAATGGCCCCGGTTGAAGAGGTAGCACCCGTGATGGCCGCGCGCCCGGGTGATGATGCGATGATTCACCTGCGTGCAAACGAGCAGCCAGATCCTCCGCGCTCGACCCTGATCCAGGCTGAACCGGAGTTCCCCGTCGAGGCAGCATTGGCGGAACTCGAGAAGGCCATCCCGGGTCCTATCGTCCGCGTCCCCGCCCAGGTGGTGACCCCGGTCAAACGAATCAAAGTCCAGTTCGTTGGTCGCACCTTTGGGAAGACCACCGTGTTCTGCGCCGAAGCCGTAGTGAGCGACACCGTGATCGCACTCGCGTACGACATCGCCTCGGCGTCTGCGATTGTCGAACCGCCCGTGGCCAGCATCGACGACGAACTCATCGTCAAGATCACCGACCCCCGGACCAACAAGACCGAGCAGTTCCAGGTCATGTCGAGCCAGCTGACCTTCGAGGCCCAGGGACTCCTATGGATCGTCCTGGTCAAGCTCACCCCGGAAGACCTGGCCGAACACAAGCAGTCCAAGGGATGACCCCCGTAAGAACCATCGAGAGACCGGAGCTCGGCCCCAGGGCCTCGAGCGTCCGGGTAGGGGACCATGTCTTCGCTGTAATCCCAGCCCAGGACCGGCGAACCGTGGACGAAATCCGGCTGGTTTTAACAGCCAGTCAAGGCTATTGCTACCAACCAAACCATTTAACAGTACCATAATGCTATGCCGACCATGATTGCATCCCCGCGTGATGGCGGGGGAAATAAACCAGTTGAGCTCCCCTGGTTAGACTACGGCAGCACCGCGGTCCCGGATAACCATGACCTGATCCTCTGGTGGGCCCAGTACCTGTGGCTCTCGGACGGCAACTTCCGTTCAGCCTTCCAGCGCGTCGCCGACCACTTTATCACCACGGTCCAGTTCCCCGACCTCGACACCGACGAAGAGAACGCCTACGAGGACCTGTTCCTCAAGCACCTCAACTACCGCCGCGAGCTGAAGGCCTGCGCGGACGACTACCTGTGCTACGGCAACCTGATCGTCTCCCTGTACCTCCCGTTCAAGCGCACGCTCGTCTGTCGCAAGTGCTTGTTCGAAGCCCCGATCAAGCATGCCAAATATGCAGTCGAACTCGATTCCGTCATGGGCGTGACCTGGAAGCGTAAAGGCTCCTGCGAACACTGCGGCGACAACCGCCCGTTCATCTGCAAGGATCGCAAGGATCCTGATATCTCGAAGGTGAGACTGCGCCGTTACAGTCCGTTCAGTATCCAGATCGCGATGAACCCGCACAGTCAGCGCAAAGACATCTACTGGAAGATACCCCAGACTGAACGCAAAGACATCCAGTCGAAGGCGCCGATCTTTATCGAAGACACGCCGCTCAAAGTTCTCGAAGCCGTTGCATTCAACGGCGATCTCAAGTTCGACGAAGAGCACATCTTCCACCTCGACGAAACCGTGATCTCCGGGATGGAGACGCGCGGCTGGGGTATTCCACGTTCGATCGCAAACTTCCGTGCCGCATGGCTCATGCAGGTCATCAACCGCGCCGACCAGGCGATCGCGATGGACTACACGCTCGGTCTCCGGTTATTCTCGCCAGCCCAGACTCCGGGCGGTGGCGATCCGATGGTCCAGCACTCGATGGAAAATTTCGTCACCAACATGAGTGCGATCATCAAGAAGCATCGCACCGATCCGACGACCCAGCACACGGTTCCCTACCCGGTGAACTATCAGTTTGCCGGTGGCGAAGGTGAGAACCTGTTGCCGGCCGAGAAGCTCAAGTTCCGCCATCAGGAATTCCTGAACCAGTGCGGGATCCCGCTCGAGTACCACCAGATGACACTCACGACCCAGGCGGCCCCGATGGCCCTCCAGTTGTTCGAGATCGCCTGGCAGTCGATCCCCGCTCTCTATAACCAGATCCTGTCCTGGATCGTCAAGGTCACGGCCCGCAACTTCGGTCTCGAGGAGACCGCGGTCGTGATGCAGCGTACCACGATCGCTTACGACGAAGCTCGCAAGCAGGTCCTGGCCCAGCTCATGGCCGCCAACCAGATCAGCCCCCAGACCGCCCTCGAACCCTTCGGCGTCGATGCCGAGAAGGAAGTCGAGAAGGTCTTCAAACACCAGGACCACGTCGCCAAAGTTCAGCGCGAACACGAAGAACAGCAGGCGAAGGATCAGGAGATGGGTGCGGTCTCGGCTCTCGCCGGCGCCCCAACCCCGTCCCAGATGGCCCAACAGGCCCAGGGTGGCCAACAGCCCCCAGGCGCCGCGACCAACGCGGCCGGCGCGGCCGGCGGCATGGGCGGACTCCCAGGCTCGGGTCAGGGCGATGCGACCCTGCGCGGTATGTCCGAACAGGCAGACCAGATAGCGGGTCAGTTGGTGTCGATGCCCGAGTATGACCGGAAGCAACAGCTCACCGCGATCCGTGAATCGAACCCAGACCTCCACTCCTTGGTCAAGTCCAAGATGGAGAAGATCCGGAGCCAAGCCGCCTCACAGGGCAAGCAACAGCTCCTCGCGCCGCCGCCTGCCGGCGGGGCAGCACCTGCTGGCGGGGCTCCAGCCGCTCAATAGGATTGACTGTCTACGAGGTTCTGACAAATGGCTAATGCACGCAAGCTCCTGGGTTCCATGCTGACGAAGAAAGCCGAAATCCCGGCTGCTCCTGGAATTGCGCCCGCCGCGCCGGCTCCTGGAATCCTGGACCAAGCTAAGACCGTCGGAACCGACCTGGTCAACAAAGCTCAGCCATACGTCAACCAAGCCGTCGACTACGCAAAAGGCTTCGGAAGCAATCCGGCCAAGTGGGACACATCGCACAAGATGGTCGGTGTGGGCGTCGGTGCTGGCGCGGCAACCTTGCTGCTCTCGAAACTCATCGGTCGCAAGAACAAGAAGCCGTTGGCCAAGCACGCCGCACTCGCGGACGCACTCCGGAAAGGCCTCGCGGGAGGCCGCCGCGCGCCGCTCAAGAATGCTCTCCCGAAAACTGATGAATGGTCCGGCTCAAACACTCCTTCGTTCGAGATGCTGAACCGCGGTGCTGCCCCGGCTCACGTCCAGAAACAAGTTGTCGGCATGGAAGGTGGAGCGCGCCCCGCACTGCCGCCAGTCGGTCACCTGGGCGGATCTCGCCCCGCGGTTCCGGCCGTTACCCCGAGCCCAGCCGCCGCGCCCGTTCCTTCGGACGCCACAACCAAAGTCTTTAACAAAACCAGCGCGGTTGGCGACGCAGTTCGTCGCGGCATGAATGCTGGAATCAATACGGCCAAGAAAGTCATCGGAGCTGGTACCAATGCCGCGAAGGCGACTGGTTCCGCGATAAAGAACAACCCAGCTGCATCAGCAGTTGCGGGTGGTCACGCTGCCCTTGGCGGCGGACTCCTGGGAGCCCAGGCCTACGACAAAGCAAATGCGAAAGCACCTGCGGCGCCAACGGTCGGTGCTCAGGCTGGTGGCCTGATTGACAAAGGCGTCGCCGCGGCCGGCCCGGCTCTCGACTCCGCAAAGAATTATTTCAGCGGCATCACCGAGAAGCCGATGGACTGGATGAAGAACAACCCGTGGGGCACCGCAGCGATCGGAACCGGCGCGGCTGGTCTCCTGTATTGGCTGCTCAACCGCGACGACAAAGACGAACCCGCAGCAGTCGGAGCCTAAGCCATGACCGACAAGACCGTCAAGGTCGTTGGTCCGCGAAAGTTTCATTTCAAGGGCTCTAAGAACCATTTCCCTACAGTGAATCTCGCGGGCGGACGCGAACACAAGCCTGGCGAAAAGATCGACCTGGATCAGAAGAAAGTCGCGTGGGCAACTGCCTACGTGGATGCACGCGCCAAACTCGCTGCGCTCTCGGTAGACGGGGGCGGCGATGATGCTGCACTCGTGCGTCAGCAAGATGTGGTCGATCGGATCGCGAAGAACGGTCTTCGTCAGTCGCTCAGTGAGCGAGGGGTTCCTCCTGAGCAGCTCGAAGCCGTGGTCGAAGAGCAGTGGTCCCAGCACGCTGATGAACTCCGCCAGCAGGCCCGCGAAGAGTATTCGGTCGAACAACGCCGTCTGGCCGCCAGAGCCGTAGGCCAATCAGTTGACCCGACAGCAGTCAACCAGGCGCTCTCGAAGCGGACCCAAAACCTCACAGAACAATTCAACACCCTGTCCCCGGAACAACGCGGCGATGCCACGGCTCCGCAGCAGCACCAGCTCGACCCCGGCTCAGCCAACCTGGCCTCCGAGCGCGCATGGTCAGCGAAAGAAAAGTACCTCAACTCCATCAAGACTCCCAAGAACGAAGTCGGGATGGGGACGGCCGGATGGGTTGACCCAGTCGCGCAAGCGGTCGGACCAAAGGCCGGTATCGCGATCCCGATGTTGGCAGCGATGGGAGTCGAAGGACTCAGCCCCGCCCCAGAAACCGTTGATCAATCAGGCAAGCTGACCAATGCCGGTGGAGCCTCGTCTGACGCGTTCCTCCACGCACAAGGCAAGACGGACGATCGCGCTGCTGATCTCGTCCACGACTACTACGCCGCCGTCCAGAATGGTGACGACGCAAAAGCTCAATCGATAGCTGCTGAACTCCAGCAGGCCCACGGGGTCGATCCGCGCGAGAGCGCCAGCAATCTTCTCGGCCATGACACTGCCAAGGGCCTGGCCAGCAGAACCGGAAGTCAGGCGAGCAATCTTGTGAGCGCGCCCTTCTATTCCGCGCTCCCTAGCGCCGGCGGTCGTCTCTCGAAAGTTCCTGGTCTCCGCAGTACCCCGATCGCCGCCATGGCGGCCCTCGCGACGCCCCTGATTGCCGGAACCGTTGGGGCGATCACGGCAAAACCAGGTGAGCGTTTATCGTCCGCCTGGGATGCCGCGAAAGGAACCGTCCCGAATGCGATCCAGAGCGCCGGTACCGGGTTGGCTCTCAACAAAGTTTTGAGCAGCGTCCCAGGTGCCACCACCCCGATGGGCGGCTTCAAAGCTCGTCTCACGGGCGGACTCAAGAATCTCGCGAAGCCCTCGACGCTCTTGCGCGGTGGAGCCGTGGTGGGCGGAATCCAGGGGCTCCGGGATCTCGGTGGCTGGGCGACCGATGACGCCGTCGGCGAACGGATGAATGGTGAGCTCGCGAACCAGGTCGAAGCAAACCTGGGTCGTACCAAAACTCAGAAGACTCTCGACGCAGCCGGAGCCGGCGCGTCGGCGATGCTGATGGGAAATCTCGATCCTGCTCGACGTCAGCTCGGGGCATCCTGGGGACGCTTCGATTGGGCGAAGAATACCCCGATGGGTCGTATCCACGGTGAGACCGTCAAGCAGGACAGCGCAGTCCAGGCAAGCCAAGCAGCCAAACAGAAGGCCATGGCCCTGATGGCTAATGATCCGCGCTTCGCCGGTGCCGAACCGGCCGACCTTGAGGCTCTGGCCTCAATGGCCGCGGACAACGCCTACAATTCCGGTCTTCTCGATTACGGACGCGATGCCAACGCCCATACGGCCGACCAATGGCTCGACAGCTACGCAAAGGCCACGTCGGCGTACAACGACGGAAAAGCGACTCCTGAAAACCTCAAGTACCTTGAAGAGCTCGCAGACTCGCCGCTCGAAAACGGCCAGATGACTCCGGCTCAACAGCAATCCGCGGCCCGGAACGCGATGCTGTACCACACCTTCAATCGCGAAACCTCGCGTCGAATCATCGACAGCACAAGAGCACCAGCGCCCGCGCCTGCACCTGTTCCGGCACCGACCCCCGCCCCGATGCCGGCGTACACGCCTCAACCGACGGCCCCTGAACAAGCCAAAGCGGTCACAGTCCCTCAGGCTCCTGCTCCCGTGAAGCCGGTGGTCCCGCCGGCGCTCCCAAAGGTCGCCGCGGAATTCGGCCAAGGTCCCATCGGGATCGCCCCGGTAAAACCAGTCGAACCTGTCAAAGCCCCTGAGATTGCCGCTGCCGCAGTTCAGCCGCCAACGGCTCCAGTGGCCCCGCCTCCGACTGGCGTCCCTCCTGTCGCGCCTGCTGCCGCGGCACCAGCTGCCCAGGCCCCCGCGCCGGCCCCTGCTCCGCGCCAGACCTACCAGGAAGCGGTCAAGAACCTCGTCGACACCAATGACCTCGATGCCTACCACTCCTGGGCATCGGGCGCGTCCCAGGAAGAGCGATCGGTCGCAGCGCGCGAGATGTACCGTCAAGGCGCCCGCGCCCAGGCCGGCGGGTTCGTCCCTGACTTCCTGATCGAACAGCAGATGCGCGGCATGTCCCAGGAGCAGATCAACAAGACCATCGTCGACCAGGTCCGCACGAAAGCGGAGCAGGTCGGTAAACAGATCGGCGACTCCGCGAAGACAAATTTCACCGGCGCGAGTGGAGGCTGGGGCAACTACCTGAAGAGCAACCCGTCGCTCTTCCTGATCCCGATCGGTCTCATGATCGCTCTCGGATCAAAGGGCAAGATGGGCAAGATCCTCGGTGCCCTCGCGGCTGCCGGCGGAGCCGCTAACCTGTATGGCCGCTACAGCGCCCTCCAGGACAAAGGATTCCACAAGGCCATCCAGCAGAAGGTCGCGCTCGAACAGGCGGGTCAGTGGACCCCGGAACTCGAGAAGGGTTTCCAAGCCCAGCACGGCAGTACCTGGAACGATCTCCAAGTCGCACAGCAGTCGGGAGTAGTTAATATACCCAAGCAGGTCAC
>ERZ1292625.3241-Hain-H41-01um-R1-3241-length-13564-cov-4_pt1 | contig 13564 bp, 35 predicted proteins | sample MGYA00564400_ERZ1292625 | MGnify/ENA primary metagenome ERZ1292625 (study PRJEB36523, sample SAMEA6512639) | groundwater metagenome | collected 2019-01-08 | study: AquaDiva: Metagenomics assemblies of 32 groundwater samples | reverse complement strand
AATATAGAGCGTCGAAAAATGATGACGCCGATAAAGAAAGGAAAGAAGCGGAAGATGCGACGATTAGCGAAGCGGAAGCGGAAGGAGTAAATATGGCGCGTAATTGGATAGCTGGAGCCATTAAGAGGCCCGGAGCCTTTACTCGGAAGGCACGAGCAGCCGGGATGGGTGTGCAAGAGTACGCTAATACCGTTCAGTCTGGAAAAGTACGAGTATCAACCCGCACCAAACGACAAGCAGTCTTAGCTAAAACCCTAAAGAAGATGCACAAAAAGAAGAAGTGAGTGTTGTGGAATCACAGGAAGAATTTCGTGGAAAGATAGAAGCGAACGTCGATGCGATCTGCATCAGACTGGATATGGTGTGTGAGCGACTGGAGAAGATCAATGATAAATTTGAGGTACTGACATTAGATGTTACTAGAATCAAGACGGCCTTCTCTATTATTGGTGGAACCATAGTTATTATATCTACAACTCTTCTTGGAACACTATTTGGATGGATACGAAAATAAATAGGAATATACCCTTAATGTGATGAGGTAACTATGTATAATGACTGGTGGAAAAAGGTAGATTTTCTTCTGAGATGGATGGGGCTTACGCTGATTGCCTTCTTGCTATGGATGGGGCTTACTGGATGTGGTAATACTTCTCAAGAACCTGAAGATGTCTCGTTATCAGGGATCACTCTTGATGGAATAAAGTACGTAATGACTGAAGTGGTTAATAATAAACCAGTCTATGGTCAACAATGGAATACGCTCTGGTTTAAGGATGAGACTCACTATCGATGGACCTGGGGACCGCGATTTCTTGATACTCGTAATCCCGCCGTTCCTGAAGTTCAACAACTCCAGACGGGGGCCGAAGAAGGTAATTATGACACTGGACAGTACCATTCAGGCAATCAGTCATTCTTCCTCTCCTTTTCTGCAACACGATCCGATTATCCTATGGAGGTAGGACTTTACCATATCTTTGAAGTCTTCCATGATCCAACTATGAATACGTATACCTTCTTTAACATGAACTGGCACATGAAGGGAGCAATACCAAAACCTATAACTAACCATGCTTATGGACCATATAACTAAAATCTATATTATTCTTAAGGATGGTGAGGTCTTTACCGTGAGCAAAGATAGGGACATGGCTCATAATGATGTCAGAGATTACATACAAGAATATCCGTAGCCAGGAAGACATAGATGGAACTAATTGATGTTCAACTTAATGGAAGCGGAGATGTATCCTATGTCTTCCTTACTGATGTCCACTATGGTAGTGCCGGATTTGCTAGAGATAAATTCATGGAGATGGTTAATCGCATTGCCGATGATGACTCTTGCTACTGGATCGGGGGAGGCGATTACGCGGAGTACATCCCCCATACGGATAAACGGTTTGACCCCCTATCCTTTGGTGATGACGAGCTAATACGTGACCTGGATGATTTAGTGATGGAGCAAACCATTGGAGTACGAGACCTCTTACTTCCTATTAAGCATAAGTGTAAAGGTCTTCACTGGGGGAATCATGATGCGGATATTACTAAACACCATCACTTTAATGTAGTGAAATTCTTGTGCAGGGAACTTGAGGTTTCCTGTTTAAGCTATACTGCACTTCTGCGAATGATTACATCCAGACGGAGTTATAGCGTCTACTCAACCCATGGTGGCTGTGGAAAGTTAGATTACTGGGCAAACAAGGTAGTAAAGGGATGGAGTGCTACAATCTACCAAAAGGGACATACTCATGAGATGGGGTTTACCTCTCGTCCACGCGTCGGATTACAGTCTGGGAACCTTCACATGGAGGCTGAGGATCAACTTTTTTTAGTGGGAGGCTGTTGGAAGCGAGCTTATCAGGAAGGGATAAGCTCGTATGAGGAGAGACGGGAGTATCCCCCCAATCCGATAGGGAACTACCGGATAACCTTTCACCAGACGGGGGAGATTAGTTGTCGGAGGGCATAGATAATGATTGAATACCATGTTGATTTATCTGATTTAAGAAGAGTTCTTGAGGAAACGGGACTTCTAAGTAAAGATCATCAGTGTTTTCCTCCACCACATGGCCATGTCTGGACATGTACATGTGGAAAAACCTGGATGCGTCCAGACTGTAGTGAGTCATGTGAGGAGTGGCAACCCTTATGAAGCTAGGTCTTTGGTGGCCGTATTCCTGGAATGATAAACAGTTAGACAAATCCCGTCTGGTAACATGGAAGGATATTGGCATTCAGTATCTGATTGGCTGTCCCGGTACGCCTATTGGACAGAAACCTACTTTCCCTCGATTGGTCGAGATGTGTGCTGACTTGGGAATGCAAGCCTATTCTCTAGGAACGTGGGGAAAGGTCATGCCCTGGAGGAATTACACCGCAGGCTATACCCCACTGAGTCATTTTCTGACCACTGTGACGAAACCCTATATTGAGTCTCCTGGCTTCGGTGGATATGTAGTGGCCCATGAAGATTATGAAGCAAAGAAAGAGGTCTTGCAGGGCATGGTAGACCATTTGAAGAAGATTGATCCGAATCGGATCTGCTATGTTGTTGGGAATGCTAAGGTATCTAATCAACCATTTCCTCTTCAAACTGTCTACTTACACGAGGATTATGTGAACCAGACGGGAAAACCCTTTGGTATACAGTTATCTTACTGGAGAAAGACCTTACCAAAGATTCCTATTCCATGGGGAGCCATCTTACATGTTGGTGATGAAATTGTTGATGGTATTCCATATCTCTCAGTTCCTACACGAGATAATCTCTTATCCTGGATATATAGTGCGATGTCACTCGGCGCACAAGAGATATGGTTCTTTCCTGGGAGTAGTGGAGATGAGAAAGGAAGAACGTACTTAGGACTTGATATAAATATTAACCTCTGGAAAGTTATTAAACAAACCGCTGCTAGGGATGAACCTTTACATAGTTACAACTAAGAGGACATGATGGTAGTATATGTTTCCGGTCCATATCGAGGTGACGTTGAGCAAAACGTAGCTCGCGCACGAGAGGTTGCTGTGATCTTGTGGGATTTAGGACTCTCTGTGATCTGTCCACACCTCAATACCTTCGGCATAGAATTAGATACAGTTCTCTCTCACGAAGATTTCGTTCAGTTGGACCTGCAACAAGTTGAACGATGTGATGCCATTGTGATGATACCTGAATGGGAAACCTCTGAGGGAGCACGTATCGAGAGAGAGCATGCTGAGAGTTGTGGAATTCCTATTGTCTATTGGCCTGAGTGGCCCATAGTGCCTCCTACAGAGGTCTTTCAGCCCGTTCAGTGTCGAGCATTTATTCAGACAGTTATGTCCTTTTACCGATTGCACTTGTTAAAGAATGAAGATTATAGTCCAAGCAATATATTGGCAACTGGAGAAACAGGAATTGTTACTAGACTATGGGATAAGGTTGCACGATTGATGAACCTGAGTGGTTTTCAGTTTCATATAGACGATAGTAAGTTTTGGCTTCCTCGAACTCCGAAGAACGAAGTAATTGAAGATACTTATCGCGATTTATCTGTGTATGGGATTATTGGGCTGATCTACCGTATGGGAAAGTGGGGACGTTAATGGACACACCTGACCTCAGCGACAGCACTCATCGCATTCAGGCGTAGCTATAGGTGAACTCTTGGCCGAAGGATGAAAGCGCGCAATCGGCGACCGCATATAGCAGGTGGACGATGTGGCAGGTCAGGTAAAAAAAGAAGGGGGGGAAGAGTTGTTCATCTTCCCCCCCTATTTCTAACTTATGCTCCATATCGATATGGTCTCCCATTCCAGATGGCATCAATATGGAATGGTTCTGGCCCTAGGTCTATCTCTTCATTTCTGGCACTAGCACATGTAGTACAATGGTAGTGTTCACAAGGTTCTCCACAGTCCATACAAAGATGCTGCTCCTTATGCTTCTTTCGGCGCGCCCTATTACGTAATAGAGTGCTCTGTGCTACTCTCTGTATTTGACAAGAAATACATCGTAGTGTTCGTGGCGATCTTGTGACAACTGACTTTCCACAATCTGCACAGAGAATTGTCCTCCATCTTCCTTTATTAATCACCATGCTTTTTGATCTCCAATTCTGTTATTGAGGAACTGTGTCATGCTCTTCTTGAAGTCATGTGTTCTATCTCATCACGGTGATAGTTCAGAGTTGAATAACTATTGGTGTACAGTTATCTTAACTCCTTCTCTATTTCATTGAGGTATGCCTTCATACATGTATCACACATTTCCTCCCAGACGTACTTTCTGATTTCGGAGTACTCTAGATTAGAGTACTCCGAAATCTCGCCACAATCTTGGCATAATCTAACTTGTGAGTCCTTAACTTTCATAATTAGTTCCTCCAGTGGAAGTCAATAGAGGATATTTCTTGATTTTCTTTCCGCTTGAGCACTAAGAGAAGATGCTCAAGACAGAAATCCTCATACTCTGACCGTTCTCCATGATAGAAGATTCGTGCTATTGGAGTTGTCTTGCATACATTATCATACATACCTCTCATCCACTCACACTTCAGTAACTCTTCGACCTTTCTACGTTTCATCTCTCTCTCCAGCTGTTAGATCAAGAATGATAGTTGTTATAGAGAAGGTATCCCAATTATAGTCCTTCTCCGTAGCAGGAGCTATTAGTAATTTGATTTCTTTCTGCTTCTTGGCTGATAACTCATCAAAATAGACAGGAATCTCAATCATGCTGCTCCTTTACTGGGGTGTGAAGTTTGTCAATAAACTCAAACCATTGTGTTTCTGTAACTGTCAGGGAAAATTCTCTCATGGTTCCTGGTTCCCCAGAGAAGATATATACTTCTCTATCCTCCTCTTCGTTCACCATTCTCCAGTAGATCCTCACCTGACGGGTAGGAGTATGAATATCTTGAAGAAAGGTGTGCTCCAGTCGTGTCTCTATGAACTGCGGATTCATGCTTTCTCCTTAAGATATTCCTTAATCAAATTCTCTAAGAGATACCGAGTATCATCATAATGAAGACAATCAATGATTTCTGCTATTTGGTCATCAGATAGGAAAACTTCTAATCTGTCTAGGGTTTCTTCAACGTCTAGTCTTGACCAAAGCTGATATGCTATATGTTCATCATTCTTATAGTACTGTTTAATGTATTTCTTTAGTTCTTTTACTGTCGTCATTATATATCCTTTCTGTTTTGCCTTCTCTCCCTATTCTTTTTAATATTCTTTCTTCTTGACTCTATTTGATTCTCATTCAATGGAATAGTAATATTTAATAGGGACTTACGACGACTCATGGCTATTTCTAAAACTTCTGGATTGCGTGAATTCATAATAGGAGTTCGTTGAGAACTATATTTACTAAGGGCTTCTCGAACTTCCATGATAGCTAAACGACTGCCCTGCTTCAATCCATATAGTTGTTGTCGTTCTGTTCTAGAGCGTAAAGCAGGAAATCCATGCTTCTTTGTAAAGTGAGCACCAGCACTCCTTAACTGCTTACCACATAGTAAGCACAGAATGAACTCATCATGAATTTCTACAACAGTCATACATCCTCCATATACACACAGAGTAAGTGTCGCTTACTATGTTTCTTGTGTAATACCAGTATTGGTAGCTTCTTCTCCTTCTTTGCTGTCTGGGAAGTCTTCTCCATCAAACTCCAGACGGATCCTTGTAGATTCTTTGTGAAGTGCTTCACCTCAATGTAAAAGCTAGGGTGTGGAACTCGGCCCTCTGAGAGCTCAATGGCAATATCTCCACCACCTTGACTTCCAGAGAGCCAATTCCGTACTCCACCAAAGAAAGAGGCTACCCTTCTTTCAGCTTCCTTCCATCCATTGTTCAAGTAATAACCAATCCTCTCGTGTAAACTCAGCTCTATCATACTTTGGATGTATAATCCACTCTTCTTCTTGATAGTCTAGTAATCCATCTCTTATTGCTTGTCTAATGATGTCCTCACTTGAATACGTCATCTCTTTGGAGTAAACACCATTAGGAATCTCCCGGAAATTATCAAGATGATCTAGAAGAACTTCTGTCTGCCCATATGGTATTTCTACTATCTCAGTAGTATAGATTTTAATCTGCATGTTTTCTATTCCTTTCTACGATGTCTAACCATCCCCTTCGTGTGTATTCCTTGTTATGGTCTGGGTGGAGCATCCATGCCCTTCCTAGATTCTCCAGGAGGCCATCTCGGATTGCTTGATTCACAATATCCCCTGTTGAATACGTCATGTCAAAATATATCTTTTTGGAGATACCCCAGAATTGATTTAGGTGATCAATCAGACCACTAATCTTCTCATCTGGGATTTCTACACAAACCTTAATCTTCATGCTTATTCCTGTACCTCTCTAGCTGAATAAAAAACTCCAAGAATGTTATCATCTGCCCATAAGGAAGATATGGTGAAATCTTTCTTACTCCTCCTCTCTCATCAATCACAAAATAAAGGCCATAGAGCTTTTGTGTACCGGGGTTGTAACACTCAATTTCTAATCCTCCTACGTCATCATAGGATTGAGCAACCTTCAGTCCTAATTGAGAGGCCAAAATTTCTAGTAAATGATTAAGTTTTTCCCGTCTGGTCATTAACTTCCTCCGTCTGGGATATGTGAAAGACCGTCGTCATGCTGGGAATTGACCGATACACAGCCTTCCCATCTTTGTCTTCATCTTCTATTTGTCGGTATGTAGGAATCTTTACTCCATGCTCACCTTTTCTCACGCACCGACCTAATGCTAGCCACGCAGTAAATCCATAGACATTAACTCGTGGGTGAATCTCCTCTTCTGGAATACCTTTCTCTATAAATCCTTCATAGATCGCAGGATAATTCGTAAGAGATATTCCATTGATTGCTCGTGATAGAGCTTCTTGATGAATCTTTTCTTTAGTCATTTGATGTTATCCTCTTTCCACTTGGAGATTAATCTCTTAACTTCATTATGGTACAGTTCTCTAGAGCTTCTGCGATCCTCTGATGATACGTATCTTCATTAAAGATCTCTTCATCAATATCAAATCCAGCATTTCTGAGTAAATCACCGACAATTTCGCAAATATCGTTACAATCAATATGTAACATGGATAGTCTCTCTTCTTTAGTTATGGTTTTCCTTTCACTTATGTTTCCCAGACGGGAAGTGTACATTATTTCTTTTGCGTTATGGTATCTTCCCGTCTGGGTGTCTCCTCACTTATCCAGGAGAGACAATCTGGGCCTTATGTATCCCAGGAATCCTTAAAAGGACGTCCTTTCACTGTTTTGTGCTTTGTCCATTCATCATAAGCATCAAAGCACTTATGACAAACATATAGCCAATACGTAGGAGTAACATATAGCTTCCTTAAATCCTTTTTATAAAACTCTAGAGAACAATCCTCACATATCATGCAAGGACTCCTTTCTCTCGAAGCACAGCATCGACCTCTGTGTTTAACTGCTCATTGCTTTTTCTCAAGAATAAAAGGGGTGAACATGTCTGACAGAGATCATAGGTTTTCACCTCAACCACAGATTGAGGTTGATGATCCTCTATGCGACTCCATCGATCTGACTGGTTAATGTCCACTCCACAGAGATCACAGACCAAGACTCTCATAATGTTTCTCCTCTAATTTCCGTTCTAAATCTTCAATCTTGCTACTACTGAGCAAGGCAGCAGCAAAGAATCCTATCATGAATCCCAAGACTATAGCTAACCAACTCATAGAATTCTCACTTCCTCCTTGAAGGATATATGCTTACTGGTTAAATACTGTCTGGTATACTCACAAGCCAGTAACACTCTTCGATCTGTAACATAGACATGTACCCGCTTGCGTGACTCTTCCAGACGGCATATCTTTCTTACCTTTCGAGAATGTCCTCTAACTGCATCCATAGAGTTTCTGCCTCCTCTCCTGTGTAAAAATACTCAAACTCATGCATTTCCAGCTTCACCTTTGTGGCTGGTACTCCTCTGTCGTTATACTGATATAGTGTTGCATGCGTGACGTGATCAAGATTGATAATGTCATTACGTACCCTGATAAGTTTCATGATTGTCTCCCATTGATCTTCTCAACGATGAATCGGAATTGTTCCACTCGTTCCATAAGACGAAAGAGGACATCATCTAATGTCTCGATAGTTTCAAGAGCAGAATCAGACTCAACCCTGATTGTTGGTTGAATCTCCCCTTTTGATGAGGACGTAAACTCAATGATCACCCGCTTAGGTGGGAACATCTGTTCCACTGTGTTTCCTTTAACAGAAGGAGGTATCAGACTTCTATTATATTCATTTACCTCTTCTGCCATTTGTTTAACTAAGTCATTCATGTAACCTCTCCTTTCTCTGGATTGATTGTTAACTTGAAGACTTTCTGCCCTGAGTCATATCGCTCTTTTCCTAAGATACAAATCATCTTGTTGTAGTCGTCCATATCATGAGTATACTCGAATAGCTTATTCATGAAGATGACCAGTCCTGCTTCTCTCTCAACTCCGGCACTCTCAGCAATATCAGAGATGCTGGGTTGCCATGCCTCTTCAGCATCCAGCTCAGACAAGACGCCATTATGCCACCGTCTGTCAATATCTCGTGACATTTGACAGCAAACTAATGCTACGGCCTCATTATTCTCTGACCAGTTCTTGAGGTCTTTGAAGAAGTTGGCTACTGCATGTCGCATATCTGTGGATGATCCACCATAATCTATATGAGTATGATGATCAACAATAAGTAGGTCAGGAGCTATGGCTTCTGCTAGCCGGAGAATTTCCTTTGGTGTTCGTGGAACCTCTCGATCGGCAAATAGGAGCAGGCGAGTTCCTATTTCCTCTTTCCACTTGGAGATTAACCTCTTAACTTCGTTAAGAGGTACTCTCCTATTTCGTAGATCATTTTGAAGATGGCTTTCTCGTAGGGCAAGCAGGCGGGATAACATCTTGAAGTGTCCCATTTCCAGTGAAAGGAAGAGGACACGATGCTTGTTCTCAGCTGCCCGTAATGCAGTAATCGCTGCCAGAGACGTTTTCATGTGCCCTGGACGAGCAGCATAGCAGGATACTTCTCCTCTCTCTAATCCTCCGGTACGAGCATCCAGTACATCCACGCCTGTCGATATGCTGGGTAAGGGATGCTCGTACCGAAAGAGGTATTCCTCAAAGCGTTGGTCGGCAATAGTGAGATACCTCTGGATTTCCCATTGATCTATCGGCAAGGCTTGCGCAATGAGACTGTGAAATGGTTCTACTCCCTGCTGTACTATGTAGTCATCAAGTCCCACTTTACTCTCTCCGTCTGGGAGGGAGATGATCTTGACTTGACAGGATCTTCTCTTCAGGTCCTTACAGAGCGTTCTCAAGGCCATACGGACTTCTGGCTTGATGGTTACATCACTATCAAAGCAGAGGAGTACATCTTTCCCTGAGAGGAGATCGAGTTCAGGAATAGGAACGCGATTATAAAGGAAATTCCAGACGCCTTGTAAGCCGAGAACTGGAAGTCCTTCCTGTAATCCCTTCAAGACTTTCTTGACTCCTTCCGTGATGATAACCCACTTCCAGTCATGAAGCTTAATATGATAAGGAAGGGGAAGATACAATCTGGGTCGATAACCAGACGGTAATAAGTACTTCTTAGGTTTTCCGTCTGGTCCTATGGATGGCTCATTGGGCTTGAACTGGAAGATGATCTCCTCTCCAGACAGAGAATAGTACGGGACCACCCACCCACCAGACGGAAGAGGATACTTCATGAGCTTACTAGCGGTCTCCGCAGAGACTTCCCGAATCTCTGCTATCTGAAGGATCTCCTCACTTAAGCCACTTTTTTTAAATTCATCTCTCATATAATCTCCAAGTTACCATTTGACTCCTCTCCTTGACTCTACTACCTTATTACAGCAGGCAATGATAGACTTTTCCAACAGTCTATCAAAGTTATGCGTACCCACCCACTCTGAAGAGAGATATGCTCTAAGTCCAGACTGGAGAATTGATTCAGGGTATCTCTTGAGTGATTGGAGAAACCGCTCGAAATAGACCGTGCTGAACCGCTCACTGGTATCCAGCATCAATTTCTCTCGTCCTCCTGTAGATACAGAGGAGCATGTCTTATGATAGAGTTTCCATATCCTGTTAATAAGTAATTGGGTCTCTTCACTGTATTGTTTGATCTGTTCCTCTAGGGTAGGAAGATCCAGGAGCCTCCTTAACTCCTGGATCTCTGCCTGAAGTCTCTCAATTTCTGTCATTTAGAAGGGGTCTTCCTCTATGACCTTTCGTGTACCATCGACCCATGGGCCTATGCTATCGATGTTTGCATATAGCCTTGTTCCATCTGGTGACGGCTTATGAATCACCGTGAAGCTAATAGGTTGCCCCAGTAATGTTGAACATAACCCAGACGGGAATGAAATATCCTGCTTGGTCATCTTTTCACTCCTGATAATTCCCAGGTTGTGGAGCCACTGGGAATGCATTCCTGGAAGAAACCCTTTAAGTAGATCTGTTCCAACAAGATCCTCAATGAATCCCCTGGAGGGGGGATAGTACCCAACACCAGACTGCATTGGGTACTTGCAGAGAGAGACTTCTCCTGAGTAGAGGTCTCTCTGGAGAATATCCCTGGTCCACCACTTAATGGAGTAGTGATTTCCAGACGGAAGGATCGTAAATATGAGTGACTGTATCTCCTTCTCTGGGTACTTACTAGACTCTCTCCAGTTTCCCCACTCTACAGACTGAATCCATCCAGTCTGTCGTCCTTCAGGACAACGAGAGGGGGGTTCCTGATTAAAACTTTCCTCTTCATCTTCTCTGAGTATGACATCATCCATTATTTTTCTCCTTTAACTTTTCTTCACCTAGTTTGACTTTATTCCATAACTCTTCTAGGCTAAGGGTAGAGAATGATCTTAAATTCTCAGATGCCCTTTGTGGGTTAATCTGCATTAGTATCTCTTGCAATCTAGAGAGAACTACTTTTCTTTCGTTGTCTTCTCTCTTTTTCTCTTCAGGATCATCATAAATCCCCGGAGAATAGAGATCAAGGGCAACGCCAAAGTATGTAGCGCACCGCTTAAAGGCATCAGTGAGCGCACCCTTAATGGCTTGCTCTACCGACTCTTGTGAAGTGACCCCTTTCAACATACCAGCTCCAATATCTGTGGAGCTAGATATATATCCAGACGGTGTATGTACATCTAGACTACCCCAAGCTAATACCAGTCCCTGGGGTAGCTTGCCACCAAGCATCCTTTCTAAGTTGTCTAGTTCTTCTTGTGAGAGAAGTTTCGACTGAAATCGAAAATCTCCGTGACTCCTCTCAAGAAGTGTACCTTTGACGATGCCTCCCTCAATGTAGTCAGCTTTCTTCCCTCCTCCAACGACTCGTTGCTTGATAAACTGTTCTGGTGTTGGCTGAAGAAGAGACTTGACCCACTCATCCTGTAGGAGAAGTCTGTTAATTACCGTCTGGGATTCATCACCAGGCTGATACTTTGCTAATTCCTCAGTCATGTAATCCTTTCAGTGGCCTTTCCTCTTAGCAGTAAGCTAAAAGAGGTGCACAGGCTGACTTTCTGTCCCTGGTTCCGTCTGGCAGTACGGAACATTGCTACCGCTCGGAACCGTCTCTTGATTCTTCGTATCATCTTCCTCTCCGAGGCTCCAGTACAAATGCTTTCCTACAATGAGGAAATCAATAACTGGAATGCCTACGACTTTTCCCGTCTGGATGAGATTGTTTGCAATTCTGCGATCCTCTTTACTTGGTGTCACATCACCAGACGGGTGATTGTGAATAATGATTATACCAAAAGCGTTTGCCTGAATTGCCTCTCGAAAGATGTCCCTGGGATGACAGACCGTATAATTTAATGTCCCCTTGAAGATCTTCCGTCTGGCCATAAGTTGACACTTGGCATCGATGAGCAGGAGATGGAACTCCTCTTGCTTTCTCTTGGCAATACCCTGGCTGACTTTCCATGCTGCTTGTGATGAATCGATGATTGGTTTTATTTCCATCTGTATAGGAGCAACCTTCCGTTCTCTGGGTCTCGAATCTCCCTTTCGTACTCTACATTATCATCTCCTGCAATGAAGCGAAGGTGAATTTCTGCTTTCTCTAATGCCTCGTGAGCTACGTAGAGTAGGTGCTCAAAGACATCCTGGGCTTGGATTAGCTCTAATCTTTTCTCCTCTAGCCCACCATTTTCCAGACGGTAAAGTAGCCGTCTGGATTCTAATTCATGATTTTCCATGAGACGTTCTCCTTATCATGTTTTGACATTAGCTTTCTTTCTGAGCACGAAATCCTGGATTACTTTATCCAGTGGTTTCCAATCTTCTGTGTTCAGTTTCCATTCTCCTTTCTTCATATCATCTGGTTGTTTATTATCCACTAAATAATCTATAGATACTTCTAACGCCTTCGCCAGTCGTTTTAGGGCCTCAGACTTTAATTGCATGATCTGCCCTCTCTCAAGTCGAGAGATCGTTGACTCACTGATGCTAGAAGCTATTCCTAGCTCCGTCCGATTCAGGCCCTTCTGTTCTCTTAGCTTCTTCACAACTTCTCCAAGAGACATATTTAGAGATACCTTTTAGATGTAATGGGGTGAAACTGGGGGATTGCTCCCCCAGCTCCTTACTCCCCTAGCTCCAGTGAATCATCCTCAATCCAGATCTCGGGCTTGACTGTGGAGTACAGACCCACGAGTGCGGTGTCCGTGCCTTCGATGGACCTGAGATACATCTTGATCTTCCCATCGTCCCTGGTCTCCAGTTTCGCCTGAGCATTACTATTAAGCACGGAGAGGGACTCCTTGGCGATCCAAACGTCCATTGTGGGTGGAACATCCAGGTCAAAGCTCACTTTGAGATAGGAGCTAAAACCACCACGAGAGCTACGTGCTGTGGTATGATGCATAAATCCTCCGAAATTGTGAGTGGCTGAAATTCTCCCCCTAGAGGGCTATGGAATGAGTGTGCCCCGCAGGGGCAGGAACCCTTTCCCCATCGCAGGGATCTGCTGGTTTTGTCCCCATTGCAGGAATTGGGGTACAAAATGAGTGAAAAATCATGATTTCCGTCTCCCAATATCCATTGCTTTAAGAAATGGAAACTTAATAAGTCGGAGCATGCCAAAAGGAGTATCAATTTCCACTAAGTATTTTGTGAGATAAGAGGGAGTCTTCATTTCCTAACCTCATAATTGATAGTATCAGCAATAAGAATCTCATCGTCTTTAGCAAATGGAACCTGAATGTGATAGACCTTGCCAAAGGAGGTAGCAATTTCTTGAACAAACCTGTTGATATAAGAAATGGGATCAGTGTCAGGTGGAACATCAACAGTAAAAGACTTCAGATGTATAATCTTCATGGATAACCTCCTTGTTGTGCCCTATAAGTACATGTACAATCCCAGACGGGTACTTATCATGACGTATATAACTAATACCGTCTGGGAAATGTACACATGGAGTACTACCAGACGGGTACATGTTAGTGTTATTAGTAAGTATACTGTCTTGGCTTTAGCTCTATAGTCTT
>ERZ1292625.2307-Hain-H41-01um-R1-2307-length-18165-cov-44_pt2 | contig 13566 bp, 10 predicted proteins | sample MGYA00564400_ERZ1292625 | MGnify/ENA primary metagenome ERZ1292625 (study PRJEB36523, sample SAMEA6512639) | groundwater metagenome | collected 2019-01-08 | study: AquaDiva: Metagenomics assemblies of 32 groundwater samples | reverse complement strand
ACCATTGGACGACGCTCCGTTTTCTGGAACAGAAACTGGCCGATGTCGTCGCGGATTTGGTCTTTGACGTACGGGATGTTCATCGGACGGGATTTATCATTTTCGATAATCGTGCGGATTTTCTTTCGGACGTGGGCGAGGAGTTCTTTATTTTCTTTGAGGTAAATAAATCCTCGGGAAATAATATCGGGGCTTTGGATAACTTTGCCGGTCTTGGTGTCGACGAGTGCGATGATGACAAACATGCCGTCTTCGGCAAGCACCTGGCGATCGCGCAGAACGACATTGCCGATGTCGCCGATACCAAGGCCGTCAACCATGATATATTCGGATGGAGCAACTTTTTTATCGAACCACCACTGGTCTTTATTCATATTGATGATCTGGCCGTTGTCGGCGATGATGATATTTTCTTCAAGCATACCTTTTTCTTTACCAAGGCCGCCGAGGGTAACCATCATCGAATACTGGCCGTGGATAGGCATGAGGAATTTCGGACGGAGCAAATCGAGGATCTGCTTCAAATCTTCCTGCCGAGCGTGGCCTCCCGCGTGAATGTCCATCATTTGGTAGTGGTACACCTTAATGCCGGCCCGATAGAGCATGTCTTTCAAGTATTGAACGGAACGTTCATTACCCGGCACGACAGATGAAGAGAAGATCACCGTATCCTGTTTAGTGATACTAATGTGGCGGTGCTCTTTATTGATGATGCGCATCAATTGTGCATTCTCTTCGCCTTGAGCGCCCGTAGCGATAATCGTGAGCTTTTCGCGGGGATAATTATGAATCTGCTCCATAGAGATCTCGGTGCCTTTTTGTATCTTAATGTAACCGAGCTCTTTAGCAAACTCTACGGTCGTCTTTAAACTGTAGCCACCAAAGCATACTTTACGGCCGTATTTCTCGGAAAGCTGAACCAGCTGTTGGATACGGTTGATCATCGAGGAAAAGGTACCCGTAATGAGCATCCCGGTAGCTTCTTTGAAAATTAGCTCGAGGTTGTCGTAAATCGTCCGTTCCGAGATTGAGTGTCCGGTGCGTTCAGCATCGGTCGAGTCGCAAAGCAAGGCGAGCACGCCTTCGTCTCCGTACTTTTTGAGGATTTCAAAGTCGACTGGCACGTCGTTAACCGGATTTGGGTCGAACTTAAAGTCGGCAGTATGGATTACCGTACCGACCGGCGTGCGCACGAGTACCCCCAAGTCATCGGGAATGTTGTGATTCATGTGGAAGAATTCCACCTCGAAATGGTCACCCATTTTGACGATATCGCCGCCCTTTACCAGCGTAATCGGCAATTGGGGCAGATTTGGAAATTCCAGATGTCGTTTCAAGGTGATTCCGCGGGTAAGTTTAGCGGTATAGATATCCGGATTTCCCAAGCGTTGCTGAAGGTAAGGAACGGCTCCAACGTGATCCATGTGGCCGTGGGTTAGAATAAGTCCTCGGATATTCTGCGTTTTCGTTTCTAAATATTTAGTATTTGGAATAAGCCAATCGATACCAGGCATGTTTTCCTCTGGGAACTTAATGCCCGCGTCAATGACAATGATGTCATCTTTATATTCAAGCACATACATATTTTTGCCGATCTCGCCCAAACCGCCGAGGGGGATGACCTTGAGAGTATCGTCGCTGGCCTCCACATCTTTCGGCGTGCCCATTTTGCCTTCGTGGATGCCGGTAGGCGGTAGGCGACGCTGGGTAGCCAGCTTGGGGCGGCGATCGTTGAACTTATTGCGGGACTTTCCGCGGCGGCGAGCGCCGCCTTGCTCGCCGATTGCTGATATAGCGGCATTGGCTGGGGCGGTTGCAGGTACGCCTGCTTGTCCGGCAGGCAGGTTTGTGGCTAACGGCACATTTATCTGCGACTGAATCTTTGCGGGCCCGGACCTATGGAATTCTTCTTTTCGGGGAGCGTGCCGCTCATTCGTTTGCGCCCGCGAGAAAATAGGTTCCGAAGAATTATCTTCAGCTTTCTTAATTGTTTCTTCCTTCTTAATCATGTTTTTCTTAATTATCTGTTAATACTAGAGAATTCTTTGAATTCGGGTGCCCAGGGGGAGAGTTGAACTCCCACGACCTTGCGGCCACTGGCTCCTGAAGCCAGCGTGTCTGCCAATTCCACCACCTGGGCATTGGGTTAGATACTTTTGAGATATTCCTTTCCTACTTCTAAAATCGCGCACCTGCCTGACAGCCCGCTTCACCATAGCTATAGCGAGGCGAGCAGGCAGGTCTGCTAATTTCGTCACGAGGGCATTCATAAGTTGCTAATTCTACAGCAGAAAACGATTGCAGATGGTGCTTTTGCGGAATGTCCTACCTTCGTAAAGCGAGAGAATTAACGGTAAATAAATTATAACGCACTCTCGGGAAAAATACAAGGTCGGTCTGTGAACCCTATTTGAAGGATCGGTTTGTTTCAATATACCAATAGCCTATGTTAGAAAATCGGTCGGAAGGCATGGAGATAAGGGAAGTGCTGAAACCATGGATACTATTGGTCTGACTGTATAGGTAATACGGACTGTACAAAAACACGGCAGGGATATCTGCGATCACAAGTTTCTGGAAATCGTCATATTTATTCATGCGCTCAAGCGGATTAATGGTTTGGCGGGCTTCTTCTAGAAGCTTATCGGCAGTTTTATTCTCATATAGCGCTAGGTTTAAGCCCGGATCGCGCTTTTGCGAGGAGTGCCAGAGACTGAATGGATCCGGATCGATATTAAGAATTTCTCCAAACAATAAGATCTGATATTCACGATCCTTGATGATTTGCTGGAGTTGGGAAATGGGCAGTACTTCGATGGTAACTTCGACACCGATAGCCTGCCACTGCTCTTTGAGCATGGCGGCAACTTCCGTAAGCTCGGGCCACGTTGACGTGGTGAGTTTGAAAGTAAGGCGGGTATCGCGCTTCGTAAGGATGCCATTGCTGTCGGGATTGCCCCACCCGTCAGCGGTCAATATTTGTTTCGCTTTCTCAACATCAAAATTATAAGATGTGACGTTGTTATTGATATCGAGAATTTCTCCCACCATCGGCGAGTTGATAATCAATCCGTTTCCATTGAGGATTTTATCGATAATAGCCTGCCGGTCGGTGGCGTGATTAAGAGCCAAGCGGACATTTTTATTTTCGAGGATCGCGCTCTTGTCCTGATTGAAGAACGCCCCGAAGTAGCGGGGGAGCTTTAATTCCTGGATTGTCAGCCGATTCTTATATTTAATTTTGTCGATATTCTGTCCTGAAACGAAGCCGATATTCTGGACTTCATTGCGATTATACGCATCGATCATCTCGTCTTCTGAATTGTAAAAATAAATGGAAATAGTTTCGATGTAAGGGCGTCCGTTGTGGTAAGTGCGGTTTGCCGCGAGTTCATAGGACTCAATTCTACCGGAACGATCCTTCCTAAGTTTTTCAAACTTATAGGGTCCCGAACCGATTGGTTTTACATTGAGCTCTGAAAGTGAGAAATTGATCGGTTTTACGTACTGCCAGAGGTGCTTAGGCAAGATGCCGATCGTGAGATTATTGGAAAACTGCGCGTACCTGTTTTTTAGCTTGAAGCGGACGGTGTAATCGTTGATTTTTTCTACGTCGACTCCCTGCCAGCTTACGCGCTGGGGGCTGACATAGTCAGGATTTTGAGCGGCTTGAATGGTAAAAACAATATCATCGGCGGTGAGTTTGGTGCCGTCATGCCAAAAAGTATTCTCTTTTAAGTAGGCGGTATACGTGAGTCCGTCGCTTGAAATTTCCGGATGGGATTTTGCGAGATCCGGAATAAGTTTGCCCTCCTCATTGTATTTCATGAGGCCGGAGTAGATGAGGCTAGTAAGATCGCGATCGGCATCGTTGGCCTGTGCCAATAGAGGATTGATAAGCCGTGGTTCGCCGAGCACGCCTTCGCTAAAGGATCCGCCGAAATCAGGCGTAGGCGTAGTGGCCTGGTAGTATGCGGCAATCGGAATTATGAGCAGTGACAGTAAGATCACCACTAAAAATCCGAAAATAACATAACGTTCTCGCTTCGAGAGAATTTTAGGTAGGAGATGAAGTTTGTCGCCAAATGTAATTTTCTTAACAAAAGCTTCCTTGAGGGTTTCCTTTGGCCTTTTCTGTTCATCGTCCGGCTTTAAGCCGAAAAAATCATCGAGTTGGTTATTGCTATCCATCCTCACAACTCACCGAGCCTCTGCAAGGCTGTCTTTCAGCCTACGCTTGAGCCCGGATAAGGCATTAGTACGTAATTTCAAGTTATGTTCTCGTGCCAAAGCATCAGCCTTGCTTTTGTATGCTTCAAAATACACTAGTTCATACGGCCCTCGATTTTTAGTAGCAGTACTCATGTTGGCGTTGTGTTCTATGATTCTTTTGGCTACATTTTGTGTGTAGCCAATATAGATTACTTTATTTCGTTTACTTTCAAGGATATAGACATAGAACATAAGGCTCGGTGAGTGTAAGGATCCATGACAAATATTCCTGCGTGTAAGGCAGGAGATTAAAAGATACGAATGGCGATTGAGACGCCGATGAAGAGGACGGCCAAGACTATCGTGGCGTAGAAAATGATTTTTTCCGCGCCGCGTTTCGTGCTGTATTCCATTGAACTACCTCCGAAGGTGGCCGACAAACCCGCGCCTTTCTGCTGGAGCAGGATGGTGACAACTAAAAGAATTGCCGTTGCAATCTGGACATAGGTAAGGATATCGTTAGTAGTCATATTATGTAGTGTGGGCTGTTAGAATATTTACGGCGGAGACAATCATGGTTGTCCAGAATAACGCCATAAACGTCTCAATCGAAACAAAGTCAAAGGAAACATCAACAAGCCAGATCATGAAGGCATTGATTATTACGGTAAACAATCCGAATGTAATAATAATAAACGGCAATGATACAAGCTTGAGCAGGGGTCGGACGAGCATGTTGAGCAGTGCCAGGACGAGTCCCGCGAGCGCGTATTCTTTAATTCCTCCGCTAACCAAAAAGCTAGGGACTAGCAGGGTTGCTAGGTATAAGGCTAGAGAATTTGCAATAATCCTAAGGATAATGGCCGTCATGTGAACTTGAATATGGTAGCACGGGGAGGCGTGAATGTCGAGTACAAACTATCGCTTCGGCTCTCGATCCGGGTGTTCGTCAGGCCCTGTTTACTTCGTTAACTTATTGATTGTTTTCTGTGCAATTTGCGGTAGTAATTAATTGCGAAGCGGTGGGCTTCGGCGTCTACGGCGAGGAGGAGGTTTTTTGTCGATTCAGGAAGCTTGGTGAGAGAAATGAGTTTAAATTTGCCCGATACTTTCATGGTGAGATGGTCACCGACGTGCTTTCCGTTTTTGGTAAGTGCAATGACGCGGATATCGAGCTTGTGATTATCAAGTATGGACTGTACGGCGTTGAGCTGGCCTTTACCGCCATCAATAAGCATGATCTCCGGATACGTCCATTCAGGATGATTCAAGCGACGCTCAATGACTTCGCGAAGCATGCCGGTGTCATTTCCACCACGGACTTGTCCGCCTAAGTTTTTCGACCTACCCGTTAAATTTCCTACGGAAATTTTCTTGGGAGAAAAAGTTTGGCGGATTTTGAATTTTCGATATGAGTTTTTGTCTGGATTGCCGTTCTCGAATACAATCATTGAACCGGTAGCATGCGTGCCGGAGATATTTGAGATATCATAACCTTCGACGCGAGCGGGAATCTTTGCTAGCTTGAGCAATTTTTGGAGGTGAATAAGCGGCTTCGCTAGTTCGCGGTGCGATTGGTTGATGAGCGCGTGCTCAAACACCCGTTTTACGCGTTCAATTTTACTTTGTAGGGCCATCGCCTTTTCGAATTCGCCTTTATCACCCAGTGATTTCATTTCCTGTTCGAGTTGGCGGATGACCGATGAACGTTTTCCTGACAAAAGATCGCGAATTGCACGGATATTTCTTTGGTAAACTTGCCGCATGTCACTTGTCGCTTGTTCCTGATCGCGTAGGCAGCAAAACCCAAGGCACCTGCCGATGTGGTAGTTAAGACATGGCACATTGTGGAGCTGTTTGCAGGTGCAGTAGGGAAATAATCGTCGGAGTTGTTTGAGGGTAATTTTCAGCGAAGAACCTTGCGTGAAAGGGCCGATCAGTTCTTTGATCGGTGCTTTGATGCGATTACTTTTGCGCTGATGGGTAAGGAAGATGCGCGGATACTCTTCGTCCGTGATAGCAACGAGAAAATACTGCTTGTCGTCGCGCATGACGATATTGAACTGCGGCTGATGTTTTTTGATGAGTTGTGATTCAAGAATAAGCGCTTCAATATCGGAGTCGGTTACTTGATACTCCAACTTGGTGGCAATTTCGATCATTCTTATAATTCGTGTGTCGGTAGATTTTAGGTATGCTGAAACGCGGCCCTTCAAATTAATAGCCTTTCCTATATAGAGCAGTTTTCCTTTTGAATCTTTGAAAACGTAGATTCCAGGATTTTTGGGTAGATCGCTGATTTTTGACCGCAGATCATTTAGTTGCATAGGCAAATAGTATACTCTCGGGGCGGCTTTATTTCAATTTCATTTTGCGGTAGGGTGGGAGCGATGACCGACCTCCGAAACTCTGTTTTGGCAACTCTGGCCTATTACGATGTTTTTGATTTTCCCTTAACCGCCCTTGAAGTGTATCGGTATTTGATAAATCCCGCTCGGATCGAACGGCAGGCCGATGGGGTGGGTGAAATTATGGTGTCGGACGTGATTTCTACACTTGAAGAACTTTTGAGTCAAAGCAGGATCGCCGAGAAGAACGGCTATTATATGCTTTCCGTCGAGCGCCTTCCTGTCTATGAGAAGCGCATTGCGAAAGAAAAAATCGCGGCACTGAAATGGAAGAAGCTGTTGCGCATTGCGCGGTGGTTTCAAGCAGTTCCTTTTTTGAGAGCGGTTTTGGTGAGCGGTTCGATGGCAATGAACAATGCTGATGAGCAAAGTGATTTCGACGTTCTCGTGATCGCTAAAAGCGGGCGCATGTATACCTGCCGCATTTTTCTCTCGGTAATTGCATCGCTGTTTCGCGCTCGCCGGCGCCGTTACGATCTCGTTGCTCCTGGTAAATTTTGTTTTAATCACTACATCACGGATCGCCAGCTCACGATACGGTTTGAAAGTCTCTATAATGCTCAAAGCTATATTAATTTTCGGCCGGTGTATGTGCAGGGGTATATTTTAGAAGACCTATATCGCGAAAATGTTTGGCTTAATAAATACGTGTATAATTTCCAGCCCTCCTTTTTGTATGAGCGGCGAAGCGTGAAGAACAGTCGAATCCTTGCAATGATCGCGCGAATGGGCGAACTGGCGCTTGCTGCGTTTCTCGGAAGGGTTGTGGAGAAAACCCTTCGCTGGTACCAGCAGAAGCGGATACGTAATAATGCGGTCACATACGCTCCCGGCGGACGGACGATTTTTGATGATACCCAACTCGAATTCCATCCGCATTCAGCGGAACGATCTATCTTGGGGCGATATAATGCCATGATCAGCCAATTGGGAACTTTTTGGAATTATCGCGAACTTGACTCGGGATTGCGGTAAGTCTAACGTAGAGACGGTACTCTCGTATTTCAATAGGAGGAGCCATGAAGCTTTTGGGACTGCTACTCTGCTTCGCGGCGTTGCCCTCTCTGGCGCAGGATGCAGAGGAACTCACGTTTCCGTTGCTTATAGTTGTGAAGGGGACTCACTATCAAGCGGCGATTCCGCAGGGAGTGGAGGCCGCTGATTACATCGGCGGGACAATTCGCAAGAACTTGGAGCTCACCAATGCCAGCGGCACTGATGCGCGAGCCTCTATGAAGTTTGCGGGCATGCCTCCTGTTGTTTTCCAAGGTACGTCAAAACAGGGGCGAGAGGCATTGGAAAAGATTGTGGCGTACGGCGTGAAAAACGCCTTTCCCCCTATCGAGTATGTGAACTTTGAGACATCCACGATAGGTGCAGTCTATATGAACGCGCCGGTCATCAAGAACATCGATGTGGGTCTCTTGGGCGACAAGCTTAGGCTAACCCTTGAAGCAGAACGCCCGGATGATGAACGGACGTTCTACAACGTTGTGGTGATTCCTTTCGCGAAGGAGTACGTGGGGGCAAAGTGCTGGATTGCCGCTGGCGTGCAACTTCAGGATGCGTTCCTTCTTCGAAAACAACACGATCTTTTGGGGAGCATTACCGATTTGCGATCTGCTTACCTTGTTGTAGAGACTGATGAGGAGGTAGCCGCGGATGAGAATGCTTTGCCAGGGGGGTGGCTAGCCCCCAAATTTCAGCGTTTCAAAGTGCTTCATCATTTTGATCTGGGAGTCTACGAGCTTCCCGAGGCGGTTATGTTTCGGGTGCGGCCAAAGTCGCAAGATCAATTGAAGACTGACGATCCTTCGGCGATTACGATCGCCCGGGCCCTGCTTCGGTGGGGCCTTACGTTACTTGACCCTCACACTCACTGAGCATTAGTGGCTTGCTCGCTCCATACTTTCCGGTGAAAACAAGCTCTCCGATGCATAATAGTTTATTTTGATATACACACAGGAACCGCCACGCACTCAAGGAGCAGATGCTCCGTGAGTGTGAGGGTTGACATACGCGGCGCGTTTGCCTAAGATACCTTCGTTAGCACTCTCTGGCGGCGATTGCTAACCTGTCTGCGCAGGCAGGTTAGCCTGTCGGCAGGCAGATACGAAATTCTAACCTATTTATACTATGTTAAAACCATTATCAGACCACGTGGTTATCGAGCCCTTGCGTGAAGAAAAAAAGAAGGGCGGCATTATTCTACCCGATACTATCGAAAAAGAACGCCAAGAAAAAGGAAAGGTTATAGCAGTTGGTGCGGGAAAGCTCGACAGTAACGGCAAGCGGATCCCCTTGGAAGTAAAAAAAGGCGATGTGGTGATCTTTAGAAAGTATGGTCCCAATGAAGTGAAGGTTGGCGAGAAAGAATATCTTATCTGCCGGGAAGAGGATATCTTGGCGATAGTCAGCTAGTTTCTAGAAACACTAAAAACTATTCATTATGGCAAAACAGATTCAATATAAAGAGGAAGCTCGCGAGGCGCTCAAGCGCGGCGTCGATAAGATTGCTAATGCAGTCAAAGTTACTCTCGGTCCAAAAGGTCGCAACGTGGTCCTCGATCGCGGTTTTGGATCGCCAATTATTACCAAAGATGGCGTGACGGTGGCGAAGGAGATCGAACTCAAAGATAGATTTGAAAATATCGGCGCGGAATTGATTAAAGAAGTTGCTTCGAAGACCAATGATGTTGCCGGCGATGGTACGACAACGGCGACGGTTCTCGCCCAGGCTATCGTGGCCGAAGGTTTTAGTGCGGTAAATTCCGGCGCCAATCCGATAGTGCTCAAGCGTGGGATGGATAAAGCTGTGCAATGGGTGATGGATTTTTTGGATAAGAAAAAGAAAAATGTCAGCGGTTACGAAAAAATTAAAGAGGTGGCTTCGATCGCAGCGAATGATCCGGAGATCGGCGCCCTTATTGCCGACGTCTTTAAAGAAGTAGGCAAAGATGGCGTCGTGACCGTTGAAGAGTCCCAGTCATCCGAAATGACGAAGGAACTCGTAGAAGGTATGCAATTTGACCGAGGATATATTTCTCCGTACATGATTACGAGCGCTGAACGCATGGAGGCGGTCTATAATGACGCTTTCATCCTTATCACCGATCGGAAGATATCAGCGGTAGCGGACATTGTGCCGTTGCTGGAAAAAGTTTCTCAAGCCGGCAAGCGCGATCTGGTTATTATTGCTGAAGATATTGAAGGCGATGCTTTGGCAACACTTGTCGTAAACAAGCTCCGTGGGAATTTTCACGCCCTTGCCATTAAAGCTCCTGGTTTTGGGGATCGAAAGAAAGAAATGCTTGAAGATCTTGCCGTCGTGACCGGTAGTCAGGTTATTTCTGAAGAAAAAGGCATGAAACTTGATGCGGCGACGATCGATATGCTTGGCCGCGCTCATAAAATTGTGGCGACCAAGGAACATACGACAATTATTGGCGGCAAAGGCAAGAAAGCTACTATCGATAATCGCACCGATCAGATTAAAGCGCAGATCGCCAAATCTACATCCAGCTTTGATAAAGAAAAGCTCCAAGAACGCCTGGCCAAGCTTTCGGGCGGTGTCGCCGTCATTAAGGTCGGCGCGCTTACGGAAATTGAACTTAAAGAAAAGAAATTCAGGGTTGATGACGCCGTGGCGGCAACTCGCGCCGCGCTGGAAGAAGGCATCGTGGCGGGCGGCGGCGTCGCACTTCTTGCCGCGGCAAGAGAACTGAATCCCAAAACAGTCGGTGTGACGGAATTTGGCGATGAAGCCAAGGGTGTTTCCATCATTAAGGCGGTTCTTGAGCGTCCTATCCGGGTTATCGCTGAAAATTCGGGCAAAGATGCCAATGAAGTCATCAGTGTCGTAATTACTGCCGGAGAGGGCATGGGCCTGAATGCGGCCACGGGCGAGTACGTCGATATGATGAAGGCGGGCATCATTGATCCGCTAAAAGTCGTGAAGACTTCGCTTGTCAATGCTGTCTCGGTCGCCTCGCTTATTCTCACTACCGAAGCTATCGTCACCGATATTCCGGAGGAAAAAGATTCCAAACCCCCGATGGGGGGTATGGGAGGCATGGGAGATTACTAATTTATCCACAGTTGTTCTAATTGGTCACAAGGGTATACTGAACGACATAGTATGCCCGTCTCGATTTTACCGCAATTAAATAATCTCAAAGTTTTAATTTTAAAGCCCCGCCAAGACGGGGCTTTAAAATTGAGATTTTCATTTCTTAATGTCTGAATGTCTGATCAAATGAAAAACGAAACTAAATTTATTTTTGTCGCTGGTGGAGTAATGTCCGGCATCGGCAAGGGGGTAACGGTTGCTTCAACCGCCCGTATTCTCAAAAACTACGGCTTTAAGGTTACAGCGGTCAAAATCGACCCTTATTTGAACATTGATGCAGGCACAATGAATCCCACGGAGCACGGAGAAGTCTTTGTGACGGATGACGGCATGGAGACCGATCAGGACATAGGCAACTATGAGCGATTTCTTAATGAAAGTCTGCCGCGAGAAAACTATATGACCGCCGGTTTAGTTTATCAATCAGTCATTAATCGAGAGCGTGGCCTGGGCTATGAAGGAAAATGCGTTCAAATCATTCCACACGTTACGGATGAAATCAGGGATCGCATCCTGGCCGCCGCTCAACGGGCCGAAGCTGATTTTTGCTTGGTGGAAATCGGAGGCACGGTAGGGGAATATGAAAATCAGTTGTTCCTGGAAACTGGTCGCATCATGCGCCTGGAAATGCCGGGTCAAGTCCTTTTCATGCTTGTAAGTTATTTCCCGGTGCCAAGCATAATCGGCGAAATGAAAACAAAACCAACTCAACATGCCATGCGACTTTTAAACTATGCCGGCATTCAGGCAGATTTCATCATTGCTCGCGCATCAGTGCCGTTAGACGAAGTGCGCAAGCGCAAGGTCTCAATTTTCTGTAATATGGACGCTCGCGACGTGATTTCCGCTCCCGATATAAAATCTATCTATGAAGTGCCAATAAATTTTGAGAAAGATAATCTGGGAGTTCGGATTCTCGAGAAAGTGGGCATGGAGCCGCGGGTGAAGGACGGCAGGGAGTGGGCGGAGTTTGTTCGCACCGCGCAGTTGGCCGAGGCGCCGGTAAAAGTTGGGATCGTGGGCAAATATTTTGGTTCCGGAGACTTCATGCTTTCGGATTCATATCTATCGGTGATTGAAGCTATAAAGCATGCCGCATGGATCAATGGCCGCAAGCCGGAAATAACCTGGCTAAATGCCGAGAAGTACGAAAGCGATCTGGCCGTGTTGGAAGAATTGCGGGAATTTGATGGTGTTATCGTACCCGGCGGCTTTGGCTCCCGAGGCGTGGAGGGAAAGATCAACGTAATCCGTTTTCTACGGGAGAATAATATCCCGTTCCTTGGATTGTGCTACGGTTTACAACTTGCCGCAATCGAATTTGCCCGTAACGTTTGCGGGTTGGCCGGCGCGCATACCACTGAAATTCAGCTGGCGGCTACGCATCCAGTTATTCATACGATGGCCGACCAGGTGGCTAAGATTAAAACTGCCGATATGGGCGGCACTATGCGGTTAGGTGCGTACGATTGCAAGCTCAACCCAGCATCGAAGAGCGCGAAACTCTACGGCACTGAATTGATCTCGGAACGTCATCGTCATCGGTACGAGGTGAACAACGAGTATTTGAAACGGTTGCAGGAAAAGGGTATGTTGATCGCAGGCGTGAATCCGCAGCATAATCTTGTTGAAATTATGGAGTTACCGAGTCATAAGTTTTTTATCGCCACGCAGTTTCATCCAGAGCTCAAGTCACGGCCCTTGGATCCTCATCCGTTGTTCTGCGGCTTCATTGCCGCATGTATTGCTTAGGCGGGTTGACATCGACCACCCGCGTAGTACAATACTGCTATGTCATTACCTATTATTCTCCTCATTATTGTTGGAGTTTTGGTACTCTGGTTAGTTGGTGTATTTAATGGTTTAGTGTCGGCGCGCAATCGTGTCAAAGAAGCGTGGTCTGATATCGACGTACAACTAAAGCGTCGCTATGATCTGATCCCTAATCTCGTGGAAACCGTGAAGGGGTATGCGACGCATGAAAAGGAAGCATTAGAAAAAGTGGTTCAAGCCCGGGCTCAAGCGATGGGTGCGCACACGATAGGCGAGCACGGCCAGGCGGAAAATATGCTTTCCGGCGCATTAAAAAATCTCTTTGCGCTTTCTGAAGCATATCCCGATTTGAAGGCTTCCCAGAATTTTGTCGAACTCCAGCGCGAGCTGGCGGATACCGAAGACAAAATCCAGGCGGCCCGTCGATTCTATAACTCGACCGTCATGACGATGAACAATAAAGTTGAGCGATCCCCCAGCAACATCATCGCCGGGATGTTCAGCTTCAGGAAAGAAGAATTCTTCGAACTTGGTTCTTCCGCGGAGCGGGAGCCCGTCAAAGTTAGTTTTTAGGACTTAGTGAGTAAGACTTTGGGATTCAATCATGAGCTCGTATAAGACATTAATTGTCTGGCAAAAAGCATTTGCACTTGCGAAGGCTACGTACCAACTGACCGAACAATTCCCAAAATCCGAAATCTACGGCCTGACAAGTCAATTACGGAGAGCAAGTGTTTCGGTTGTCTCAAATCTCGCAGAAGGTTTTAGTAGAAAATCACCAAGAGAACATCATCAATTCGTATCTATAGCATTTGGTTCCACAAGTGAAATAGAAACCCAATTACTTTTGGCAAAAGACTTAGAATTCGGCAGATTAGAAGAATTTGAAAAAACCGAGTTACTTTTGGAGGAAGTGAGAAAAATATTGAATGTTATGCTTCAGCGTCTTAAACTAAAATCCTAATAACTAAGTCTTAATGACTAACCTGTATTCTCACCGCGATTCTAATATTCAAAAAACCTGGGCTCTCATGATCGGGTTTT
>ERZ1292625.3239-Hain-H41-01um-R1-3239-length-13568-cov-8_pt1 | contig 13568 bp, 18 predicted proteins | sample MGYA00564400_ERZ1292625 | MGnify/ENA primary metagenome ERZ1292625 (study PRJEB36523, sample SAMEA6512639) | groundwater metagenome | collected 2019-01-08 | study: AquaDiva: Metagenomics assemblies of 32 groundwater samples | reverse complement strand
AAACCCCGCCCCTTGAGGGCGGTTTTAGATTGGTATATTGTGGTTATCTATGTCTGACTACGAATTCTATAAAGATAAGCCAAAACCAAAGAATCACATCTGCGCTGTCGCGCTTATCGTTAGGGACGGCAAGGTGCTCATGGGTTTGAGAGAGTATGAAAAAGGAAAACCGCTTTGGACATTTCCGGGTGGGAGGTGCAATATGGGCGAGTCGCCAGAGGACGGTTTAAAAAGAGAAGTGTTGGAGGAGATCGGCGTGTCAGACCTTGTTATCAAGCGCCGATTAGGAGAAAAGGAGGGGGCGTACAAGGGAGTTACTACTCCGGATCATGTTTCGGTTTACGAGTGCACCACCAGCCAGGAGCCCAAACTTATGGAGCCGGAGAAGTTCATGGAATGGAGTTGGATTGACCTTAATAATGTACCGGCAAACTTAATTGATCCTAAAGATAAAAGCTTCATAGAAATGGTTTTGTGATTTTAAAAACTATGCCCACCTTCGCTGACAAGTCTTTAAGTTTCTATAAAAACCTCAAGGCGCCGGCTGGACTGCCAAAGGGTGTCTCGGCGATGAATCCGTACGAGGATGATTCGGTCTGTCAAAACCTGGAGAAGTTTCTTAAAAAGTTTTTTAACGACGATAAACAAAGGATTTATGTTTTCGGAATCAACCCCGGCCGTTTCGGCGCGGGGCTGACCGGCGTGACGTTTACCGATCCGGTGTGCCTGGAAGAATACTGCGGAATTAAAAACGATCTGGACAAGCGCAAAGAAATCTCGGCCGAGTTCGTGTATAAGTTCATAAATCACTATGGAGGCGCATCCAAGTTCTATAATAAATTCTTTCTTACCGCCGTTTCACCCATTGGCTTTGTACGGAACGGCATAAACTATAACTACTACGACGATAAAGAGCTCTTGGAGGCCTCGCGCCCATTTGTGGTTAAAACCATGCACGACCAGCTCAAAATGGGCGCCAATCGCAACGTGGCAATTGTTTTAGGGACCGGCAAGAACCAAAATGCCTTTAATTCGTTGAATGAAGAGTTCAATTTATTTAAAACCGTTTACTTCCTTGATCACCCAAGATTTATAATGCAGTATCGCCGCAAACGCCTGACGGAGTACTTAGACAAATATAAACAAGTCTTTTCTCAGGCTCTTCATGATATATAAAACCACCTCTTGACGAGTATGTTATACTGGTAGTAGGTAGAAAAACGCCCATTCCGGGCGTTTAACCGCCAAGGAGGAAGCATGCGACGAAAGCGCTGGATGTTGCGCGCCGTGGCTCACTGCGAATCGGGCTGCAGACGCGTGGCCAGGGGATCTTCGGGTTCCCTGGCCGTTTTAATTTGGACAAATAAAAAATCCACGATAATATATTTCTCCCATGTTTTCACATCACACCCCTGCACAGAAAAATGTAAAAACCTTTGACCAAGCCATACTTTTTGCCGCTCAAATTGCTTCAAAAAATGCCGTAACTGACCTTCAAAAAGGGGAGATATACGTTGTTTCTGTGGGTGTTCAGTTCGGAAAATCTGGCTCAACGAACCTTCTCCCCGCTCAACGGGTCTAAATAGGCAAAAAAGAAGGGTTTAGAAAGCTTAAAAACAGACTTTTTAGCGATTAGTCATAAAAACCCTTGTGGATAAGTAGTTATTTAACATAAGACGAAACCCTGATACTATTTAAGTAGTAAATGGGTTACCTGGTTCAATATCGTAAGAACAACCTCAAAAACAGCGCATTAGAGATGCGTAAGCGGGGTTTGTCGTACAATGAGATTAAAAATTTGATCTCCATTTCAAAGGGTACTCTCTCCCGGTGGTTTAGGGGGGTTGAATTGACCGAAGTTCAGAAAAAAAAGTTGGAAGATCGTCGCCGGTCGGCAGGCATCCGGGGATCAAAAACCAGAAAACTGAAAACTCAAGAGGTAATTGAAAAAATAAAACGCTCTTCCGCTAACGACATTAAAAAAATTTCTCCTCGCGAGCTCTGGCTGATGGGTATCATGCTCTATTGGCGGGAAAGATTTTTGCACGGCAGGGAACATAACACAAAACAAGGCGTAAACTTTTCCAGCTCTAATCCAAATCTCATAAAATTATTTTTAAAGTGGCTTCGTGATGTGGGCGGACTTAAAAATGACGAAATAAACTTTGCAATCTTCATTGGCAAGAGTAAAAAAGATTCTATTCACAAAGCAGTTGGTTACTGGTCACGAATTACTTTATTGCCCAGAGAAAGTTTTTCAAGATTTTATCTTCAATCAGAGAACCAAAAAGTTCCGAACAAAAAAAGACGAAAACCTGTCAAGGGGGGTAAATACGGCTTTCTTCAAATTAAGGTTAGGGCCAGTTCCATGCTTGCTAGACAGATTTCCGGCTGGATAAATGGAATACAACAGTTTTTACTCAATTCTTAATAAACATTATAAAAAACGTATTAACGTTTATTAAGAAACATCAATACATACCAAACTAGTTTTAGGACTATTTTTTAGATTTTTTAGTAAATAAAGAGCCCTCTGTGCCCGGACAATAACAATTGTCGCGAACACAGAGGGTGTGTGCTTGGTTCTCAAGCTGCATATGGGCGATACGCTCCACGGTGCTGGTCACGCAGCTCGTTGACGAGGCGGTGCGTCGTGCGAGCTCTCTCGGCGATCCTGTTACTCTCGATGCCGACGACCCTGGAGAAGTTCTTCAACGCGACCTGTGCCTCGTTGGCGATTTCCTGAAAGAGATCCAGGATTCGTTCGTCTGGCGCGTATCCAGCACCAAGAATGTCTATCGCGTGTTGGATGGCTCCTTCTCTGAATGCCAAGTGCCAGCGTTCGCTGTCGGCTCGTGCCATTGTCCGAACACCGATCTTCTGTTGGATCATGCGCCAGAACTGCCAGGACTTGATGCCGGCGGATGCTGATGCAAGCTTCCTATTCGCATCGTACCAGTTTTCCTGTTGTCTTCGCTTGCTGAGTCCTACGAGACGGAGCTCGTCTCGTAGGAACCCCAGCGCTTCTTTGCGAACCTCTTCTCGATCCATTGTCCCTCCTCCCCGAGTTGTTGCCATTATATTCTGATTGGGTAGGATGGCAACATGGCTTCTCAACCTTCCCTTTTAGACGCAACCAATACGCCAACGCTTTCGGTCAGCCAGTTTTTGGATTTTATAAATGAAACAATAAGCGAGGTTGGATTTTCAGTTCAAGGAGAAATAACCGGATGGAAAGTTCATCCTTCCGGAGTTTACTTTTCACTCAAGGATAAAGAAGACAACAGTCTCATGGATTGCTATCTAAGTCCGTACGCGTTTCGTGGGATAGGAATTGCGGTTGAAGACGGCCTGGAAATAAAAGTAAATGGCGCGCCGAATATCTATAAACCCAAAGGCAGATTTAGTTTCAGAGTGGAAACGATGGAATTGGTCGGCGAAGGCTCGCTTAAAAAATCGTACGACCTGTTAAAGAAAAAATTAGAGGAAGAGGGGCTCTTTGACAGAAAACGAGAATTGCCGGAGTTCATCACCCGCATCGGCGTTATTACTTCGCGCACCGGAGCGGTGATAGATGACTTTAAAAAGAATCTCTCCAAACTCGGGCTACATATATATCTGTACGATGTACGCGTGGAGGGTGCCAGGGCGGCGGACCAAATAACCAAAGCCATTGGTTGGTTTAATAAAAACATGCCGGATCTGGATGCGCTCGCGTTAATGCGCGGCGGCGGTTCACTGGAAGATCTTCAACCGTTCAACAACGAAATCGTGGTGCGCGCTTTGTTTGCATCCAAGATTCCGACGATTGGTGCTATTGGCCACGACCGCGACGTTCCGATTGCCGCGCTAGTCGCAGACTCAATGACATCCACGCCGACCGCCGCCGCAATGCTGATTAATCACTCATGGGATAGGCTTACGACCGCACTACCGCAACATGAAACAGATTTGGTGTACGGATTTGAGCAGGTATTGTCGCATGTAAAAACATTAATTGGCGCGGGGGATATGGCGCACCTTTTCCGGAGACTGCTGGACGGCATTTCTTCCAAAGCCATATCTTTTGAAACCTATCTCCAAGGGGTTGACCCGGCGAAGAATCTCAAACTGGGTTACAGTATTATTATGGACACCAAGGGAAAGGTTCTGAAAGACACTAAAAACCTTACTCGTGGCAAAGAAATATCCGCTCGCCTGGCCAAGGGCTCATTTACGGCAAAAGTAGAGGATGTTATAAATTAACCATTATGCGAGCAATATTCAAAAAATCTAGTCCCTTATTAACAAAATTATATATAGCAGGACTTTCGAGTCGCCATAAATGTTTTGCTCCGGTGCCACTGGGAGAGGCAAAGAGACTCTCTCATTTTATTATTGACGGAAAAGTTAATATCCCCAATTTCACTCACTACTCTAAATGCATTTCATTTAAGCGAGATTTTGTTGCCGGGAAAATACCTACCGGATTAAAGATACAACTTAAGAATATTAATCTCCATGGAATTAAATATACACGAGCAGAAAAAAACACTCGCGCACTCTCTATTCTTTGGAAGAAAAACCGACACGCAATATCAAATTATCTTAATTCCGTTAAAACGAATTCAGTAGAAAGTTTTAGTATCATAAGTGTGCCTGGAATTGGGGAGACATCGGAGGCACTCGGAGATATACTTATTTTGGGGGCTGATATTCCTGTTAAAATCGGGTTTGCGATTTTTCTTGAAGAGCTTCTTCACTCTGTTGTAAATGTGCCGGCAGAATTTAAAGACAGCAATTTAAATGAAGAAGCATATATCGGTTTGCATCTTTATCATCTATTAAATAAACTCAGATATAGTTCTTCAGTCACAGATTCGGTTGTTTTTGGATGGCAGAATGGGCGTCGAGAAAAGTTAGTTAAGAAACTGATTGAAAGTTATTCTAAATAATTATCTAAAATCATTTAAACCACTATGCCAACCGATAAAACAAAAATTTCCGACTTAATCTCAAGGCTTGAAAAAATAGTGCAATGGTTTGATGCCCGCGAAGACGTAGACGTTGAGGAAGCGCTTAAAAAGGTTAAAGAAGGCGCAGAGCTAGTTAAAACCCTAAAATCTCGTTTGAATAAAGTAGAAAACGAATTTGAGGAAGTAAAGAAAAATTTAGATACTGGAGAATAAAGACGATAGAATAAAAAGATATGGATTTAACGAAACAAAAGTGTGTTCCCTGTGAGGGTGGTACTCCTCCATTCACTCGCGCAGAAGCAGAAGCACGCCTCGCAGAAATTCCCTCATGGAACCTCGTAAGTGACGGGGAGATCAAGCGTGCGTATAAATTTCGTGATTTTGCAGAGGCAATTAAATTTGTAAATCAAGTCGCAACACTTGCAGAAGCAGAAGGTCACCATCCCGATATCACGATTGCATACAACCAAGTAATCCTTAGTCTCACAACGCATGCCGTCGGCGGGCTCTCTATAAACGACTTTATTCTTGCTGCGAAAATCAACGAGATTATCCCGTAATTATTATTTAGGAATGCCGAGCGTGTGTCTCGTACACTATCCAAGAACCATCGTTCCGCCACGCGATGATCCAATCCATGGGTTCATCCCATGTTCGTCGCACGAGCACTGTGGGAGAAAGTTGCGCGATATCTGCAACTCCTATGCGAAGCCAGTTCGCAGGTACCTCGGCAAGAAAGCGGTCATACCATCCCATTCCTCGTCCATGACGAGTGCCATAAATATCAAAACGGCTACCGGGAACGAGAATGCATGGTATTGTATGCGGATATTGAGATGCGCAAACAGTCGCCAACTCCAGCGGATCAGCGATATTAGTATCGGGCACTACAATACTGTCGTTGAGCACGGGTTTAAGCAGTTCGCAGTTCGTGTAATCAACTTCTTTAGGAAGAGGTTGATAGCGAATAGATACGGTGTATGCGGCAAGTATGCGTTCTAATTTTTGAAAGGGAGATTCCATGTTTATAATTTAAATAAAGTAATGCCGGAGTCTCGTGCTCCGGCATTCTAGCGGTCATCACCTCCTCTCCATACTTTTGAGGACTTCGAGATAGAGATCCTCCACGATCTTCTCCTGGGCGCGCCCCATCTTTGAGTAATGATCAAGGCCGGGCGCGGAGTTGATTTCCAAAACCCAGTATGTGCCCGGTCGCTCGCTGATGTCGCCGGCAACCATGAGATCAACGCCGCACAAGCGGAGACCCATGTCTTTCGTCAGGCGTACGGCGATCTTCTTGAACGCGGGGTGCATGCGTGAAGTTACGTCCAGCGAGTCTCCACCCGAAGAAAGGTTGGCGTTGTCCAACAGAAAGACCTGTTTTCCACGGACGGGGACAGACCGCATGCTCAAGTCCTCGCGCTTGAGCTTCTCCGCAATCCGCGGATCGTCCAACTTGATGAACGTGTCCCTGCTTGAGGCAACAAACCGTTGCTGTTTCTTCTGCAAGAGCTGACGGATTGTCGCCTTTCCGTTGCCGATGACGTTGAGCGGTATCCGTTCGTAGGCGGAGATCACCCGATCATCAAGAACGACGATGCGGTAATCCTTGCCGCTCACGACTTGCTGAACCAATCCCACTCGGTCGCGGTTGAACACGAAGCGCATGGCGCGATAGAACTCACTCCGTGTGTACACGAATGAGACTCCCACGCCCTGACTGCCACTGTTTGGTTTCACCACGACGGGAAACCCGAGCGTTCTGGCGTAGTGGTAGGCCGCGTTGATGCCTTGACGCGAACCGATTACCCGCGCCCATTCTTTGGAAAAGAACGTCTTGCCGGGAACGGTGGGGTATCCCATGCGCCCCATGAAGAAGTTGGCGTAATCCTTGTCCCTGGCGACTTCCGAAGCACCCATCGGGTTTAGGTCAATGGTTGAGTAGCGGAAGTACCGTTTCCGACCATTCTTAAAGATGATCTGGCCTACGATTCCCCAGATTGGCTCTACGACAACAATCGCGCCGATCTTTCGGGCGATCTTCTGGAAGACTTGCCCTAAAAGGGGTGTGATGTTTTTGTCCTTCATTTCGTTTAACCTCCTTACGTAAATAAAGTACCATATATATTAAGTATGTCAATTCGTAACACGTCTTTTTTAGCGCTCAAGTATCATTTATCCTGGCGCTCTCGACAGGGAGTATTTGACAAAGTATGCATTACGATTTACAGTGTATTTTAAAGGGATTAGTTTTAAAACTGTTTTAAAAATCTAATAAACATGAGCGGGAGTGAAAAATCTGATTTTGAGAGACGGGATATTATAGAGCAATACAAATCTAATCTTTTTCGGAAATTAGAGACTTTTGGCATACAATTGGATCCTGATAGGAAAGATCAGCACCTCGTTGTTAATCCCTATATTATTGATGACCTGATTTCTTTTGGAGAAATCAAGCAAGGTGATACGGTGTTAGAAATCGGTGGTGGCCCAGGCAACATTACCGAAAAGTTGGCGAAAAAAGCCGGCCGTGTATACGTCTTAGAGATAGATAAAAGATTTCAACCAATCTTAGAATCTTTAAAAAAGGAGAATCCCAATATTGAGATTATTATGGGAGATTTTCTTAATGTTACGCTTCCCAAATTTAATAAAATTGTGGCGAATCCGCCGTTTAGTATTTTAGAACCTATGATTCAAAGATTTGCCGAGAAAAAATTCGAGCTAGCCACCCTAATTTTAGGTGAAAATTATTATAAACGAGTAATAGCAAAACCAGGAACAGATAATTTCACTAAAACTAGTTTATTCACACAAGCTTTTTTTATCCCGGAGTATTTAAAAAATCTTGATAAAGAAGATTTTTATCCAAAATCAAGAGAACGAGCTGTAATAATGAAGTTGATTTCAAATGGCAAAAATGGAAATCCAATTTTGCAACAGGTTTCAGATGCTTTTTCTGAAACAGCAGGAATGAGGGTGGGCTTTCTTGTAAATAACATTTGCGATCAATATGGTATGCCGAAAGGTGATGTCACAGAAAAAAACTACCAGCAAGTGGTTACTCCTGCTTCACTAAACATATCATTGCCCATTCTTTCAAAGCGCCTCCAGGAACTTTCTAATAAAGAAATTAGCCAACTTGTAGAAAAGTTATTGGGTATTAAGGGTAGAACATAGAAAATGATTATCTTGGGATTAAATGGCTGGAACGAGAGATCTCATGATGCTGCCGCGTGCATTATAAAAGATAACCGTCTTATTTTTGCAGTTGAAGAAGAAAGAATAGTAAGGAAAAAACACTCATTTGATCTCATTCCTATGCAGTCAGTGCTTTACGCATTGAAATATTGTGATCTAACAATAGATGATATTGACTTGGTTGCTTTTGGGTGGGATTTTACAAAATGGTTTGGAAAAGACATTTCTAAAAAAGAGATTCTAAATACTCTGTTACCTCAAAACATATTCTCATATAAAAAAAGTCCTGACCTAATCTTGGTGCCGCACCATTTAGCACATGCATATTATTCATATTTTTCCTCGCCCTTTGTTGACCAGAAGGCATCAATCCTGATAATTGACGGTCAAGGCGAGAGAGAATCTACTTCTTTTGGATACGCCTCTAAAAATAAAGTTTCTTTAGGTTTTTCCTTATCAGCGTCGCAATCTCTCGGGTATTTTTATGAGGCCGCTTGCCGATTTTTGGGATACTCAAATTTAGACGGTGGCAAACTTATGGGTCTTGCGGGTTACGGTAAGCGGGAGAATTCCGAGTTCGGTCACAAGTTGAATTACTACAAACAAAAGCTGTCCGGATTCCCAAACTTTATTGCGAAAGGAATTGATGTTGAAGAGGAAACAATCAATTGGTGGACTAGGTATTTTGAGAAGTTATTTCGCTTGGAGGCAAAGCGGAATAACTACAAGTTCTCATCGTCGTTTAAGTTTGAGAAAGAACGAGAGAATAATGTTGAAGATAGGTATGTAATCATTGCTTACACCATTCAAAAAGTATTAGAGAAAGTTCTTTTACAGATGTCGGGTGAATTAAAAGACAACTATCGTACGGACAAATTAGTATTAGGTGGCGGAGTAGCTTTAAACTGTTCAGCAAATCAGAAGATCATTAACACTCATAAAATTAAACTTCATATTCCTCCTTCACCAGCCGACTCTGGTGTGGCAATCGGAGCCGCAATTTATGGTGTAAGGCAGTATAATAAAAATTTAGTACTTGGTTTACAAAGTCCATATTTAGGTCCAGATTATACAAATAATCAGATAAGAGAATTACTTGAAAGAAATAAAGTTGCCTACCAATACACAAAAAAGCCATATAAAGTAGCCGCATTTTTATTGGAGAAAAACTATTTATTAGGATGGTTTCAGGGTAAAATGGAGTTTGGTCCTCGCGCGTTAGGAAATAGAAGCATACTGGCAAATCCGCTGTTTAAAGAAAATAAATACAGATTAAATAACTTAAAAGGGAGGGAGCAATGGCGGCCCTTAGGAGTAAGTGTTATTGAAGAGGAAGCAAAAAATTACTTTGAAACCGGGGATATTTCTCCCTACATGATGATGGCGGTAAAAGTCAGTAAAAAATTAAAGAAAAAGTGTCCCACCGTTGTTCATATTGATGGAACATCTCGTCCTCAATTGGTCAAAAAGGGTAACAACTTGACGTTCTACAATCTTATTAAAAAGTTTGAAGAATTAACCGGGTTACCGATTGTCATTAACACATCTTTTAATCGTTATGACGAACCTATCGTAAACAGTCCGGAAGATGCCTTGAGGACTTTTTTCACGACCTCGCTGGATGCTCTTATTTTAAATAATTATGTTATCACTAAAAAATAAAATTTTAGTTATAGCACCACATCAAGACGATGAGGTTCTTGGATGTGGTGGATACATTAGAAAAAGTATTGAGGCTGGGAGTTCGGTCGTTATTCTTTTTATCACGAGTGGGTGGAGTGGGGTTAGAAATAAAGGAATGTCAGAAGAGGAAAAAATAAAAGTTCGTGAAAGTGAGGCAATAAAAGCCGGAAATATTTTGGGGGTTAAAAAGTTTGTTTTTCTTAAAAAAGATGACAGGACTATCTATGCCGACAAAACATTACTTTTTGATATTGTAAAGATAATTCAGTCAGTTCAGCCAGATATTATACTCTCACCCCATGAAGACGATGCCGATCTTGAGCATCAACTAGCTAATAAGTTAACCAAAGAAGCGGTGTGGCTGGCAAAAGAGGGAGCACTGATAACAAAGTTACCACCAGCCCAGCGACTTAAAGAAGTTTTATTCTATGAAGTTTGGACACCAATTAAAAAGCCGACAGTCTGTGTAGATATTACAAAAGAGTTTGATCTGAAAATTGAGGCCTTAGCACAATATAAAAGCCAACTAAAACAAAGAGATTACATAAGGATTGTTTCTGGTTTAAATACGTTTCGTGGAGGAATGAAAGGCTTCAAATACGCCGAAGTGTTTTGTAGAAAGTTATTATGAAACAATATCCCATTTCTATTGTCATACCTTGTTCTGATGATACTCTTATAAGAAACTGTTTAGAATCTGTTGATACTAATGTGGAAATTTTAGTTTCCTTAAATAAGCCATCGAATGCGGTTAAGAAAATAATGGACGATTTTCCCGGCATCAAAGTTATACAAACTGATAAAAAGGGAATCGCCTTGGCTTATAACAATGGGATAGAAGCAGCCAGCAGTGACTGGGTACTTTTGATGGATTCTGATTGTGTTTTTAAAAAAGGTGCGATTGCAAAAATGTGGGCAATGGCTAAGCAATTCCTAGTAATCAAGGGTAGAGTAGTATTTCAATCTGCAGGATTGATGTCACCCGCAATAGCTAAAGTAAGGGAGTTTACCACAAGCGATACAATAAATGCCTATTCACCACCGCTTTTGTTTAATAAGAAAATTATTGAGGAGATTGGCTATTATTTCCATCCGGATTTAATTTGGTCTGAAGACGCTGACTTCAATAATAGAGTAAAAGCTAAAAACATTTCGATCGGCTATGTTCCAGAAGCAATAATTTTTCATAAGCCTATACTTCTTACCCAAGACATAAAAAGCGCGTTCAACTACGGTGTGGGTAGACAAATTGGTAAAGAACTGGGAATATATAAACCGCACACAATTAAGTCAATCGTTTTTAATGTTATTACAGCCCTCGTAAATACTGGCAAAATATTCGCAAAAAAGGGTTTAACACCTTCAGTATATTACTTCTTTCTTTGGAATCCAGCATTTCGTACCGGGACGTTTCTGCAAAAATGGTTTAAATTGCATAAACACTATGAGTCGTAAAGATAAAAGCATTTTACTTTTTTCAGGTGGTTTAGATTCATTTATTGCGTGGCATTATTTGGATTATCCACCCGTTTTATTTATGAATGCCGGTCAATCGTATGCTAAAAAAGAATTGGAAACAGTAGAGTATTTTTTACAAAGAAACAAAAATATGAAACTAGAGATAGATAACTCTCTAAATCTATCAGGGTGGGAAGAAAAAAATTACTATATCCCATACAGAAATGTTTTATTTTCTATGGTCGGAAGTCTTTATGCTCCTAAAGTATACCTGATTGGCATAAAAGGAGATTCCGTTGATGATAATAATTCCATTGCCACAGAGCTTATGTCTAAGTTTTTTATAAATTTTAACCATAATAAAAATATTGTTATAACAAGTCCGTTTTACAAAAAGAGCAAGAGTCAAATAGTCAGATGGTATTTACAACAGAAGTTACCAATAAAAGAACTTTTAAGAACACGTTCTTGTTATGATAAGAACTCTCCTGGTCAATGCGGCAGGTGTGCAAGCTGTTTTAGGAGATGGGTTGCCCTAGAAAACAATAATATTAAAGAAGAGTATGATTCACCTCCATGGGAGTGGGCGGAAGTAAAAAGTTATATCAGAAAAATGAAGGCCGGTTTATATGATAGAGAAAGAACCGAAGAAACATTGCGTGCTCTCAAAAAGTATGTAAAATTATAATGTTAAATAATTAGTATCAATAATTTTTTAATTATGCCCGTTCTAATTCTCACTTTTTGGATTACTGGTATCACTAGCTTTACTCTGTTGGGTAGCTGGTATGCTAGAAAATATAACAAATCCGATTTGCTTATAGGACTTTATGTGACGTTTGTCTTAGTCGCCCAAATTTTAGCAACGAAAATTTCCTCTTTTGATCTTGGTTTCGATACCTTTTTTGGCCCCAGTGGAGTTTTGGTTTTTTCAATAACTTATCTTTTAACGGATATTGTGAACGAAAAGTTTGGCAGAAAAGAAACACAGAAAATGATTTTAATCGCTCTCGTTTCTCAAATAGCAATGGTGTTTTTCTTTTGGCTCGGTGTGAAATTCACTCCCGCTCCATTTTGGTCGCTTCAGGGGACATGGGAACAGATTTTTAATCTAGTTCCCAGGATTACGGTGGCAAGCTGGATTGCTTTCGTAGTTTCAGAAAACTTTGATGCCTATGTATACTCATGGTTTAAAAAGTTAACCAAGGGGAAATATCTTTGGATGAGAAATGCTTTCAGTTCTACTCCAGCCTTATTTTTAGACAGTTTGATTTTTATTCCAATTGCATTTTTGGGCACAACAGCTATTTTACCATTGATAATCGGACAGACTGCTATCAAGTGGCTAGTCGGTCTTATAAATATTCCGTTTATGTACTTGAACAAAACAGTATTGGGCTGGAACGAATAAATAAAGAGGCGAGTTGGTGATGTATTAACCCCTCCTAGTGATAAAGGTGGGGGGGGGTTCTTATCAACACCCAAGACGAACTATGGTGTATAATGAATCTACCGATGAATCCCGTTAGAAATTTATGAAGAAATCTACTCAAAGTATTTTTGTATTCCTAGTTATTGTTCTTGCTCTCGGGGCAACCGTTTGGATTTTTTACGGCCGATACAGCAACCCGGCGATTAAGGACAACGGCATCACCGGCGGCAACTTCCCGCGAATAACAATTGAGGCGGATGGAACTGTCGGCAAAGACCTTCCTTTATTATCCGCCGCCGCCATCGCCCAACTGCCGGACAAATTTTTAAAAATTTTAATTTTTGGCATCAACCCGATTATTAAGGATGATCAAGGCACCGGCTCAACAGATTTAGAAAAAGTAGTTTTCAGCGTTGATAACAAACCAACCGACATTTTCAAGGAGTATAAAGAATACTTTACCGCTATTGGCTGGACATTCTATGAATCCGAAAATTCTCTAAGTATCGTGGCGCGCACCAAGTTTGTCCAGATTTCCGTTGATGTCGCCGATCAAAGCCCGAGCGGAAGCCTAGTAGTACTCTCGCGAAAACAATTGAAATAGATTACATGAAAAAACTTCTTCTTATTGCGGTTATTGTGCTCGGGGCTCAATTATTCTGGGCTAAGAGCGCCAGCGCTCTTGGATGTTCGCTTAGTGTAAGCCCAACTTCGGGAGCCTCTGGAACATCGGCTACAGTTACCTGGAGTGTTAGTGGCCTAGGCAACGTGGATGCTTTTGTTTATTTTGGAAACGGCGACGAAGATTATTCTTACGGATTTAAAAATACCAGCGGCAG
>ERZ1292625.3238-Hain-H41-01um-R1-3238-length-13573-cov-5_pt1 | contig 13573 bp, 9 predicted proteins | sample MGYA00564400_ERZ1292625 | MGnify/ENA primary metagenome ERZ1292625 (study PRJEB36523, sample SAMEA6512639) | groundwater metagenome | collected 2019-01-08 | study: AquaDiva: Metagenomics assemblies of 32 groundwater samples | reverse complement strand
TACAGAGCCTATTGATTTAGGAAGTTCTGGAAATGTAACGTTAGGTATTGCTCGTGGAGGAGGAGCTATAAAATTAGTAGTGTCTGATACTTTTACAAATGATGGTGTAGTATCTTCAGGTGGTGGACCTACGGCCAGTGGGGGAAGTATTTATGTGACCACAAATACATTTACTGGATCTGGAACATTTCAGGCGAATGGAGGAGAAGCATATTATTCCAGTATGGTCTATGGAGCTGGAGGCGGGGGAAGGATTGCTCTTTATTACCAAACTTCTTCTTTCACAGGGACTGCTGTAGCAAATGGTTGGAATGGAACTGGTGGACCAAGCACTGCGGGGACGGTTATCCTAGACGTGATTCATTAATCTTGTTTATAATTTTTTGGTAAATTAAAAAAGGAGTATAATATAATTATGAAAAAAGATATAAAAGTTGTTTGGCTTTTTATGTTATCAATAGCAGGATTATTATTCGCTGGATATTTGAGTGGAGTCAAGTTTTTTACTGAGACTTGCGCTTTCAATGAAAGTTGTCCTATTTTTTTAGGATATCCGGCATGTTATTTTGGTTTTGTGATGTATCTCGTGCTTACTATTTTTAGTTTTTTACTTTTTACCAATAGAATTGAAATAAAAAAAGGAACACGATGGACCATGATTGTTTCTTTCTTGGGAATTTTATTTGCTGGATATTTTACATTGGGAGAATTGCCAGTATTGTTTAGAGATGGATTTTCTGCTTATGCCCTAGTATTGCCCACATGTGCTCTCGGGCTCATCTTTTATATAGCAATTTTTGTGTTAGCTCTCAAAGTTTCTCGAAAAGGAGTATAATAGGTTAATGAAAAAGCTATTGTATTCTCTTGTTTTTATTCTCATAGTTATTTTGGCTATTTTGTTTATTTATAATAAGATACAAGTCGCTAAAAACACACCCGCTATAGATACACAGAAGACCATACAACTTTGTTTTTATAAAGAAGGAGAAAATAAAACACCTCAAGGGTATTATGATATTACATGGCTCAAGATGAATTTAACTGGAGATAATGTGACTGGAGAATTTAGAAATTATCCAGCTGAAAAAGATAGTAAAATAGGAACATTCGAAGGTACGGTAAGTAAAGTAGATCCGTATATGATGGGTCGCACAGCTGATGTTATGTGGAATTCTCTCGCTGAGGGAATGCAAGTCAAAGAACAATTAAAAATTGTTTTCGGTAAAGGGAATGCACAAGCGGGCTACGGAGAAATGATGGATAGGGGAGATGGAGTCTATGTCTATAAAGACGTAAGTAAGCTTACTTACGGAATGTCTATGAATGATGTGGCATGTAGTGAGATAGATGACAGGCTCGTAGTAGAAAAATATATTCGTGATAATATCAAAATTCTTGTACCTGAGAAGCCAGTACTGGGTGGTTCATGGTATGCACTAAATATACATGTTGACCCAAGAACAAAAACGGGCACGATGGAATACGAAGATGGGCACATAAATGGTAAAGCCGTTTTCACTTATGTTATCAGTGATGGTCAGGTATTAATCGGAGGAATAAATGGTAGAGATTGTTATGCATATGACCAAGTTGCAACAGCTGAAGCTCCATATACTGTTAATGAAAAAATAGATATCAAAAAAGTTGGTGATAAGGTGACTGGTAAAAAATCTGGAATACAGACAGGCCCTGATATGACCAATAGTTATACAGGAACACTAGTAGGCTCAGTATCTGGCTCAATACTTAATGCAATATATTCTTATACTATTGAAGGTTCTGCCCAAAAAGAAAAAGAAATATATGAAGTTAAAGATGATTCACTTGTAAAACATAGATATACACTTCGTGAAGAAAAAGGAGTGTTGGTTCCTGATACAACGAGTGCTTTTCACGATGTGATTTATAAAAAGATTTCATGTAATTAATATGCAAACATATAATTGGTATTCACAATTGATTAAACCTTCTTGGGCGCCATCATCTTACGCTATTATTCTTCAACTTGTTATAACTTACTTGAATAGATAATAATAAATGATATAATAGATTTACAATTTAATAATTTATCAAGAGCGTGGCGAAAGCACTGGCTTTGTGACCCACCGGCAATACTGAGGTTTTCTCGAATGTATGCCAAATCCAGCCCAATCTGAAGTTTTTCTGGGGAAAGATACATTAGTCCGTCTCTTTCCTCTTTATGAGGAATTTTTAATTAGAATGATAAAAACAGCAGAATTTGTAAGTCCAGGACATCCAGATAAAATTTGCGATTTTATTGCAGATAGTATTTTAGATGCATATCTCGCAAATGACATAGAAAGTCGCGTCGCTATAGAGGTTATGGGCGGACACAATTTAATTACTATCAACGGTGAAGTGACTTCTAAATTAAATAAGACAAAAATAAATATTGAAAAAATTGTGCAAAATATCGTCGGCTCTGATTATAAAGTTATTATAAATATTGCAGGGCAAAGTGGCGAGATAGCTCGCGGAGTAGATATCGGTGGAGCGGGAGATCAAGGAATAATGAAAGGTTATGCGACGAGCGATACGGCTGAACATTTACCATTGGAATACATTCTCGCGCGAGATTTATGTAAAAAGATTTATGAAATTTATCCATATGATGGAAAAACGCAAGTAACGATAGAAAATAAAAAAGTAAAAACAGTAGTGGCGAGTTTTCAAAATACAAAAAATGCAGAACTTTTAGAATTTGTAAAAAAAATTATTGAAGCAGACTTGACCTTCAAAGCCTTGGCGTCGGAGGTAGAATATTTAATCAATCCAGCGGGGGAGTGGACACATGGAGGCTTTGATGCAGATGCGGGACTTTCTGGTAGAAAATTAATCGTAGACAATTATGGTCCAGAGATACCTATCGGTGGGGGTTCTTTTTCTGGAAAGGATTATACGAAAGTAGATCGTTCAGGAGCTTATATGGCACGCAGAATTGCCGTAGATTTATTAAAAAAAAGAAATGCGAAAGAAGTTTACACCAAGCTTGCATATGCGATAGGCAAAGCCGAGCCTGTGATGGCCGTAGCCGTGATAGATGGAGTTGAAGAAGCTATAGTAGGGTATGATTTGAGCCCAAAAGGCATAAGAGAGTATTTAAAATTAGATAAAGTAAAATACGCTGAGACTTCGACCTGGGGGCATTATGGACGTAATTTCGAGTGGAAATAAAAGGCTTCTTTTGCTACAATTTACATATGGATATACCAGAAATACCCATTAATAAAGACCTTACATATTTGGGCATTACTACCTATCGAGATAGAAATCAGCTTTTTGGTATTAAGCGTAAAGATAGACGCCAACATGTCTATCTCTTGGGAAAATCAGGTACTGGTAAATCGGTATTGATGTTCAATATGATTATTCAAAACATCACCAATGGTGATGGTGTTTGTGTAGTTGATCCTCATGGAGAATTAGTTGAAGGTGTGCTCTCTGCCATACCAGCGCATCGAATGAAAGATGTTATTTATTTTAATCCCGCAGATGCTGAATATCATATCGGTTTTAATGTTTTAGAATTGATTGATGAAAAATACAAACACTTGGTTGCTTCGGGCCTGATGGGAATTTTTACAAAAATTTGGGCGAATGCCTGGAGCGCCCGTATGGAATATATTTTAAATAATTGTATTTTAGCGCTTCTCGATACTCCGGGCACCACACTTCTCGGTATTCCTAGAATGTTGGTGGATAAAGATTATCGACAAAAAATAATTTCCAATTTGAAAGATCCAGTGATAAAAGCTTTTTGGGTGCATGAATATGAAGCGTGGCAAGATAAATTTAGAAATGAAGCTATCGCGCCGATTCAAAATAAAGTCGGACAATTCCTCTCTACTTCAATTATCAGAAATGTCGTCGGTCAATCTATCAGCACAATAAATATTTTTGACATAATGAATCAGGGGAAAATTTTCTTGATTAATGTTTCTAAAGGACGTATCGGAGAAGATAACTCTGGACTCTTGGGTGGAATGATTATTACTAAAATTCAGCTTGCTGCAATGGAGCGCGTACGTATTCCAGAAGATGAGCGTAAAGATTTTTATTTATATGTAGATGAATTTCAAAATTTCGTTACTGACGCTTTCGCTGGTATTTTGTCTGAGGCTCGAAAATATCGTTTAAACCTTACTGTGGCGCATCAATATACTGCCCAATTGGTAGTGGACAAAAGCTCTGCGGTGCGAGATGCAGTATTTGGCAACGTGGGCACAATGATAGTTTTTCGTGTGGGTGCTGATGATGCAGAATTTTTAGAAAGCGAATTTGACCCAGAATTTACCCCGCAAGATATCGTAAATTTACCGAATTATAAAATATATTTGAAATTAATGATTGACGGAGTTACTTCTCGACCTTTTTCTGCGAAGACATTACCTCCAATGATAAAGTCAGGTAATAAAGAAGTGGAAGAAGAGGTTATAAGAACTTCAAGGGAATTATATTGTAAGCCTAAAAAAGTAGTAGAAGAGGAAATCAACAATTGGAGTGGGATGTCTCTGGGAAGTGATAATGATGTCTCATCTTCAGCTTTGGAAAGATTCCCTATAATATGTTCAGCTTGTAAAAAAGAAAAAACTGTACCCTTCAAACCAGAGCCAGGCAGAGCAGCATATTGTAAAGAGTGCATAGCAAAAATAAAATCAGGTGAACTAAAAGTTGATAAAACAGGGGAGAATCAAATTAAATATGATGATTCAAAATTTTTTAGATCACTTTCGGATTTGGGTATAGAATTTCCACAAAAAAGCTCATCCGAAAAAGCAGATGATATTGAGGAAGATAGACATCCAGAGCGAGGTAGCCCATCTAGCATATTAGGGAATATTAAAAAAATTTGGACTGATAGTAATCAAGTTCCTAAGGCTAAACCTGTTCGTGTTATGCCCACACAGGCAAAAGGTGGAACCAACTTTGGTTTGAAAGAAATAATTAATAAAATCACTACTGATGGCGGGGCATCATCCAAAGCAGTGCCTCTTTCTGCAAATGTTATCCCCGTCGTGCCACCCGTGCCATCGCCAATTTCCTTGGAAAGTTTGAAAGAAAAAAATAAAGATATTAATTCTTCTAAAGATCGAGCAGCTTCTAAAGATGATATGAATAAATTAAAAAATCTTATCACCGCCGTTGGCGGAACTCCATCAGAGACAACGATTTTAGACAAAATTGAGCCGAAGTTGGAAGAAAAAGAAGAAATACCCATTCCGAAATCTTCCGAAAAGAAAGTCGCCGAACCACCTTTAACGTCCGGAAATATAAAAGAAGTACCTGAAGATGTTTTAAGAAAAATTCTAGAATAACCCCGAATAAAAGTGAAGTTTCGTACGGGGTAGGAATGCAAAAATATGGAAACAAAAAACTGCCAAAAATGTAAACGGGATTTTACCCTAGACACAAACGATTTGGGTTTTTATCAAAAAATGAAAGTGCCGAATCCAAAAGTCTGCCCAGACTGCCGTTTTAAAATGCGAGCCTTATGGAGAAATGAAACGACTTTATATTCTGGGCGTAAATGTGTTCTTTGTGATAGAAATATAATTTCTATGTATAATCCGAAGTCATCGTATACTGTGTATTGTTATCGATGTTTTTATAGTGAAAAATGGAATGCGAAAAATTATGCACAAGATTATGATGAGAATCGTCCTTTTTTGGAACAATTTAAAGAATTTTTAATAAAGATTCCTAAAATAACAACTTATTTATCCTTAGGTGCGGGTCTTAATGTAAATAGTGAATATACTAATATGACGAGTGGATGTCGGAATTGTTATATGCTTTTTAACTCTAGTCCAGTCGAAGATACTATGTATTCGAGGGGTTTAAGATATGTGAAGGATTCTTCAGATTTATATTTCGGTACAAACCTCGAGCGTTGTTATGAGTGTGTGAATGTTCAAGAGTCCGCGGGTATTTTATGGAGTAAGAATGTAACGGGTTCAGTAGATTCCGCTTTTATTATAAACGGTAGGGGATTGATGAATTGTTTTGGTTGTGTCAATTTAAATAATAAATCTTATTATTTTCTTAATCAGCCATTATCACAAGAAGAGTACAAGAAAAGGGTGGGTGAGATGATGGGTTCTTATGAGAAGATAGAAGAGTTTAAAAAAGAATTTGAAAAATTTTGTTTAAAATTTCCAATGCGGGAGAATAATAATATAAAAACTGTGAATTCTGTCGGGGATTATTTATTTGAATGTAAAAATGTTAATGATTCTTTTGAAATTGTTGATGGTGAGGATTGTCGCTATACGTTTTCTTCTAAAGCTTTAAAGGATTCTATTGGAACAATTGGTTATGGCACCAAATCTGAACGTTTACTTGAGGTAGTAGCTACTGGTCTCTCTAGCAATATTATTGGTTCTTATGGTGTTGAAAGTTCTACTGATATTTTATATGGATTTTATCTTGAAAATTGTCATGATTGTATTGCTTGTGATGCTTTAAGACACGGACAATATAGTATTTTTAATAAACAATATGAAAAAGTTGAATATGAAAGATTACGTGAAAAAATAATAAAAGAATTAACAGAGCAGGATTTGTATGGCTTGATGATTCCGCCTCCGCTTGCGCCATTTGCTTATAATGAGACAATTGCGCAAGACAATATACCCCTAACAAAGGAAGAAGCTATGGCACAAGGATTTCGTTGGGAAGATGATATTCAAAAAACAGAAGGGAAGGAAACAATGAAAATAGAGCAAATTCCAGATCACATAAAAGATGTGCTAGATTCAATAACTAGTGAAATTCTAAGCTGTATTAAATGTAATAGAAATTATAAAGTTATTGACCAAGAGTTGCTTTTTTATCGAAAAATGAATATTCCGATACCCCGCAAATGTTTTTATTGTAGACATAGAGATAGAATTGTTCGTCGAGGTCCATATAAATTTTGGAATCGAAATTGTGCCAAATGTAATAAAGAAATAAATACAAATTATGCCCCCGAAAGACCAGAAATCGTCTATTGCGAAAAATGTTATCAGCAAGAAGTGTATTAGGAGTTATCACTTTTAGACGGCCGTCAAATTTGATAACATAAATAAAAATGAAAAGCGAAATAAAAAATTGTCAGAATTGTAAAAAGGATTTCGTGATTGAGTCAGAAGATTTTGGGTTTTATGAAAAGATACAAGTTCCTCCTCCAACATTTTGTCCCGAATGTCGCTTAATAAGACGTATGGCAGGCACCAACGAACGTGTACTTTATAAAAGAAAATGTGACTTGAGCGGTCAGAGTATTTTCAGTATGTATGAAGAAGGTACACTCTTTCCAGTATATGAAACTGCAAAGTGGTATAGCGATGAATGGGACCCACATCAATACGGTATGGATTATGATTTTTCTAAGTCATTTTTTGAGCAATTTTTAGAATTAAGAAACAAAGTTCCCAAAATGTCTCTCGTCAGACAAGGATTTTCTATTAACAGTGAATATACTCACCGAGTAACCGATATGAAAAATTCTTACATGGTTTTTCGTATGACTCGAAGTACTAATTCTTTTTATAGTTATATTGGAAAAGATATTGTAGATTCTTCTGATTGTTTTGCTATTTCTCAATGTGAATTGTGTTATGAATGTATTGATTGTATTAAATGTTTCAAAACAAAATTTTCTCAAGATAGTACTGAGTGTAGGGATTCGATGTTTTTATATGCTTGCAGGAATTGTTCTGACTGTGTTGGTTGTGTGAATTTAGTTAATAAAGAATATTGTATTTGGAATATGCAGTATTCGAAAGAAGAATATTTAGAAAAATTAAAAGAATTAAAATTAAACACATCTAGCGGTATAGAAAAAATGGAAAAAGAATTTAATGAATTTAGAAAAAAATTTCCACAAAAAGCAGTTATAACTTTAAAATCAAATAAAATTTCTGGTAATTGGTTTACAAATTGTGAAAATGTAAAAAATTCTTTTTGGTGTATAAATGTTAAGGATGTAAAATATGCCCATTTTATTTATGATGCGCAAGATTGTATGGATTACTTTCAGTGGGGGAATAGTTCCGAGCTAATCTACGAATCAGAAAACTGTGGCTTAAATTCTTCTAGGCTCTCTTTTTGTACTCAATGCTGGACTGGAGCGCACGATCTTTACTATTGTGATTCATGTCCATCGTCCTCTTATTGTTTCGGTTGTATTGGACTTAAAAAGGGTGAATATTCGATTTTGAATAAAAAATATTCTAAAGAAGAATATGAAGAACTTGTGCCGAAAATTGTTAAACATATGAAAGAAATGCCTTATATAGATCGGCGAGGAATTGAATATAGATTTGGTGAGCATTTTCCAGATGAGGTTTCGGCTTTTGCTTACAATGAGACTGCAGCTGTGGATTTCTTTCCACTCACAAAAGAAGAAGCACTTAAAGGGGGTTATCGATGGAAAGATAAAGAAAAGAAAAATTACAATACCACCAAAGAGAGTGTAGATTTGCCCGAGACTATAGCAGAAGTGGATGACTCTATATTAAATGAAGTTATAGCTTGTGCCGAGAAAGACAGTCAATATTCAGTAGGAGCTTTTCGAATTACCAAAAATGAGCTTTCTTTTTATCGTAGAATGGATTTACCAATTCCAAGAGTATGTTTTGATATTAGACATAAGCGTCGTTTGGAAAAGCGTGCACCCCTTAGAACCGTGAAGCGTAATTGTTCAAAGTGTAATGTAGATTTGGAAACAGTTTACGATGAACAATTTTCTCCAATAATTTATTGTGAAAAATGTTATCAACAAGAAGTGTATTAAATACCCTGCACGGCGCGATAAGTGGCAATGATGGCGGCAGTTTCTCCGCGGAGAGTCAGTGGACCTAAAGAAACGATAGTATAGCCATTTTCTTTTGCTAAAATTATTTCTTTGGAAGTGAAGCCGCCTTCGGGGCCAACAAATATAGATATTTGCCCTGAACTTGTCGAAGGGTGAAATTTTTCTCCATTCAAATGAAAAATAATTTTCTCTTCATTTTTTGCGCCGTCTATAAGTGCATTTTTAAAATCTAAAATAGGAGAGAGGGCGGGCACGATATTTCTACCACATTGCTCACTTGCTTCTAAAATAATTTTTTCTAGACGAAGAACATTCAGTCCTGTCTTTATGGTTCGTTCTGTGATGATGGGTGTAATATTTGAGACCCCAGCTTCTACGGCTTTTTGTACAGCTAATTCAAAATTTTCTTTTTTTAAAATACTCAGATATAAATCTACTTTTCTTGCTTCACCAAAGCTTTCAGCATCGGCGGGTAAATTTATTTTGCTTATTGTGCCTGTAATCTTATTTGTAGAAACTATATCAAGAATTATTTCACCACTTTGTCCTTTGCCGTCAGAGAGGATTATTTTGTCACCCTTTTTTAATCTCAAAACAGCCTTGATTTGATTGATTATTTTGGAATCTGTGATTTCTACCTCCTTTTTTGAAAGATTGTATTCGCCAATAAATCTATGTAATTTCATATTTTATATGATACACTTTTAATATAAAATATAAAGCACATATATAGTATTTATTTACTTTATTTAATTAAAGTAGAATAAACATGAAAGATAAAAATGAAAAAAGAATACATTCGATAGATTCGACAGGCTCACTACAGGCAAACTCAATACGGGTATGTCAAAACTGTAAGAAAGACTTCATAATAGAGCCAGATGATTTTGGCTTTTATGAGAAAATCAAAGTTCCGCCACCGACGTGGTGTCCGGAATGCCGAGCAATGCGTAGATTAATTTGGCGCAACGAAAGATCTCTTTACCACAATATATGTGCCTTCTCTGGTAAAAAAATTATTTCGATTTTTTCTCCAGAAACGAAACTTACAGTTTATGAAAGGGATATTTGGTGGAGTGATAAATGGGATCCAACTTCTTATGGACAAGAATATGATTTTGCTCGACCATTCTTTGAACAATTTAAAGAGCTTATGTCAAAAGTTCCTTTGGCAAATGTAGGCAATACGAACTGTGTAAATAGTGAATATGGAAATCACAACGTAGATTTAAGAAATTGTTACCTTGTTTATGGCTCTTATACGGGAGAAAATGTTTGTTATGCACAAGGAGCAATGAATGTGAGAGATTCTTTTGACCTATATTCTGTCATGAAATCTGAACAATGTTTTGAAGATACTCTTTGCGGTAATCTTTATAATACTTATTTCAGTTATGATAGTGATGATTGTATTAATTCTTCATTTTTAACATCCTGTATTAATTTACAAGATTGTTTTGCTTGTATTAACCTTCGTCATAAAAGTCATTGTATTTTTAATACACAATATAGTAAAGAAGAATATGAGAAAAAACTTGCTACTTATGATTTCGGTAGTTATAAAGTATTAGAAAAATTTAAAAAAGAATATAATGATTTTATTAAAACTCAATTTAGACGTTTTGCTTATATTAATAAATCAGTCAATGTAACTGGAGATAATGTAATAAATTCTAAAAATTGTCGGATGATTTTTGATGTTTTTTGGGAAGTACAAGATTCTAAATATTTGGCCCACAATGGAGGCTTGAAGCATTGTTATGATGGTTATGGGACAGGCAATGGAGAATATATTTATGAGAGCGTAGATACGGGTATTGATGCTTCTATGAACTTATTTGGTATTCTTACTCATGGATCTATAAATACTTATTATACATACATGTGTTATAGCTCTGATAATTTATTTGGCTGTGTTGGACTTCAAAAAAGAAAATATTGTATTTTAAATAAACAATATACAAAAGAAGAGTATCACAAACTTTTGCCGAAAATAATTCAGCACATGAATACGATGCCTTATGTGGATAAAAAGGGAAGAGTGTATAAATACGGAGAATTTTTCCCAATTGAACTTTCTCCATTTTATTATAATGAAACGATTCTGGAAGATTATTACCCCATGGAGAGAAAAGGAGTGGAGGGTTATGGTTTTAAGTGGAAAGAAAGAGAAAAAAGGGATTACAAAATAAAAATAAAAGCGGAATACTTGCCTGATCATATAAAAGATGTGGATGAATTTATTGTAGATAAAGTTATCGGATGTATGCATGGTGGGTCTTGCAATCAGCAATGCACTGAAGCTTTTAAAATACTTCCTCAAGAACTTCAATTTTATAAAAAAAACAATCTAGCTCTTCCACGACTTTGCCCCAATTGTCGCCATTTTGAAAGACTAAAGAAAAGAAATCCATTAAACCTCTGGCACAGAACTTGTATGTGTGATAGAGAAAAACATGAACATAAAGGGAAATGCAAAAATGAATTTGAAACTTCTTATGCACCCGAGCGACTTGAAATAGTCTATTGTGAGAAATGTTATCAGGCGGAAGTATATTGAACAATCGATAAATAACTGGTAAAATATGGAGTACCATATATCAATGGCGCTCGGACATTGAATAAATGGCTTTATTCATGCTCCTCGCTTATTGATATAAGAACAATCTATGACAAGACAAAATCGAGTACAAATAATAAAATACGGACCGCCTCCACCAGAGTTACCAGTTTTTGGGAAGGTTAAACCTGAGGAGGTTTCTTTTATTGGACGGACAAATTATGTCGCTTCTTTGGAAGAAAAGAAGTTTATTTTTGGTATTAAACGCATAGACCGCCGAAGGCACCTTTATATACTAGGAAAGTCTGGTGTTGGTAAATCTAAATTGTTAGAGCTTTTAATTAGACAGGATATTACTTATGGCCACGGGCTTTGCTTGATTGATCCACACGGTGATGAATTGGAGGCGATATTGGATTATATACCAAAAGAGCGAATAGAAGATGTCTGTATTATTGATCCGACTGATGTTAATTTTCCAGCTTCTTTCAATCCATTGGCCAATATTGATCCAATGTTTAAATTTCAACTCACACAAGGTTTGATTGAAGTATTTCAGAAACAATTCGGAGCAAATTGGACACCTCGTCTCGAGCACGTTTTTCGCTTTACTTGTTTGGCACTTTTAGACTACCCACATGCCACTATGCGTGGAATGATATCAATGTTAACTGACAGAAATTATAGACAAAAAGTAGTGGAGTATATTACTGACGATATGGTGAAAAGATTCTTCGCTATTGAATTTGCAGACTGGTCGGAGAAATTCGATACGGATGCAATTATTCCACTGGTGAACAAGCTCGGACAATTTCTCTCTGACCCTCTTCTTCGTAACATATTTGGACAGAAAGAAAACAAAATAGACATAAGTAAACTAATGAATGAAAAAAAGATCATTCTCATTAATATTTCTAAAGGTCGTCTAGGCGAAGAGAATTCTTCTTTCTTGGGTTCCATATTTTTAACAAAAATAAAACAAGCAGGAATGGAACGTGCAGCTATACCAGAGAGAGATCGTGTGGACTTCTATCTCTATGTTGACGAGTTCCAAAATGTGGTGACGCAAACATTTGAAAATATTTTGTCAGAAGCCAGAAAATATGCTTTAAATTTAACTATTGCACACCAGTATGTCGGTCAAATTATTACTCGAGTGCATCAAGCCGTACTTGGTAATTGTGGTAGTGTTATTACTTTTCGTGTTGGTGGTGAAGATGCAGTTAAAATGAAACCTGAATTTGCTCCACTTTTTGATGTGAAAGATATGATAAATTTAGCAGTAACTGAGTTTTATATAAAAATGACAATCGATGGAGAATCTTATGATCCATTTTCTGCGGAAACTCTTCGAGTACTTCCGCCCACGCATCCTTCCTATCGACAAGAAATTATTGATGCCTCACATAGAAAATATTCAATACCAAAAGACGCTGCGGCTAAATTAATTGCTGCAGAAGAAGCTACCATCATAAGAAGTTCAGAAGAAAAAGCGATTATTGAAGGTAAGGCAAAAAAGAAACATAAATCTGGAGCTGAAGAAGAGGAGAAAGAAGAAGAAATAAAAACTACAAAAGAGGCAGAGCCGATGATTTAAATTGTAAAATAGGCCTTAGGCCTTAGGCACTAGGCTTTAGTTTATTTTTTAGTTTTGATTTTTTGTTATATTTTTGATAATATACATTCTATGTCAAAAGACTATTACAATATATTAGGAGTCAATAAGGGGGCGTCAAAAGATGAAATAAAAAAGGCTTTTTATAAGTTGGCGCATAAATATCATCCTGATAAAAAAGAGGGTAATGAAGCAAAATTTAAAGAGGTAAATGAAGCCTATCAAGTGCTTTCTGATGAATCTAAAAGGTCAAAATACGACCAATTTGGCTCTAATTTTGAAAATATGAGTGGTGGGCATAGTCACGGAGCAGGAGGATTTGAGGGCTTTGATTTCAGTAATTTTTCTGGAGGTTTCCAGAACGCTGGAGCAGAATTTGATTTTGGAAATCTAAATGATATTTTCAGTGATTTTTTTGGTGGTGGAGGTGGCCGAACGCAAGCTCGTCGTGGGCGAGATATTTCTACAGAAGTACAAATTCCTTTTATTGATTCAATTTTTGGTACTACAAGAAAAATTTTAATTACTAAAATTTCTAAATGTTTATCTTGTGATGGTTCTGGCGCAAAACATGGAT
>ERZ1292625.3237-Hain-H41-01um-R1-3237-length-13580-cov-5_pt1 | contig 13580 bp, 14 predicted proteins | sample MGYA00564400_ERZ1292625 | MGnify/ENA primary metagenome ERZ1292625 (study PRJEB36523, sample SAMEA6512639) | groundwater metagenome | collected 2019-01-08 | study: AquaDiva: Metagenomics assemblies of 32 groundwater samples | reverse complement strand
CACTCGCATCGTCACGATACTCCCCATGATTACTCCTCCTGAGCTACAGGCTGATCTACCGACTGATGCTCAATCGCCCCTACTGTGATGGAATCACCGCCGCAACCGGCTCATCCAGATGCAGCATCGACAAGAACTCTGACGCGGTATGAAAACCTTCGACTCGTCGACCATTGGGGAGAAACACGGTCGGTGTTTTTGACACCCCAAGCCGCTTAGCGAGTCGCAAATTGTCATCAATCGGATGGGAACACGGGACCGAGGGTAACTCCACGGGTTTCGACGCGAGCGCTTGATCCAACACCGCCTGATGATTCTCTGCACACCAAATGGCTACGGACTTCCGGTACGCATCAGGGTGAATCCCCATTAGCGGAAACAACACCACAGACACCGGCACCCCAGCGTCAACCAGCTTTTTCACTTCCCCGTGCATCTGACGACACACCGGACAGTCCGGATCATCAAAAATGATCAGCGGCCGCGCCACCCGCTCGACCTGAGGACTCAGCAAAACGGTCTTGGATAGATCAAATTCCGAGAGGACACGGAGATGACGGACCTGCGACAATTCCATCGTCAGGTTCCGTCCCATCTCAAGATCGAATACATTGCCGGCCAAGACGTACCGGCCGTCACGATGCATATACATAATACCGTCCTGGCTATCGGTGTCCGTCTCGACGAGATACCATTCAGGGATTTCTGTCGCTTCCACTCGGCGAATCTGGATCCCGGGGAATTTCTGTTGGATCACAAGCTTGAGCGTCGCCGGCACATCCTTGTCGTTCGATGCCATCACCTCCTCAGCCAGCCCCACTCCACTGACCATACTGATCACCAGGACTCCACGAATCATCACTTTCTGCCAACGCGACATAATGCCTCCTTTGTCTGAACCCACTCACACGCTCTTAGAGAAAGAAATCCACCAACTCCCGACCGGTCCCCACAATGAAATCGACGTCTCGATTCGCGTCGATTTCAATGATCGGATAAATCGATGCCGCCATTTGGCTGTAATGCTTCGCGAGCAACCGCGCCGCATTCCCCATCCCGCCAGCCGCTCCTGCCATCCCCAATCTGTCAGGAGAGGGAAAATTAAATGCTTGTGCCGGACTCGAAGAAATGTTGAACCCCTGTTGATAGGGCATAAAGGCTTGCGAAATCCCAGAAATGAAACCGGCCAGGAGCGCACGCCCCAATACGGCCCCTTCCTTAAACACCACCCGCCCACGCAGGCCCAACTTGCTATCTTCGCCGTTGACAAAGCCCTTCAACTCCAGATCGACCGCCTCCCCGTTGGTTTTCACACACGACAACGTCGTGCCGCGAATCTGGACACGCTCACTCGACAATTCCCCCACCCCTTCACCCAAGATGAAACACTCTCGAGCATCCACCGTCACATCATTGGGCAACTTGGCCAAATCACGAATCACCATGAGCACCGGATAGGGGCTGGAAGACGGACCGGCACCACTCCCCCCCCCTTGCCCAGCCTTCGCAGGCGCATCCATGCCGGAAATGAGCTTGACCGGAATAATCGTCCCAGTATTCAGCCAAAACTTCTTTTCCGTGGCTTTCTTCATCGCAATTGGATCGGCCTTAAACAACACATGAATGCCGGCGTCACCCGTCTCCAATGACCCTGACGGTCCACTCGAGGACGGAAGGGCGCCATTCAACGTCCCAGCACCAGCACCTAGACCTTTCCCAACAGGGAACGATGTCGGCTGCACAGAACCCCCAGCCAACCCAGAGGGACTTAATGGAGGAGGAAGCGGAGGAAAGGAACCAGGAGGCCCGCTGAGACCCGGTCCACGAGGCCCGCCCGCCACCGCCATCACCCCTTTGGATTTCAATTCAGCGAGGCGCGTGGATAACTCAGAAATCTGCAATTTGATCAAGTCTCGATCCTTGGTCTCGAGATCGCGCATCCGCGTCAACTGATCACGTTCACGCTCCAACGCCTCAATGCGATCACCGGCAGACTTGACGAAAATCTCTTTATCCACCTTGTCCGTCTCAATGGAGAGGGTCTTCGCTGGCCCCTTCTTCAGCGTCAAATCAAGGGGCTGCCGAAACTGAGCCATCACGATGGCCACCACAATCAATATCCCCACGACGACGGCAATAATCGTCTGGTTATTCAAGGAACCGCCTTTCAACGGTTTGAGCGTATCCCCTGCGTTTAAGATCGGACCTTTTACATCGGCCATAACATCCGTTCCTTACCTCAAGGTGTGAAATTACGATTCGGGATCAATCTTGGGCGCAACCCGAGCAGGAACCGAGGGCGCATCATCGACGACATAGATTTCCACCACCGCACCTGGCTCGACCACTTGCCGATCAAAGACAATCATCCGCTGACGGCCCGTATAGAATTCCGTCTGGCGCAACGTATAATTCCGAGGCGTCGTGTTTTCGAGGACATACAGCGTCACGCGATACTTCGGTCCGCGAAACTCCATGGCACCCTTCACGCCCAGCTCCAACCATTTCGGATAGGATTCTATGGGAAGCGCATTAGAGAGATAGCCCTTCGGCACATCCCCTTGGGCAATGAGGGTAAAGACTTCGAGTAACCCATCGACATAATCCGCCGCATGCTGGACCGGATCCGCCGCACGATCCGCCGCGGACGGACGATAATCTTCCAACGTGATCATTTGTGCCGACAACGTCGGCTGCACCACTAACTCGAAGACATAGACCTGTCCAGACGACGTCATCACGACGAGATCTGCCGGACCGGAGGGGACACGCAGAATAACCGTTCGCCCTTCGACCTTCACGGACACATCCGACCGCGCCGACGTGGCACTCATCACCGGCGCAGGGAAGGACAGCACGTTGAGATCGCGGGACGAGAGGGTGATCGACTGAGTGGCATCACCCGTAATGGTCAACCGTTGACTCGCTAGAGTTGCCATCGGCGCGGCGAGGGCAAGCCACATGCACAGCCCAAATACGAACCACCCACGGCGACCCCAATTCCATTTCATCTGCATCTGACTCATGACCTCTCCTCGCATGACCTTCCCCTTTCTCGGGAAGCAATACACTCGTCGTTCATGTACAAACACATCACCCATGACCATCAGGTGATGGCGGGCCAGGCTTCGCGTCGGCGCTGTTCGTGCGATCCAAATGCACCGCCTTCATACTCACCACCCACGGCTTAAAGCCTTCCATCCGTAACTTGATATGATATTCACGTTCCTCTTCCTGCGTGGCCGTCGACCCCACAAACCGCCGCTCCATCCCCTGAATCACCACCTCATCATCGGTCACCCGTGTGGCCGATGGAAAGAACACTCGATTCAAATTATTTTTCTTGACATACAGAGCCTCGACGCCCAAATCCTCGCCCAACGAGCCGTACTGATCGGGCGGGACATACTGCAAAAACAATTTATGCGTGTAATCGACCGTCACAGGCGTTACATTCGACACCCACCCCAAGATCGACAACGCTATCTGCTTCCGATACTCCTCTGAACTTCCCATGGAGCTCGCCCAATAGGGTTGTCCAATCTCCATCGGTACGACGTGAAGAATGGTGTTTTTCCGAAACATGCCGTTCGCAATCAACGCCACCACCAAGCCAAAGACACACGCGGCCAACATGTACGTCATCACCTGGCCATTATGAATTTTCGATTTCCAGAGCTCGATCTTCATCCCGCCCTCCCCTATTCCACCAATTCACGAACAGGACCATCTGGGGCATACTTCAATCGAAATGTCGGCACGCCATACCAATAGGCCCAATGGAGAATGAACCCCTCACTCTTTCCCATCTTCGATTTCCCGACCAAATACGCGCACACTAGCGCCACGCCCATAAACAACGTCAGCTGCTTTGATAGAATACCGACAATGAAAGCCACGAAAATGATGGCCATTTCATCGGCTTCCCACCACAAGAACTGCGGAAGATTATCGAGATACCGAGGGATAAACGTTCCAGCCATCGACACACCTCATATTGCCAACACGACCATGGGGTGGCTTAGGCCACCCCATGGCACATGGGTTACACCAATCCGGCGACGATCGTCGGCAAGATGGCGGGGATGTAGAAAAATCCCGCAGCCATTGCAAAACCAGCGGCCATCTGGCCATACCGACCGCTCAGGACGGACACCAAGCCAAACAACGCCCCGGCCAATGAAAGCAAGAGGCCGAGCGAACCGGTCATATAGCCGGTGACCAAGGTCACCAACGGAGTGAACGTCGCGTCAGCACCGGCATGGGCCGGAATCGCCGCCACGACGAATGTCGCAACGGCCACCATCGCCAGCGTACCCAACAGCATCACGACACGACCCTTGGCACTCTGTGCATAATTACGAATCTTGGACATCATGGACACATCCTCCGTGTACGGCTCCATTTGGAGCGTGAGTTAATGAGACGTCCGGGGAAGTGCCCCGAACTGCCAGTGGAGCCAAGCACTACGCCTGATCTCGTGTGTCACTGGGTTTCTGATACCGGGATAACGACCACCGCTATCCATCAATCAATCTCGCTCACCCAACCAAATAGAGCGCACCCACTCACTTCGCCATAGAGGATGTCTCTCCTTTCTTCAGACCCGTCACCGTCCCCATACAAGCTGATACGGAGACGCCCACATCATCTTTCCCTGCTGAACCAGGCTCCCCCTTCTTGGTGCAACACCCCGCACGAAGGCCCTGCTGAATGGAGGCACCCGGCGCCAGTGCGTCTTGCAACACACGCTGAACTGCGCGCGCTCTCGCCTGAGCCACTGGCACCATCGAGGAGGTCAGACCTGGAACTTCCGTGAGCCCTTCAATCAAGACATACGAGATAGGCCGGCCACGCAGCTGACTCAACTTCTCGCGCTCTGGCCCTGACACCTCATGAACACCACGCGGAAACGAGACATCGGTCTGAAGCAGAGACTGCCCGAGTGCACAAACGGATCGAGAACCTTCACTGCTGCTGGCTTGAACAGACAGGGGCGATCCTAACTTGGCATTCGTGGACATCGGAATGACAGGCAACCCTGCAGGGGCCACTGCACCCTGACCGCCCCCCTTCGTCCCCACGGACGGACCGACTCCGGGCGAAACAAACCGTGGGAATCCCTGTAGGTGCAACGACGCCACATCCAACACCTTGGATAGCTCAGCTTTCCCTTCCTCTTTGGTTTTGGCTTGAGGGGACACCAAGGAAGACCCAGAACAGTCATCGTCATAGACGGAGAGCCACTGGGGCTCTTCACGGACGACCACTACCGTCGTCTCTGGCTTATACAGTTTGCCGCAGACACGCACGTGCTCGGCCATGGGACTTCGCGAGGTCACCACGCACCCCGTCCCGATCACCGAGAGGAGCGCGCCGTAGACGCAGACGTTGACCCACTGCACAGATTTCTCGCTGGACACCGTCACCACCTTTCTGAATCAACCCACAACTGCACGAGGGTTCATAAAGGTTATACGGATTCGCCCACGACACGAGAGATGAAGAGAAGAAGGAGGGAACTAGATGCGGGAGCGCACAAGATGGGAAGAGGAAGACATGGAAGATTCTGCAACCAAGCGGCTACAGCAGTAACGTTTCAATCGAGCAGCCCCACAATTTCTTCTAACGACCAGACGTCAAGCCACGTGATCGGGCTCTCGATAAGAGACCAATGTCTGGCCATACGGAGTCTTCTCCTGAATAGGGATTGAGCGTGCTCGTCTTGGAGCTCTTTAGGCCGTCAACGCTTCCATGTCGCGGGCGTCCCGCTCGGTCTCATTCGTTTCCTGTTCAGACAGATTGACACCCCCTCTAGGCCGCCAAAGACGAGACGACAGGAGCAGTAGGAGCTGGACTCACTGAGACGGCCACACTAGAAGACATAACTGACTCCCACAGTAGTTCGCACAATGGCTTGACCCGTAGAACCCATGAAGTCTCGACTCATTCCAACTGCCACATGCCAATTATTCTCAATGCTCACGATATAACCCAATTCGGGACTGACTACCCATCCCTCACCACCGCTCCGGCCCGTTTCAAGAGGATCTTGATTCACATTGATATTCATGACCAGAACCGACGTTGCAGACAACGCCTTGGCCGCCCCTGTCGTTACACCCCACAAGTGAGTGCGGCCCGACACCCAATGACCGGGTTCGAATTCCGGCACCACCCCGTACCAGAGATTCGTACTCAAAAACCACTCATTGCGGACCTTCCACGATCCTAGGAGCGCCACCTGTAAGGATGGATTCGATCGTTCGCCCATGAGAGGAATCCCAGCCGTCACACGCACGCCAATGGCAGGAAGAGCCGAATAATCCTCAGACGGTCGATACACCTGTGTCATCACCCCAACATTCAACGACGAAGGATTATCGAGGGTCCCCGGATCCTTCGGCCCACGCAAACCCGTCCCCCCCAGCGTCAACTCCGTCCGTTCCCCAACCCCCAGACGCAGATCATGGGTGCTGCGAAGTCGACCGCGTTCCGCCCCTGATGGGGTATCGAACACATCACCACGAAGTGCCGATTGCAGCACCCATGTGCCCTTCGGCACCGCATAGGCATCATCCAATCTGGTTGGATACCCTTGATTCAGATTCACCGGGGAGAACGCCCACCCCACACTCGGGCCGCCTGCCAGCATCACACATAACCCCATGACACACCCCTGACGGACCCAGTGCATACCCACCCTCCCTGATTCAACCACCGACTCCTATCAGGTATTACTGGCAACCGCCTTTGATCCTCCCGCCCCGCGCGTCCTGCTAGGACCGCGTCGCCATCCACGCACGTAGCGCCTCCTCCATAATATGCTCAAACTGATCCACCGCCTGACACCCATGCAACACCGCATGACGCGCTAACGCCTGCCTCACACGATGCCGCCACCAAACCGCAATCTCAGGATGCATCGTCATCAACAACTCCGTGACGGCATGAAACCATTGACTATCCAATAGATCGAGCGGAGTCTCCCGAAGACCCATGAGATGGCTCTGCACCATCTCTTCTAACGCCCCCAACTGTGATCGCCGCGCTGTTCCCATACCCCCTCCTCAACAGACCAACATGTAGGTTTGTTCACGGCCCCGTGTCCGCGCCATCTCTTGTAACCGAGGATCTTGCAGATATCCGGCACGAATACCAGTCGGCATCACCACGAACACGTAGTCGTACCGACTACCTTGTGCACGATAGATGTTGACGTCCTCCCCGGCATGAATGCCGGAGATTCCTACGGCGCTACACAAGGGCGAACCCCTGAGTAGTCGCTTCGGTGGGTTCCTGTTGCTGACGGGCTCGGGCCCCGTTCACTTCACAGGCGATCTGGGCTGCAGTGATCTGCCCGACAGAAGCGTCTGTCGTGTCCGGCCCGTCGCCTCGCACGAGGGCCATCCCACGCGCAAGGATATTGAGTGCGCCGACCAGGTCGGCATGATTCTCATAGCCACATTGCACGCACAAAAACCTGGCTTGTGTCCGTCGATTCTCTTTCGAAATATGCCTACAGGCTGGACAGGTCTGGCTCGTATGATGCGCTGGCACGGCCAGCAGCATCCCGCCGTTCCACGACAGTTTATAGTCCAGCTGCCGACGGAATTCGCCCCATCCCTGGTCGAGGATGGCTCGGTTCAGACCGGACTTGGCCCGTACGTTCTTTCCGGGAGTTTCGACCGTGCCTGCCGCGGACGTGGACATATTCCGCACCTGCAAGTCCTCGAGCACCACCATCGCGTGGTTTTTGCTAATGGTCGTCGAGGTCTTGTGGAGGAAATCATGGCGGACATGCGCCATGCGCGCATAGATTCTATGAACTCTGGCTTTGGCCTTCTTCCAGTTGCGACTGAATTTTTCCTTTCGAGACATGTCACGCTGGGCTTTGGTCAGCGCCTGTTGATGGATTCTGAAACTATGGAGCGGAGCGACGTAGCTCCCGTCACTCATCGTCGCAAAACGTGCAACGCCCAGATCAATACCAATCGCACTCGTGGCCTGTGTGATCGGCGGTGCCACCTCGCGTTCCGTTTGAATCGACACGAACCACTTGCCGCCATTGGCCGATACGGTGATGTTCTTGGCTTGGCCAATAATGTTCCTGCTGTTGCGGTAGCGGAGCCAGCCCAACTTGGGCAGGAACAGGCGGCTGTTGGCCTGGTCGATTTTGAATTGCGTGGCATCGGGATAGCGGAAACTGTCGCCCAGGCCTTTTTTCTTGAATCGGGGGAAATCGGCACGCTTGGCGAAAAAGTTGGTGTAGGCCCGTTCCAAGTCTTTGAGCGACTGTTGCAACGGATGCACGGGCGCATCCGAGAGCCATGCCGTTTCCGTGCTATTGCGCCACTCGGTAAGCCGCTTGCAGAGCCCGGCGTAGCCGAGCTTCTTCTCGCCGTGTTCGTACCGTGCCTGCTGCAGCGCGAGTGCTTTGTTAAACACGTATCGGCACGACCCCGCGAAGCGGCGCATCTGTCGCTGCTGTTCGTCGTTGGACTGCAACTCGTATTTGAAGGCTTGAAAACGTTTCATGAATCGATCTTCATCCAGTTTTTCGGAAAAGCAAGTGCCAGTGTGGGCGGCGGTGCCGTCCGCGCTATCCTTCCCCGCCCTGAAGGGCGGGGCTTGCCGCGCACCGGGTCAAACAATAGGCCAGCTCCACAATCGTAGGATCCAGGGTCACCACAGGCCTGACTCAAGACGGAGTCGCACCCCTGACCCATCTGGCCCGACCACCATTCCCACCATGCCGTTGTAGACCGGCGGGGTCACCGTGTAGCAGTTCTTCGTCACCATCACCCGATCACCCACCCGAACCCCAGCACCCACTGGGACCCCATACGGATTCACGGCCGCTTCCAAGAGTTGATTGAGTCGCCGCACCCCCAACTCCCCATCATGGATCGGCGCGAGCACCTGCCACTCTGATCCCTCCTGAACACAGGACAAGACCCGTCGCACGAGACTGTCCTGCACATGACCAGACGACCCGCATTTCACCGTCGTCACTCGCACACGCTCAGGCCCGTCCTCTCGAAGAAAAGGGGGCAACACCAGTGCCGGTAAACACCCCAGTAACTCGGTTATCACCGACACCGATCCGACCGGGGGCAACTGCCGAGGATCACCAGAAAACACAATTTGGCCACGACACACACTGAGGAGCCGAGACAGAATCGGCCAGACCAACATCGACATTTCATCGACAAAGACGACGTCCTGGGTCACCACCGCAACCGAATACCCGCCCCCGCCATAGCCCAACAACCGATGCAGGGTCTGACCCTCAGGGCCTAAGAGTGACGCCTCCTTGCCCGTGAGGGCCGTAAGCGCCACACCAAGTCCCTGCGCCCGACACCACTCCGCCACCCGCAACACCATCTGCGTTTTGCCGCTCCCTGCTGGCCCTGTAATGATGCTGAAGCGATGGGCCAACACCGACCGAATCTGAGGATCGTCTGGCTGCTCCAGGAAAAATTGATTCCCTCGCAACAACGTCAAGGCCCGTTGACGATGGAAGAAGAGTGTCGGAGAAAACCAATAGCCGTCCTCACACCGACCAACACTCGAGACGAGCAGCGTACTCGGCTCCAGCAGGATTCCATCCGGCGACTTCAAGGACGCCATCACACGCGAGAGGATCAGTTCGGTCGTCAGCCCGGACTCCCCGGCCGCCTCAGCCTGCAGAAGCACCTCGGCCGCCACGGCTTGGAGATGGCCGAGCGCCTCTTCTTGTCGCCCCAACAACGTATGCAGATACCGTGTCACCTGATACGGCAGCCCCCGCCGACGATAGAGCATAAACACATCCTGATACATCGTCCGCACCGTGCGGAGCGAGCCCTTCGCAATCTCTCGGGCTAACGCCCCCCAGCCGGCCGCCAACAACCAGCGCAATACTGGCCCTAGGAGTTCGATCACCAGTAACTCGTGATCGGGACGGCCCTGCCGGCCATACACCGCGCGAGACAATCCACTCACATCGCCAGGAATGGACAGACTCGACGGCGCACACGACTGCGCCATCACAAACGCAGACTCGTGGTCCTCTTCCTGCCAGCCTGTCACCGTAATCACCTCACCCACCACGACCGTCCCGACACTGGACGGCAGAAAGACACGGCGACGCCGGTTGAGCATGATCCACATACCCGTCGCCCGGGCATTGCACGACGATAACGTGACACAACCGGTGACTGATTCTGCCATTGGTCAGCGCTCCTTTCGTCCAAGACTCCAACCTAATATCATGATGATATTAGGTTGGACTGCATCCGATACTGTTCTTCGCCCCGACCAATCCACTATCCCCTTTCCCACCTCAACGCAAATCGCCACACCCCAACATCTCAGTATTCGTCCACACCACAGAGGTCACTATGCTGGCAGAACTCATCCATCCCATTGCCGCGATGGATCACGAGGAATGGGAATTCCGACCACGCCCCTCCAATGGCGGGCCCGATACCTGTCTCAGAAAGATGGCCTATCAAGCCTACGACGCCCCCCAGAAAGACCCACACGGACGCTTTCTTGTGGTCCTCGACGACAGCAGTTGGCACGAGGAACTCGTCCTCCAATGGCTGGAGCGGACCGTCTTTCATATTCATAGCCGACAACTCCGCATCGCCTGCGGCACCACCATCTGGAAAGGCCAACCCCAGACGATTAATGGCCAAATCGATGGCATCGTCACCGATCTCTTCGGGGTTGACCGTCTCCTGGAAATAAAAGCCATCGAGCACTTCACGTTCCAACGCTATGCGGACGGCGCGTACCCGACGAATTACTTCACCCAAGTCGTCTTTTATATCAACGGCGTGCTGACGTTAAACCCAGACCTGCGGGAAGCGCTGCTCCTGATTAAAAACAAAAATCAAAGCGCATTCTTAGAATATCGACTCCGCTATCACCCAGAAGAAGATCGCCTCACCGTCGTCGAAATCACCCACTCCAATGGGACACACACCTTCCCCAATCAGGAATTTATTGGCCTGTATCGACAGGCCCTCACCCGATTTGCCGTGCTAGAAACCCATCGAGAAGCCGGCAGCTTACCAATTCGGCCATACGAGAACGCGCGCAACTTCCACTGCGACTATTGCCCATTTAAGAAAATGTGCTGGGAAGGAATGACACGTATTCCGCTCGCAGGACAGCGACCCATGCGAGCCGAACTCATTCCATTAGCTCAAGAATTTATCGAGTTGGATGAAAAGTTGGGTCCACTCGAAAAACGTTGGAAAGACATCAAGCAGCTGTTCCAATTGGAGCTACGGGCGAACGGCGTACAAAACCTGTATGGCGGGGGGTATACCGTAGATTCCAGCGTCTCCAGTCAAAATCGACTGGATGAATCCCTCTTGCCGAAAGAGCTAGTCGCCCGATCGAAACGAGCGACACCCACAGAACGCATCTCCATCAAACAGGTCCAGTCAGCCACAACACACACCGCTGTGCCTGACGCCCCGACCTCACTTGCAAGCTAATCACCACTGACCAGAAGGAGTACCCCATGGGCGAAGCCGCACTCACACTCATTCCGCAGACCACTTTCATTCCCTATACCAGGATCAAGGGCATTTCTGATCGCAAACGCCTCCCGATCATCGGCAAGATCCGTTTAGGCGTGCGCGTCAATGGCCACAAAGGGATGTACCCCCAAGAAACGCCCTACTTCATCGTCCCGCCGGAAGTGGCGGCCAAATATGGCGACAAACCCACAGCACTCGATATCATTTTTATGTTGAATGATGAAACCCGCATGTTCCCGCAAGCAGTCAAATGGTACAGCACCAGCGGGTTAAAATGTATTGGCAATGGCGAACAGGCCTCGCGACTCAACACTGACACGTACCGATTCGAGCCCTTTCCTCAATGTCCATGTGAGAAACTAACAACCGGCGAGTGCACTAAACGGGCAAATTTACTCGTGATGATTCCCACCGTGTCCCACGGCGGACTCTATCAAATCGACACCGGCAGCCAAAACTCCATTGACAACATCAATGGGTATTTTGAATTTCTCAAGCTGACGCTCGGACGAATCGCCAATATCCCACTCAAACTGAGACGCATCCCGCATCAGTCACCCTGGCAGGGCCAGATGAACACCCACTATCCCTTAGTACTTCGATATGAGGGATCGCCGGAGCTCACACAACAGTTGAAAGACGAAACCATCACAGTCCTGGACCGCGTCCGCACCTTGGATGTGCAAGCGCCGATCGATGTGAATCCCGCCACCGATACCGACGCCACGATTGTGGCAGAAGAGGACTTAGCCAGCGTGATGACATTACCAGCACTCACCCAGGAACAGAACGCCAACTCGGACACGCCGATACCACGCCCTCCACAAGCCGCCACAGACTTCGTGGCGCCACCGGTGAAAGAGGATAAAGCCGTCCAATCCATGACGGCGAAGCAGCGAAGCTTCCTTCTGGAACTCGCCCGCCGCAAAGACATCACCGAAACCCATGTCGACGCCGTCACGCATGGCTACAATAAACGACAAGCCTCCGGCCTCATTGAGCAGCTCCAGAGCGGAGATTATTCAGGATTCGAAGAGGTCACAGACGAGGAAATCCCTGCCTCGGACACGCCCACGCCACCCACGAGCTCTCAAGACGCGCCCCTCGTAGAGTTCTAACAACATGGCCGGTGCGGGATCCTCTCCCCCACCGGCCATAAACGATCTCACAGCAGACCTGTTACCTGGACGCAGAGAAAGCTCCTCCATTCATGGGGGAGATGGAGAGCGCGGACGCCGCAGGCATCCTTGGGTTTGGCCGTTCATCAGGCATCTGCTGTTGTTCGATGTATTAACGCACGATGCTGATAGGCGCTCCGCCGCAGAACGTAGCGAAATAGTTGAGCGACCACAGTACGCCCTTGTGGTAGGAGCACTGAGCTACGTCGGGTCTTTCTTTCTGTAGCACACGACTCGACGCGCCCTTGAGGCTGTTCACGAGTGCCGACACCGCAACTTTGGGCGGATAGTTCACCAACAAATGTACCTGGTCGCGGTCGCTGTCCATCTCCACCAATTCCGTTTCACAATCCGTACCAATCTTGGCAAAGAGTGCGCGTAACCACTCGATCGCCGCTTGCTCAAATACCTTGCGTCGATATTTCGCCACAAAGACCAAATGCACATGGAGATTCAAAACACAGTGCCGTCCGCGTCTCATGTCATTGATTGTTTCCATAGACCCAACTATCATTTCGTCATGAAGCGACTTCAAGCCTATAAGTTTGAGCTACGGCCCAATGGCCAGCAGCAACGCGACTTGCGTCGCTTCGCGGGCTCGTGCCGGTACGTATTCAACAAGGCACTCGTGCTACAGCAGGCCCGATACGAGCACGGCGAGAAGAAACTTGGCTATGCCGGGCTATGCACACTCCTCACGCAATGGAAGGGCCAGCCGGAGACGGCCTGGCTCACAGAGACACCATCACAAGCCTTGCAACAGTCGCTCAAAGATCTAGAACGCGCCTACAAACACTTCTTCGAACAACGCACCGACTTTCCACGTTTTAAAGAGAAAGGACACTCCGATCGTTTCCGTTAT
>ERZ1292625.2679-Hain-H41-01um-R1-2679-length-15947-cov-4_pt1 | contig 13580 bp, 23 predicted proteins | sample MGYA00564400_ERZ1292625 | MGnify/ENA primary metagenome ERZ1292625 (study PRJEB36523, sample SAMEA6512639) | groundwater metagenome | collected 2019-01-08 | study: AquaDiva: Metagenomics assemblies of 32 groundwater samples | reverse complement strand
CGCACGCTGCCTCGGCGGACAGGGCGCGCTCGCGCAGCGCGTCGAGCACAACGATGCTCTCCCAAGTGTCCGCGTCCAGACGGGCACGCACTTTCCCCCAGCCTACATGTGCTTGGCCTTCGGGCGCGAAGTCCTGACTGCCGCTGCACCAGATCAGGTCCTCTCGCATCGCCGCGCACGCCGCCTCGGCCTTGAGCGCGCGTTCGTGCAGGGCCTCCCATTGTGCTGGCGTCGGCGGCAATCGCAGTTCGTCGCTCATGGCTTCTCCTCGCGCGCCTCGTCGGCCTCGGCGAGCACGCCTGCGATCCGTGTATCACGATCGGCGGTGGCGCGCTCTCGTGCGGCATGGGGCTTGGTGGTGCGGTTGTTTGGAGTTCGGCAGGGGTCCCCTACCCATGCGTCGCACGTCGGACAGTTCGGAAGGATGCGGCGCATCGCGTCGTCGACGTAGCTCATGTGCCCTCCTTGGCCTTGTCGGCCTCGGCGATGGCGTCGCGCAGGGCGGCATAGCGTTGGCGCTGGTAGTCTGTCAGATCGAATGCAGCCCATCGCCATTCGCTCACGATGCGCGCCGCCTCCAGTACGATGCGCAGCGCCGCGAGTTCCGCGCGCCGCTCGGGAGTCAGGCGGCGCGTCATGCTCGCTGCCTCCACTTGCCGATGGCCTGCTCGACGGCCAGCCGCAGGACGAAGGCCCGCTGCCGAGACACCCCGAGCACGCGCGCCGTGTGGGCCTGGGCTGCCGCGGCGAATTCGGTCCCCATGATGCTCGCCGCCGCCAAGGTCCCGGCAGCGGCGGCCATGCGCAGGGCCGGCTCGCGCAGTCGCAGGTAGGCCGACTGCCGGCCATCCCTCGCCCCGTGGCCCACGATGCCCCGGCGGCGGCGCTCGGCATAGACTGCCGTGAGGCCCACGCCAAGGCGCGCGGCTACGTCCTTCGGCCTGTCCCGCAGGTCCACGATGCTTGCGGCGGAAAGGCGCGCGCGGCTCATGAGTCACCGGGCGTCCAGCCCCAGTCCGTTTCTTCGGTGATCTCGTCGTTACCGGGGTTTGGATCAGCAGTTCGCTGCGCACAATAGTGGTGTGACGGATGTGTGTGCCCATCCTCGTCGGTGATGGTGACGTAGCTCCGGCCTCCCGCGTACAGGGCGCGGTCGCAGAGCCAGCAGAACGGCACGGCCGCGCGAGGTTGCGTGAACTTCGAGCTCACCCGCGACTCCCAGGTTCACGGTCGAACTCGCGGTCCAGCTCGGCGGACTCTGCCGGTGTCGCAATCGCCTCGTCGAGCGCGCGATGAACGGCGCGCCACTCGGCGACCGTGTGCTGTCCCTTGCGCTCGCTCGTGCCGATGATGCGATGCACGAATTCCTTCATCTCGTCCTGGGACCAGCCGGCGGCGTTCATGCGGGCGAACACCGCCGCGCGCGTTGGCGCCGTCGGGTCGGCTTGCGGTAGCGGCGTGGCCGGCTCGGGCACGCTCCGCACGAGTTGCGCCGGCACAGGTTCCGGCTCGGCGGGCGCGTCCACCACGCGCGCCCCTGCGAGCGCCGGTCCTGGCGCCGCCATCGGTAGCGCCACGGTCGTCGAGGGCATCGCGGACGCATCGTCGGGCATCTCCTCGGGCGAGTACGTGCCGTGCAGCGAGAACGCCAGCCGCAACGCCTGCGCCTGAGCCACCTTCCCGATCATGGTGCGCGGCTTGTCGGCCCAGAATCGCGTCGGACGACCGTCGCGCGTCATCTGTACGTACTCTGCAAACGCCACCGACACGTTGACCGGCTGAGGCCACCCCGCGCGCCACACTTCGCAAGTCGCGTGCGTCGGTGGCTTGCTCGCGTCCTCTGGATACACGTGCGTCTGGATGCCGCGGAACTCGCCCGTGCGCTGAGCCGCCGCGAGGTAGCCGTCCCGACCAACGAGCGTCTGCCACGAATCGACCCAGTTGCCGCGCGCGTCCTTCGCGCTGCGCTTGATGAGCCACGCCTCGCGTAGCAGCGGGTCGAGTTGCGTGCGCTGGCACGTGTGGAGGAATACCGCGAAGTCGTCGTTACTCGGCTGCTCGCCGACCGGGACGCACTTGCTCTTGATGAGATCAATCTGCGCTTGCGTCCATGCCACCGCGATGGATGGCAGCGCTGTAGCCGAGCCGTTGCCGCGAGTCGTTGTCAGATCGTCCATCGGTCATTCTCCTTGGACCGCGATCATGCGGTCGAGCAGGTCGCACGCACTTGCCTGTAGGCGTTCGACGGTGGGTCGGAGGGCTAGGACGTCCCAGGCTGCGGCCCTGGCTGCGGCCCTGGCTGCGGCCCTGGCTGCGTCCCCGGCTGCGGCCCTGGCTGCGTCCCAGGCTGCGGCCCAGGCTGCGTCCCTGGCTGCGGCCCTGGCTGCGTCCCAGGCTGCGGCCCTGGCTGCGTCCCAGGCTGCGGCCAACGACGGTTGCGCCGAGTGCGCGCTCTCGCGACTGAGCACCGGCGGCAATCCGGCCAGCGTAGCCGCGTGGACTCGGAGCGCCGGAGTCAGTTCGAGGAATGCTGGCGCACACACGCGGACGAGCCAATCGGCGGCGAGCCACGCGCGCCGCTCCTCCACGCCGGGCGTGGACCGCGTGCCGACGAGGCGCGGCACGAACGGCCCGAGCAGGCGCGTGCGATCGGCGTCGGGGAGCGCGTCGTTCCACGAGCGCGCGAACGCGCCGAGCACAGGGCACAGGCACGCCGGATGATCGCTGTGCGGCTCGCCTGCGAGATACGCCACCGCCTCGGTCGCGCACATGCCCTCGGAGCGTGTCGTGTGCCCACCCCTCAACAACGTCGGGACTGTCGTGCGTGCGTCCATCGTCGTCATTCTCCTTTGGGCGCGTCCTGCGCGGTCGGCTCGGCGTTGCGCGCCCTGCGCGGGCGCCCCGGCTTGCGCTCCTTGGGGGCCGGCGCGCCGGGCTGGAACTGCCCCGCTGGCCATCCGCCTGTCGGCGGCTCGACATCACGCGGCGGTTCCGGTCGTGCGGCTGCGGCTGGCACGTCCCGGCGCTTGCGCTTGCGCCGCGCGGGGGTCGCGTCCTCCTGCGTCTCGCGCAAGATCGCAGCGAGCGCAGCCACGTCGCTTCCCATGCGCCGCAGAATCACGCCGACCTGGTAGTAGGGCGCATCCGGCCCCGGCGTGCCGGGACCAATATCGATCGCCCGCTGCCCGTCGCGCACGCTCACCCTGAGCGCGCCCACCAGGTAGTCAATCGCCCGTCGTGTTTCGTTGCTCATGTCATTCTCCGTTCTGGTCGCGCCGATATCGGTACAGCGCGAGCGTGTGAAGAAACATCGCCAGCGCCTCGCGGTCGGCGCTCACTCGTTCAATTCGGTATCCTGGATCGGCCGGCCCCGTCGGCGGCCACAACAGCACCACTTCCGCCGCGTCGATGCGTGGCATCTTGCGGATCGCGCCGTCGGGCGAGCGCATCCACGTGGCGTATCGGTACGCGGCGAGCTGCAGCACCTCCTCGCCGTAGAGGCGCGCCTTGCTTTCGTTGCCGCGCGTTTTCCAGTCGCGGATCACGAGGTCATCGGGCGCAGGCCACGTCTCGGCGATGTCGTGCCGATGCGTCGACGCGTGGCGGCCATGTGGGCACATGAGCCGCGTCGACGGGGACACCCTATGGATGGCGTCCAGCGTGCCGGCGTAGCCCTTGCGGCTGCTCACGACGGATTCGCTGTAGGCTACGATGGGCCTCTGCTCATCGCAGAAGCGGCGCAGCGCGTCGAGGTAGGGCACAACCTCCGGCGGTATCGTGGCGGGCTCTCGGCCCTGCGCCAGCGCCTCCACGATGCGGTGGACTTCGGTGCCGCGTGCCGCAGCCTTGTCGCGGGTGCGCGCGTGCGCTGTAGTGATGCGCCTGCGGAGTTCGTCATTCGCTTCCGTGCCTCGACGCCACGCGATATCGTGGGGCACTCCTGGTGCCGTGTAGTCGTGGCATACTTGCGCTTCGTCGGCTGCGCAGTTCGCGGCCCACTGGATCAGCGCGGGCTTGCTCAGCACGCCGAGCGCCGTCGTCACGGACACGTGCCGCGCGCCGCAGCACTTCACCGCGGGCGAGAGGCAGGCGTAGGTGCCGGACGCGTCGCGCGCGCCGGCCGGGCTGTGCCGCGTCATGGCGTGGCCCTGCTTTCGATGGCCGCGTAGGCGTCCAGCGACTCCTTGAGATGCGGCGGGATCAGTTCGTAATTGATCATAGCCAGTCTCCTCGGTCGTCGTAGGGCAGGTCGCTCCGGCTATCGTGGAGCTCGTCGGGGTCGCGCTCGCGCTCGGGGCCCTGCTCGTCGTCGAGGTGCTCCAGGATCTCGCGCTCGCTCATGGAGTCCTCGCCGCAGGGCTTGCCGTCGCGCATCATCGCGACACAGCGCCACCAACGGTCCCCGTCGCGGTTGCGTGCGGGCTCCTCGCGCCAGCCGTCCGTACGCTCGCATGCCCCGCACGCGATCTTCGCGAGCACCGCCTCGCAGTCCACCTCGCGCGCCTCGGGGGGATCCAGGAGGCCGCCGTCCTCCCAGCTCACGACGCCACCTCGGTGATGGCCGACACTGAGTCCCGATGCGCGGCCCGATGCGCATCCCGCGCCGCGCACTTGGCGGCCATCGCCCGGCACGCCACATCGGGGCACCTGTCGTAGTGCGCGCGGCGGTCGGCGGAGCGGAGGCGCCCCGACGTGACGTGTACGGTTCGGCCGGTGGCCTCGTTGGTCGCGCCCCATCCGCGGTGGTAACTGCGCTCGGGTCCAGAGGGCCAGCAGTACGGGCGCCGCATGCCCTCGCCCTCGTCGCGCTCGATGCGCACGCGGACGATCCGCCCGCTCACCCGCGCGAGGTACACGCCGCCTACCGCCACGTCCGCCCGCCTCACGACCGCACCGCCTCGGTCTGCGGTCCGGTAGGGACCGAATACCAACCATGTTCGCGCGCATGCCACGATTGGACGGTGGGTACCGACTCGCCGTCATACGAATAGGGATCGCTCCAACCGAGGGGCTCGCCGTCGTAACGCGTCATCCAAACCCAGCCGGACGGGGTGCGCTGCGCAGTGCGCGATCGGATGCCGTGCGGTGTGAATGCGTTGATCGTCTGCTGATCGATGCCGCGTTGGCTCGTTACGGGCGGCTGCGCCATGACGGCCAGCACTTCCTCGTCCAACCCTCGGAGCGACACCTGCCCGATATCAGTCGTCTGTTCCATCGTCATCTCCTCAGCGGGCCATCGGCCCGCGTTGTGGGCCTCGCGGCCCGTCATCGGAGCAGCCTGCCTCGCTGCCCTGTCTACCCGCCCACGAGAAGAGTTATAGTCCAGCGTTGTCAGCGCGTCAACAAAAATCTTACGCCCCGCGAAAGATTCCTCCTACATGTAGGTACACCGACGGGGGGCCGCGGGTTATGTACTACCCCCAAGTGCGCGACCAAAGTTCTTGACCTCGGCGCCGACGTGGGCGTATCGTGTGCGTGGAATGCCGTGTTACTTCTCCTTGCGCCCCCAGAGCAGATCGTTGGCTGTGCTTGTCTGCCCCTCAGGCGACACGGCGTTCCAGCGGTCAGCGATCTGCTCTGGGGGCACGAGGATCGGGGAACCTACATGCCCTGGGTCCGGGTCGACGATCACTTCAACGAACACCCGAAGCTTGCCAAGGTAGGTCCTCTCGGCTGGGGCATCTGGCTGGCCGGCCTGGCCTACTGCAACCGCAACCTTACCGATGGGTTCATTCCGTTGTCGATCGCCGAGGGGTTCGGCGGTTCCTTCTCGACCCTAGATTCCCCCGACAAGAACGGACGGCAACAGATCTGGACGCTCGCGCGCGGCTCCGGGTTTAACGGCGAGGACATGACCAGTTCGTGGGTGATCGAACTGCTCATAAATGCGGGGCTCTGGGAACACGTGCCGGGAGGCTACCAAGTCCACGACTACGGCGACTATCAGCCGAGCAAGGCCGAGGTCTTAGCCCTCCGGGCCGTGCGCGCGGCGGCCGGTTCGCGAGGTGGGGCAGCCAAGCAAACAGCTAGCAAATTGCTAAGCAAGGACTCTAGCAAAAACCTACCAAGCGCCCTAGCAAAATCGTACCCCGTACCCGTACCCGTACCCGATCCGATCCCTCCGTCCTCCCCTTCCCCTCCCCCTACACCTACGGACGGAGCACGCGCCCATGAACGCAAGGCGCAGCAGAAGGCCCCCAACGGACACGAGACCGTCCTCACGGCCTTCCGTGGAGCCTGGGCCAAGCGCCACGGTCGAGAACCCTCCATCACGGCGGCAGACCGCTCGCAGCTCGGGCGTCTGCTCAACGGCGCGCGACCGGCCGACATCCCCCCAGCTCGCTGGCCTGCCCGCCTCGCCGCGCTGGCGGTCCAGTACGTCGGCGACCGCGAGAAGTTCGTGGTCGAGGCCGGGCACCCGCTGCGCCTCTTGGGCTCGCGCCTGGGGGCGCTGATGGCCAGCGACGCCAAGGCCGCGCCGGTCGGCTGCGCGAAGTGTGGCGTGGACTTGGCGCACGTGGCGAACCTCCAGGGTGCCGCCGGGCGCGTGTGCCTGGGGTGCCGGTGATGCCGCGGTGGAACGACTGGCGAGACCCCAAGCCTCTCACAGAGGACGACCTACGCGAGGCGGGGAGCCAGTACGACCAAACATGTGGCGTCCGCGAGCCTCGGGTCCTAATCGTGTCGCCCGATTCACCGCTACTGCCGTGGCGCACGCGCTGGCGCTGGCGATTGCGTCGATGGCGGATGCGTTGGGTTTGCCGATGAAGGCCGCCGTCGTGCTGTTCGCCGGCATGGGTGGTGCCTGTTCCGGCTTGGAGCGCGCGGGCGTGCGGGTGCGCCTCGCGGTGGACGGCTGGGACGCGGCATGCGTGGCGCATCGGCGCTGGATGCCCAAGACGCCGGTGGTCCGCGCGCGATGCGAGGCTCCGCCGGTCAACGGCGCGCGGCCGTGGCTCCTGTGGGCCTCGCCGTCGTGCAAGCCCTACTCGACCGCGAACCGCACGCCGAAGCGCGGCAAGGTGCATCCCGAGTACTACAGCACGGCGCTACTCGTGCGGCAGATGGTGGCCATGGGCGCGCGGTGGCTCGTCATGGAGAATGTCGGCGGGTTGCTGTGGAGTAAGGAGGGCAAGGTCGAGCTCGCCGAGATGCGCGCGGAGGCGCAGCGGCATGGCCTGCGCTGGAATGCCAGCATCGTCAACTCGAACACCTGCGGCGTGGCGCAGATCCGGCGGCGGCTGTTCGTCGTGGTGGGGCCGGAGTACGTGCGCATCCCGCACGGCTCGGACTACATCCCGCCGGAGAACGCCGAGGTAGCCAGTCTGACCAGAGACAGGCATCCCGAGGGCAAGGCAGGGTGGCGCGATGGTGGGAGACAGAAGTGCCCGGCGCGCAGCGTCGTCGGCCCGTTTGGCACGTCCACGAACCCGCACACCGGCGCGGTCAACGCCGCCGGGCAGGCCAAGCGAGGCGTGGTCCACGCGCGACTCCCAAGCCGAGACGGCGTGCGCGGCATGATGGGCGCTCGGTTCCTGCGGCGCGACGAGGGCACGCGGGCGCGCACGCTCGCCGAATGCGCCGCGCTCCAATGCGTGCCGATGGAGCCGCTGGCGGGATTCTCCAAGCGCGTCGCTCATGAGCTCGTTGGCAACGCGGTCCCGTGGTCCTTGGCCGAGCACGTGGCGCGCGCGCTCATTCGAGCCGACTCGTGAGGCGCGTGGTGGATGCGGCGCTGGGGGCGAAGTCCGCCAGCTTCACGGTCCGCGGCATCCCGGCGTCCAAAGGCTCGCCGAAGTTCGGGCGCAACCGCCGCACCGGCGCCCGCATGATGATCCCGCAGTCGCAACGGCTGACCGTCTGGGCCGCGCAGATCGCCCACGCCGCGCACCAAGCGGGCGTGCGCTTCGGCCCGGATGTCCCGGTCGGCGTGCGTCTGGCCTTTCGCCTCGACGGCCCCAACCGAGGCGTTGACGTCGAGGTCTACGAGCTACCGGCGGGTTCGGCGTCGGCGCATGGCGTCGACCTGGACAAGCTCTGCCGCGCGGTCTTTGATGCGCTCGCCTCTGGCGCGATGCTCAGCAACGATCGGCAGGTCGGCCACCTGGAGGCGCGCAAGTGAAGGGCGCGTGTTTGTTGTTGACATGCTGGCGCGCCGATGCATACTGGTCGCATGGGCCGACACGTCACCGTGGACAGTAAGGCACACGACGGGCGCAAGCTCTGGGTCCGCCTCACGCCGCGTCAACTGCGCTTCCTCGCGGGGCTGCGGGGCAGCCGAGCACGCACGCGCGACGGCAAGTTGATCCGCGAGCCGGTCGGCGACGTGCTGCGCAGGCTCATCGACGCGGCGTCCGCGTCACAGGCCGAGCGGCAGACGATGCTGCGCCTCGAAGAGGGCGGCGCGGCATGATACACTGACCTCGTGGCCGGCCGCCCCCGCAAACAGCGCATCATTCCGCCAGCCTCCGAGGCCATCGCGCCCCTCGAGGGCGGTCGCCCTACCCTCTGCACACCCAAGGTAACCGTGCTGTTCTCCGAGGCGTACTCTACCGGCGTGTCAGTTGAGGACGCCGCCGCCGACGCAGGGATTGACTCGCGCACCGCCTACGAATGGCTTCAGCGTGGCGAAGCAGGCGAGGAGCCGTATCGAACCTTTGCGCAGAAATCCTCGCGCGTCAAAGGCAGCGTCAAGGTGGCCGTCGCGCGGAACGTCCGCGAAGCATCGGCGGCGGACTGGCGTGCTGGCGTGGCGTGGCTCGAGCGCGTAGACCGAGCGAACTGGGGTCGCACCGTGGACGTGAACGTCAACGCCACCGGCCTGATCGAGGCGGTCCGCGCAGCTCGAGCGGCACGTGGTGACGACGACGACATGGACACGATTCGCCTGCCAGCGCCGAAGGCAAGCAACGGGAGCAACGGCACGAACGGTGCGTGAAGCGAAGCGAACGAATCGGGGAACGATCTACCAAGAGAGGGGTGTGCGTGGGCGCATGTCAAGCGTTTTGTTTGGTATCGACGGTGCGAGAGCGTGAATTAATTCCCGGTCGCGCCAGAAATGCGTGATACACAAAGAGCCGTGACGCGCAGGGCAACGACGCTGGAAGACGTCGCGCGCCTGCTCACGCCCGCGATCTCGCCGGGCCAGCGCGCCGTGTGTCGGCTCATCGACGGCCTGCCGCCGCGCGACGCCGAACAGGCGGAACTCTACCGCACCTTGCTGCGCCGACCGTGGGGAGACGACCTCCTGGAACGGCGTTCGCGCGTGGTGATCCGAGCCGGGCGAGGCGCGACCAAGAGCTACATCGGCGCATGGTTCGCGATTGCGCGATCGGTGTGTGCCGACGTGTCCGCGCTCAGCGCGGGCGAACTCGGCTACGTGCCGATCGTCGCACCGAAGAAGCACGCGGCTGAGCCGACCCTTGGGTTTGTGCGCGGCTTCGTCGACACGAATCCCGCGCTGAAAAAGGATGTTCTCGGCGACCCGCTCGCCGAGTCGGTGCGCTTTCGCAACGGCACCGTCGTTGAGATCATGGCAGCCGACAAGGGCGGTCTTGCCGTGCGCGGGCGTCCCATCCTTGGCCTCGTGGGAGATGAGGCGAACTTCTTTCGCGACGAACACACCGGCGTCGTGAACGACCGTGACATCGTCGAGGCGGCCGAGTACCGCCTGACACGCGGTGGGCAGATCCTCTTGCTCTCCTCGCCGTGGGTCGAGTCGGGCTTGTTCCATGCGACGTACCAGGCCGAGCTAGGCCGCTGCGAATCGGCGCTGGTGATCGACGTGCCGCACCCGTCGCTCCTGAATCCCGCGTGGCAGGTACCGCCTGACATCGTGCCAGGCACGCGCGCATGGCGGCGCGAGGTCGAGGGCGAGTGGGTCCAGGACGACGCCGACTCGCTGGCGACACGAGGCGAGGTCGAGGCGTGCATGGAGGGGCGGAGCGAGGCGCCACAACCGTGGCGCGCTGGCGCGGTGTACGCCGACGCGCTCGATCTGTCGGGCACGCAGCACCGCACCGGCTACGCCATCGGGCACAGCGAGGGGGGGCGTGTTGTGATTGACGGCGTCTGGGGATGGGTACCGTCGGTCCCGGTGGAAGATCGCTTTCGCGAGATCGCCAAGCTGCGTCGCCTGTACCACGTGGCCGGAGCCTGTGCGGCGGATCAATTCAGCTTCGCGGCTGCCGCGGCACTTGGGCGCGTGGTGGGTGGCCTGGAGATGCGCCGCGACTCGGGCAACCGCGCGGCACAGGCCGAACTCGCGGCGAAGCTGGTAGCGGCGCACATGCTGTCCCTGCCGAAGTCGCCCACGCTCGCGCGCCAGATCCCCATGTTGGCCGTGAGGAATACCAGCGGCGGCGGGCAGACGCTCGCCATCCCGGCGCGCGACTTGGAGGGTGGGCACTTCGACGAGGCGGTCGCGGTCTTGCTCCTGTGCGCGCAGCTGGCCGAGGACGAGGCGCGGTACGTGCGGCCGATCGGATGGCGGCCCCCAGCGCCACCGACGCCGATGGAGGAACTGCGATGGCCCTGACGGACGCTAGCGATTGGGGCGACTCGGCGCGCGAGGCGGGGAAGATGGCCCGCACGCTGGCCGCGCTGTCCGACTGGCTCGCGAGCATGGGCATGGCCGAGGACGCCGCGACGGCGGCCGAGTGGGGCGCGCAACTCAGCGACCTGTGCGTGTACGGGACCATCATGGAGCGCGCGACCCACGAGGGCGTGGCGACGCGCGGAGGTGATGCATGAGATATGGACTTCTGCTGCTGGTGATCTCGGCGTGCGGCGACGAGGGCAGGCCGCCACCGGACGGTGTGCCGGTGTCGCTGGTGGACGCGTCTGCGGAGTCGACGCCCGACGAACCTGAGCCCAAGCCCAAAGGCGATGGCTGCACCGAGTGCGACACGTGCGAGGCCGAGTGCGTCGGCTGCACACTGACCGGATGCGAGCGCACCATCTGCTGTCGCTTCGTGGGCGATGTGTGCTCCTGTGACACCAGCTCGTGGAGCCCTGCGCCTAGCTGTGTCGTTGGCTATTGCCTGTAGCGTCCTTGACGCGCCACGCGTGCGGGCGTAGCCTTCACGGCGATGGCTCTCCATGGCGGCGTTCCGCGCATCCCCGCTGCCTTCTGTCATCCGCTGTACCTCCAGATGCGCGACCTGTGGCGCTACTACGAGCTGAGCTACATCGGCGGGAGCGACTACCTCACGCCGGATATCCGCGTCGAGTGGGTGTTCGTCTCGTACCGGGACAGCAACGGGAGCGAGGTCGCCACCGAGGAGCAGGGCGATCTCAATTCGTTTCTTTTCCCGTACTCGCGCGAGAAGATCCCCTTCTACCGCCAGCGGCTGCGGCGTTCGTGGTACCGCAACCTGTGCCAGCCGAGTCTCGACACGGTGCGCGATCACGCGCTCGGCGAAGGCGTCGACCGCGACGCGGGCCTGTCGCCAGCCGTGGCGGCGGTGTGGGAAGACGTCGACCACATGGGTTCGACCGTCGACGAGTGGGTCAAGGAGGGGCTCACGCAGGCCATGACGCACGGCCACGTGATGGGCGTGGTCGACCTGCCGCGGTATCTGCCGGGCGAGGTGCGCACGCTCAAGGACGAACAGGCGCTCGGTGTGCGCCCCTACGGCATGTGGTACACGCCGCTGCAGATGCCGAACTGGGATGCCGACCGCTTCGGCGCGTTCACGCGCTGTGAATTCCTGGAAGAGGACCAGCGCCCGGACACGAAGGGCGCGCCGCTCTGGCGAATCCTCTACCGCGACCGATGGGAAGTGCGCGAGGGCGGGCCCGAGGGAACGGTCATCGACGAGGGACCAAATCCTCTGGGCCGCGTGCCGGTCGAGGTCTTGCGCGTGGCGAAGCTGCCCGGCGTCAAGCAGCCGCTGGGGCAGTCGTTCTTGCACGCGATCGCGCCGCTGAATCAGCAGCTCTACAACACCGATTCGATGCGCGATGAACTGAAGTATCGTCAGGGTCCGTTCCTCGGCGTGCCCGGCGGCAAGGGCATGAGCCGCATGGAGATCGGGCTTGAGGACGCCTTTGGCCTGCCCGAGAACGTCAGCCCGCCCGCGTGGGTGACGATGCCGTCGCACGTCTACGAAGTACTGAGCGCGCAGATCGCCGAGTTCGTGTTGACAATTCGCGCGCTCGCCGGCCTGAGCCGCGGCACCAGCGAGCAGTCGATCTCGGCGCGCAGCGGTGAGGCGCTGCTCATCGAGACGCAGGATAAGCGCGCGTTGCTCTCGGGGATCCGCCACGAGGTGGAGGATTTCGAGACGAGGTTCGCGCAACTGGTCGCCGACGTCGCACAGCAGACGTGGACGGGGCACGTGAAGTACAGCGACCAGTACCTGGTGAGGTCGTTCACTGACGATCTTGAAGAGGCGACGAAGTTCATGCACCTGCCGATTCCGCGTGAGGCGAAGAATGAAGTTCTGGCCGAGATGATCCGAAAGCGCCTGAAGCACCTAGGGGCGGAGCGTATTGACGCGCTCGTGCGCTTGCTGCCCGAGGATGCGCCGGTACCGCTTGCGCTCGCACCGCCGGACATCGGGGGCAATGGCGTGGGCGCGCCTGTGGCTGAGACGCTGCCGACGCAAGAGTAAATGGCTGCGCAAGCAGCAAAAGGAGTAGCTATGCCGATGGAATACGAGAAGCAGAACGGTGGCGGACGTGACCCGAAGGCGCTGGCCAAGTTCGTAGCGGCGCAGAAGGGCGAGGGGATGAAGCGCGGCGAGCCTGAGCCCGAGGGCCTGGAAGTCGAGTGCCCCGAGTGCGGCAAGAAGTTCGAAGTCAAGCCGGAGTAGCGGTGCCGCGTGGCCCGTTCCCCCGAGGCGCTGGTGAAGTGGCTGCGCGGCTACATCGAGGCGCGCCCGGACCTCAGCGGCTTAGCTGCGCGTCGTCACGAAGGGCGCGAACTGGCGGCGCAGGCAGAGGAGCGCGACCTGTCGCAAGCGGAGCGCATCCGCCTCGCCATGGGCACGCAGAGCAAACTCGCGTTCCGCTACACGCGCAAGCGCGACGGGCAGACGGGTGACTACGTGGCGTCGCCGTACGAGGTAGGCACGCACCCGGCGAGTGGGGCCGCCGTGCTGTGGGCCACGGAGACGAAGCACGGCGCGCAGCAGATCCACGCTTTCCTGATGCCGCGCATCAGCGACGTGGACAACCTGACGCTGGCGCGGTACCGTCCGCGCTGGCCCGTGCGAACCGAGACGGCATGATGCTGCGCGCTGTGGGCATCCCTACTGCGCCGACGGCAAGTCGGACGGTGGCGTACGTGAAGCGCAAGCGCGAAGGACGTGCGAGCCGGGGATGCGCACAGCGGACCGCGTAATGCCCCTCTACGACTACCGCTGCGCCGAGTGCTCCACGACGTGGGAGGCGGTCTTGCCGATCGCACGCCGGCAGACCTCGTGCCCCGACTGCCTCGCGTCGACGTCGCCGCTCATGACGTTCCGTGGCGCACTGCTGGGGCTCACGACACCGGGCAGCGCCACGTCCGCATGGGACCATCGCGGCACGTGGGGCCGCACGCGCGCGACCGAGTCGCCGCACCTCGCGCGCAT
>ERZ1292625.3234-Hain-H41-01um-R1-3234-length-13585-cov-8_pt1 | contig 13585 bp, 11 predicted proteins | sample MGYA00564400_ERZ1292625 | MGnify/ENA primary metagenome ERZ1292625 (study PRJEB36523, sample SAMEA6512639) | groundwater metagenome | collected 2019-01-08 | study: AquaDiva: Metagenomics assemblies of 32 groundwater samples | reverse complement strand
AATCCGATAAAAAAGAAAAAAACACTGGGCAAGACACTACCAAGGAAAAAACCAAGAAATCTGATAAAAAAGAAAAAGTTCCTGTACAAGATGAATTAGATACAGAAGATTTACCAGAAACCAGTGGAGACGTTGATAATATAATTAAACGTGAACATGAATTAATTGATAAGGGTGTTCCAGAAGATGAAATTCATGATATATTATTGGATGAATTTGGGGAAGACAAAGTAGCAAATAATAAAAAAGGTGATAAAAACAATGAAAAGTAAGGAAGCAAAGAAACCAAATACTCGTCCAGAATGGGCTAAAAAAGTACCACGGTCAAGTAGGGTATGTTTTAGATGTAATCACAAGTATTCCAGTCATGTACCAGCATGTGGTAAAATAGTAGAAAGAAAACCAGAACGTAAGGAATGTACTTGTAGATTGTTTGTCAAAAACCAATATGAATTGGATCTTGCTATAAAAAGTGAAAACGCGGAAGATAGAAGAAGAGAAGCACAAAATAATGCTTTTAAGGTAAAAAAGGACACTTAAAGTTATGCCTGATAATATTGGACTTACTACACCAAAAGCTGGTAATAATATTGAAACTACATTAGAAACACCAAAAGGCAGTAATAGTGGATTTGAAGTTACAGAAGAAGATAAAATTTTAAAACGTGGACAGGAAGAAGGCATGGCAAGTATAAGTGGTGTACCATCAGATTCCAATATGCATGCAAATAATTTTGATAAGAAAAAAGATGATGTTTTGGTTTTACCAAGCGGTGAAAACTTAACAGAAGATGATTTAACTAAAAATAATTTAACTGATAAAAAACTTGGTGAAGTCGGAAAACTTGCACATATGAATGAAAACTATATACAAGATCAATTCGGTGTGCTTTACAGACCAGTTTATGTAGGAGAAGCATTTACACCAAAACATGATACATTAATTTATAATAATAAATATTATATAACAGAAGGACTTGGTAATTGTATTTTCTGTCAAGGAGCTGGAAAAGTCACAGTTGAAAAATTAGGACTTAAAGACTGTCCAGATTGTGATGGAACTGGTGATGTACAAAGTGCACAGCCAGATCTAATGCAACAATCACAATTACCACAAAATAATATTGTTCCAAACAAACCAATTCCACAACAACCAAATATAAGCCAACCAGAAATTCCACAACAAGATGAACAATTACAACCAGAACAATGGAATAATGACATACAAAATCCAATAGATAAAAATACTGAACAGGAAGAACCAAAATATTTGTCTTCTGGAAAAAAACCAGAAAAGGATTTGTTTGGTGAAGCAAAAGGAGATGATTGGATTACAGTAAAAGGGAGTCATGTTAAAATAAAGAAAGGACAAACCAAACAACAAGCAGTAGATGATTTCATATCAAAACAAAATACAGAACCACCAAAAGAAGATTTGGAAGATTGGAAACCAACAAAACAAGATGATAATGATGATTATGATGTAGACACTGGAAATCCAGAAGAACAGGATTTGGATTTAAGTGATAATAAGTTTCCAAGTACAACAAACTATCCAGATATAAACAAGGCAAAACAAATCAACAAAGGAAGATTCAAAATTAATAACAATCCATCAAAGAAAGGTGATTGGGATAATGTAGAAAAGAATGAAATTACTGATGATACAAAGAAATTCTCTCACAAGTTTGCAAGAAGTAAACATAATACAAAAGGACTTACTGCAAAACAGATTCAAATAAAGAATACACAATATGATAAATTAAAAAATATTGATAATAATATATTTGAAGAGTTGGATTTTGCAAAACATAGTGATGTATGGACTAGCGATGGCATGAGTAAATATAAGGATGCACTTGCACAAAAACTTGGTGGGCGATATGATATTGATAGTGATTTACATGAATGGCTGACTGATGATAATTATCATTCTTTAACACAGGCAATTAAGGAATTAAAGGCTGGTATTAAAGATGGTGAAATGGAGAACTGGTGGGATAATTCAACATTAAAATCAAAACAAAAATTATTTGATTGGGATAATCCAAAATTAGATGTAAAATATGATGAATTAGATACAAGCGGACAGATTTCTATGAGAGCAAGATATATTGATAGACATACAGGACAAGAGTCAAAAAAAAAGTCTGATGAATCATTTAATAAAGTAGTAGAAGCATGTGGTTGTAAAAACAAGGCTATTGAAAGCATACAAAAATATGAGACTTTTATAGGTAATCAGATTAAAATATTACAGAAAAAAGCCAAAGCAGGTGAGGGTGTTGGTATACTATATGGTTTGCCAAACATAAGTAAACAGGGTAGAAAAATTAAAGGTACACTTGCATATGCTGGTGTAAGCCTTAATGACAGAATATACTTGCCAGAAACACTTGCAAAAGGTCATGGTAGAACATTACCATTATTATTAAATCATTCTAGTACCGCTGGTGCAGAGGAAGAATTACACAGATTAACTCCAGAAATGATAGAGTACTTGGAAAACGATCGTGACTATCAAGTTGGAGAAGTTACACTTACTTGGGATCCAGAAAAACTAACATTATTCTATGAAGGTGTAGTAGATCATCCATTCTTCCAAAAAGAAATAGATGATATGAACATGGCAGTAAGTCTTGGTATATATTATGATTCAGATAGTCCTACTGTTTGTGATGAATCTTGTTATACATTAATCAAGGGTGCAGAATTTCGTGAAGTAAGTTTGGTATATCATGCTGGTTTTCCAATCGCAACCATTGAAGCAGTAGAAGCAAAATTAAAAGCCAATGCATTAAAGGCAATGAATGAAGGTAAACTTGTAACTTGGGCAGATCCAGATGCAACTATGAATAAGAAAAAACATGAACAAAATATGAATGATTCCGAGGAAGCAGATCGTGATATTGATGCACCATTGCAAAGTGCTATACATCATAGAAAAAAAACTGAACCAGATTTTCAATATAAGAAAGAAGATTATGAATCAGTTGCGGAAGAAGAGGAAGATCCACTTAGTCGCGGTGGAAGTGTTGATGTTGAATTAAAAGATACTGGTACAACACCGACAATAGATATTAATGATGATTTAGGAACTGAACCAATAGTATTTGAATCACTTACAACAAAACATGACTTTTCTATACGAGGAGTAACAGGCATGACAATTAGTAATTCCAATGGAGTTGAGAGATATAAATTAGATCCAAATATGTCTTATGAAACCAATATGGTGCATTTCAATGTATCACCAAGAGGCGCAGAAATATTTGGTGAACAATTACAACCAAAAATGACAACTACACCAGATATAACTAAAATTTTGGAAGCAAAACCAGATATTAAATTTACAGATTCTGATGAAGATCTTTTTAAAAAAAACAAAACCCTATTATAGGCGATTCACATAAAACCCATATGAAAGCGGTTGAATTTGATGAATCAGACAGGGAGCGTATACCAGCAGGTCAGCCAGACGGCGGACAATGGGTAGGAGATAGTAAGGCATATACTTCCGAACTTAAAGAAAAAGTAAAGCCTAATCCAAAAATGAAAGCATTACAGGAAGAGGTAGGGAATGAAATAACAGAAAAAGTGTGGTCTGCTATAGATGAATTAGGAATTAGAGATAAAATAATGGATGTTGCTATGCAAGGTAGTTTTGCCAAAGGTACAGATTTACCAGTATTTGAAGGTGATACAAAGGGCAGTGATCTTGATATGTTTTTGATTTTTAACTCCGATATACCAGAAGATATACGACAAGATCTCGGTGTTAAGATTGGTATGAAGGCACTTACAGGAAAAAACCCATATATACAGAATGCAACTTCTGAATATGCGGAAGCATTTTTTGATCATAAAGGTGAGAAGATGGAAGTACAGATAGTACCAACTAGACACTTAACCAGAGAACAGATTGAAAACAAGGAATACAATGGACAACAAATTAGTATTGGTATGGAGCGTACACCACATCAAACAGCATTTATGAAAAAACATCTCACACCACCAATGCAGGAAGAAACCAGAATGTTAAAAAAATTCATGAAAGAAACTGGATTATATGATTCCTCTATGAAAAGTCAGGGATTTAGTGGTTATGCAACAGAAGCACTTATTTTTAATTTGGGTTCATTTGATAAAGTTATTGATTATTTTGCAAATTTTAAAGTTGGGGATATTTTAAACAAGACCGACAGAACAACTGATTTAGGTATAGGAAACAAAACAAATCCATTTAGTTTAATTGATCCAATAGATAAGAATCGTGATCTGATAAGTGCATTCAGTCCAATGAAAGTTGGTAGAACCATATTAACTATGGAACACTTTAAAAAATATGGTAAGCCACCAGTACGAAGTGAACCAGTTAATTTGCAAAATTCTATAACTATCACATATGAAACAACAGAACATAATGAGGATACACTTGCTGGTCAGATTAGAAAAACACAAAATAGTTTTAAAAATACACTGGCAAAGTATGGTTTCATTATACCAAGTAAAAGAGAAAATATTCATGGTCTTAATATTGATGTTGATAGAGTAAGTCAAGATAGAAAATCCAATACTGTTACATTGAATTTTGCATTTGAAAAAATGGATATAGATGAAGAATATCCTAAAGTATTAAATCCAAAAGCAGATCTTAGTAAAGTAAATGCCAGAATTGAAAAAAGTTCAGATGGTACTATCACTGCTTGGTACAAAAGACCATTTACAAATGGAAAACAAGTAATAGATTATCTAATAAACAATCCAGAAGGTGATCTAAAAGATTCTGGTGTAATTAGGGATTTCAAATCTGGTGTTACTGCCAAGGTAAATCCAAAAGCATTATATGAAAATCTGATTTAGGAAACCTAAAAACACCCTAATATATACTTTTTTCATGCTTATATATATGATAATATAAATGTATGTATGCCTAGAAAGGTTATCAGAGAAGTTGACGATCAAATCGATTATCAAGGCGAATTACCAGCTCAAGCTTCACCAAACAACGGTGCAGGCAAAACAGCAGGTGGAGGTTGCCCAAAAGTCGGTCAGTTTTTCAACGCAACAACACGAAAGTGTGAAGATCCTGATACAGGTGATTCTGACGTATTGTCAGTTCCAGCCTCAGTAGCAAATGCAACAGAAAATGGTCAAGAAACCCCAGAAGGAGTTTCAAGATCAGGTTCATTAGCAGGAGCAGGACTTCCAGACGACAACGAAGATGGTTATTCTACCGACTTAGGTGGAGACACATTAGATGTTGGAGACGACGAAGCAACTGATGCAACTGTTACAGCAAGCGGAAAAGCAGGAGTTACAAGTGGTAATGATTCTGCTTCCGAAAACAGACGTAACAACTTATATCATGCTAGAGTTTCTAAAGCAGAAGAAGCAGGTCAAAGAGCAATAGAAGCCCAAAGACTGCGAATTACGCAAAAGAAATTAAAAGCAGAGGAAATGAGAATAGACGCAGAAATTTTAAGAGCACGAGAAAGCGCACAACCAAGACTAAATGTAATGCCCGCAAAAGGTGCATTCGCAAGTGGAAAGGTTAGTGCAGTAGAGGCAGAAGTATCTAAACCAAGTGCATGGTTAAGAGCAGTACAAAGACACCAAAACGTAGCAGGTGCCTATTTGTGGACTTTAAACAAAGAGAAAATCTTCGAAACATACAACAAGAAAGGAATTAGAGAATTTGACGCAAATGACAACGAGATTATCAGAAGAATAAAATCCACAGAAGCCGATTTAACATCAATCGCAGGCCCACCAAGCGCAGACTTTATGAGAATCATGTCTGAACAAGTACTAGTTTTACCTAGCGGTAAAGTAGTTACACCAATCAGACAATTCTGTGAAACAAAGATTTTGCCAGTAGGAACTAAAGAAGCATTCTTCTTCGACTTTGGAGCTGTAACATTCAGCGACATAGTAGAAGCAGATAATGATCTTGCAACAGCAACACCAGCAAGTAGTCCTATCATACGAAGTGCAGGTACTGAAACAAACCCACGAGGAACTAGAATCACTATCGGTTATCAACAAACCGAAGAGAGTCCAGTAGATATTGTAGCCAGCGCAAACAGAGCATTTGCTTTAGAAAGTATCAACGATGAGAGTAAACAAATCTTAACTGCTTACAACACTGATACAGCAGGTTCTGGAACTAGTACCGTTAGAAAAGCTATCGGTGCAGGTGTAAAGGACAATAGATGGGTAAACGGAAATACTGGTGGACAAATAACTGCCGATACAACTGGACTTGGTTTACTTAAATATCAAGGCTTACTAAATGCAAAAGGTGTAATTCAAGATGAAGGTTTAGATGATTCTAACTTAATCACATACACTAGCGGTAAAGCAATTCGTGACTTGACATTAGACGCCGATTTGGATTCATACATTGGATTTAGTCGACCAGCAATTATAACAGAAGCAACTATTGAAAGAGTAGCAGGAACTAACCTAGTTAGATCAAGCGCAATTTCAAACGCAACACAATCTGGTGGTAAAAGATCAGTAATGTTCATTCCTAATGTTGCATTCGGATTAGTTAGTGGTAGAGACTTGACAATGGAAGCCCAAAGAAGAAACGAACTTCAAGCAATTCACATCACTGGTACTCAAAAAGTAGCTGGTCTTGTAAAGAACGTTGAAGCAACATGTCGTATATCTCACTTGTAGAAGAATTAAATTAAACCCCTTTTTTTATTTTTTATTAAAGAAAAGATAATGGGTTGCACACCTCATAAGGGTTTATCCCATTATTGGATTCCATTGCATTCCTTTCGGACTATGGTGGTATTTTTCCATTCTCGCTAGGTAGGTCTTCCCATCGCCTATTGCGTATGATATTTTTCCGTCATAACTCGGTATCAATCTAGACCGCGTACGGCTTTCGATGTTATACCCTAGAGTGTATATTATATTAATGTTTGTATTTAGTTTACTAAACTATATTTAGAAAACTATAAATAACCTATCTACCCTAGGGTATATGTCAATAAAACACTTCAATGAGTGTCAATAAGACAGGCAGAAAAGCGCAACTGCTTCCTCTAGGGGATTCAGGGCGAAAGGTGAGAAATTTGCAAGTTTCTCTTTACTGGACTTGGAGACTAGAACCTCATAAGAAGCATAAAGGTTTGAGGCAAAGGTTTGAACACTAAGCCGATTGGTTGGCAGGAAGACTTCCTCCGTAATATCCAATGAAATTAGTGTTTTATTCTTATATACTTTTGAGCCTAAAACATTTTATGGAACAGATTTATTGTCTGGAACATAAATGGTCATTCAAATGTCATTTTTGCAAGAAATTATGTCATGATCCAGTTGAAATAGGATTGCATTTTTTAACACATAATTATAATCTTATAAGCGACGAAGATTTAATATAGATATTATGGTTGCTAACGGCTATACAGAATATGATACTATAAAAATTAAACTAAGAATTGATGATGATAGTATGCGGGATGAGATACAACTTTACATGCATGAGGTTGATGATTTAGTATCTAATAGACTGATGGCAAAAATTGGTAAAATCAATATATATGGTCAGGAAATAGTTTATCCATTAACTCATACAACCATACCAACAATTCCAATAGAATTAAAGGCTATTGCCAATGATTTGGTTGTAGCAAAAATAAGATTACAAAATTCTGAAAAACCACTTCTTTGGGACAGTGCAGTAAAGGTACTTGAAGATTATTTAGAAAGAGTTTATGGTTACACAAGTAGTGGTAGATTCCAACCAACCAGAACATTTGTAGTTAGTCCTACTTCTGGTATAGTTGGTGCAACTGTTACAATAAGCGGAACCAATTTTCAACCAACCAGTAAAATTACAGTTATATTTGATTCAATTAATCCAACTACAACACCAACAGATATAATTAGTGATGTTAAGGGTGTATGGACTGGCACATTTAGTATCCCATTAACACAGCCACTTGGTGCATATGTAATAAAAGTATATGATGATTTTGGTGGAATGGTTAGTAAATTTCAGGTGATTTAATGACATTAACACAGGCAGATATTATTACAATTTTACGTACTGGTGTTTATCCAACATCACAGAAACCACTTAATTATTATCAACAAAAACAGAAGTATCCAATTTACCCATTTGTGGAAGTAAGAAAATCACAATCTGATTCAAACACAACAGATATTCAAAAAACTTCAAAAGATCAGACATTTGAAATAAGTTATTATGTAAAATACACAAGACCAGAAGCATTGGAAGAAGCTGATAGATTGGCAACTGAAAATGAAATGTTAAGAGTGTTGGAATTACAAGATATCATACCAACTGGAATTATATATTTTGAAAGCAAGTCTTGGTCTACTACTTTAATTGATGATGCAATATATGGTAGTAAGTCTACATTGCGTTTTACCTTCAAAGATATATCTTCTACCAGTGGCAGTGGACTTATTGGCAGTGGTGATAAAATTGAACTTAATAGTCAGACTACACCATTATTAATACAGGTTCTAGGAATAAATACAAATATTGGTTTTACTATTGATACACATACTAATGATGAAAGAAATACAATATATGATCCAAACATACTCCAAAGATATGGTGAATATACAATAACATATGAAAATACTCCAGCCATAAAAGCAGTTATTGATACTCTAAGTAGAACTGGAAATATCAATAATGGAAAACTGTATTCTGGTGGCACGCCTACAAATTACTCATTTATGGTTGGTCAAACCACTACTTCTGGATCTTATGGTGAGTATGAAAAAGCAACAACTAGGTTTTATGCTACTGGTACTTGGTAAATATGTTTAAATGCTTTTAAGAGGATAAATTATTATGGTTGCACCTACTAATTTTAACTTAGAAACACTGCACGGAAGAACCTTTGAAGGATTTGTACAATTTCAAATCCCAACCACTGCAATACCTCCAAGCGGGGTTGGTGCTTGGTATAGAATGAAGGAACGACAGCAAATGACCTTTAGAATGCAGTTCAATAGAGCAGAACACTATACAGATGATGGTAGTAAGGTAGTTGATCCAGCAGGACATAGCCATTCATTCAGTATGGATATTAAACTTACTTCTGATTTATTTGATAGTGTATTTAGTGAATCTTCTGATAAAGAAACACTGTCATATTGGATTTATCGTAACACAATAAATGCACCAATTCAGGTAATATTCGTAACCAGTTTCCCAACACTATTGGGTCCCGCAGGTTTTACAACTGAAAATGATATTAATTTGAAATTTGTATTGGATCCAAATACATTCAGTACTGGTTTAGGAACTAGTGGTGGTTCACCAAATTTAACTATAAGTGGAACCGTAGTAAGTATTACAAATGCATTAAGATCTACAACAACTGAACAATGATTCCAAGTGTTGGTTGGGTCGATAATTATAGGTTAAAATTAACACGCTACCAACATCTTAGAAAGGATTTTATCAAAACCAAGACAACAGAATTGGTAAATAAACTTATCATTGATCCAATCGTGGAAGAAATGCGTAATGCTGGTGTAAGCCAGAAAATTTGGGGAAATGTTGTAGTTGACGCAGTTAGTATTGGTTGGGATGGTGGTATCTATATTAATATACATAATGAATATTGGTCTGATGAAGGATTCGATATTGCACTAGCTAGAGAAGAAGGAACAGATGATCACTGGATTAAACCAAGAAACAAACAAGCACTAAGTTGGATTTTTGGTGGTAAAAGACATTTCAGTGGTGGACACAAGGTTACTGGTTTACCAAGATTAAATATCATCGAAAGAATAATTGAACGTAATCAATACCAGTTACAAGACAAACTGAATGAAGAGTTTGCAAAATGGAAAAACAGTATATTTAATGATTAGGTTCTTGTAGGCGCAAACTTTACATGTCGCCTCGTTATTTGTTGTGGCATGGTTCGAAAGGGTTAAAGTTATAGATATCCAACCCTCTGAAATTCCACAACCTCCGAACCATTTGTTATAAAATAAATCCATAATATAAATCATGCTAATATACTAGAATTGGTATATTACATTATGCGAAACTTAGACAATGAATACATAAGTGTAAATACTATATATGAACAACAAAAAGAATACAGACAGACTCCAGAAGGTAAACTTGCATTAAGACGTGCCAAGGAAAGACAGATATTAAAAAGTCTACCAACATTATATTGTAAACTTTGTAATGATTCTGAGTTTGAAGTTCTTACCAACGTTGATGGTAAAACACTTTGTTATAATTGTAAAATGAGAAGACCAAAGGTTTTGAGGGAGAATGAGATATGCCAGTAGATAAGGAGATAGATCTTGATGATCCAGATGGAATAACAGAAGAAGATATACAACGTATGAATGAAGAGGCAGATAAATTAAAAGATATTGCAGAACAGAGTGAAAAAAATGTAGAAACAATAAAGAAGAATATTAAGGTACTTGAGGGTCAGAATTTCAAAATAATAGATGCACTTACTGGAAAAGTAGGTGAAGCACAGGGTGCGATATTTGATCAAACAGCAATAAATGAAATAGTAATAAATATCCTTGCTGAACAGGAAAAGGCAAAGAAGCGTGATGAAGAAGAGAAAAGCGAGATTGATAAAATAAAAGAAGAACAGAAAAAAGCAGAACAAGAACGTAAAAAACTTGAAGCACAGATTAAGAATGAAATACATGGTGCAGAAAACAGTATAGACCAATTTTTAGGTGCAACATCAAATCCACTTGCATTCGGTCAAGGAAAATTAATGGGTTATATTGGAAAGGCAGGAATAATAGGAGCAATAGTAACAACAGTATATGGTATAGCACAAACACTTTGGAATGAATATATGAAGAGTTTCAAAGCAGGTGGTGCTAATGATGTTAGAAAATTAATGGATGATCGTGATAAGGAAATGGCAGAATTAAATGATATAATTGCAAGAAGAAGTGGTAGGGTATTTTTTACTGGTGATATAGATTTAAGACAGGGTGCACCACAGTTTAGCAATACAGAACGATTGAGGGATCAAGTTGTAAGGTATCAAGCCTTGCACTTGGGAGAATAAAATGGCTGACGCATTTATTTATTATAGACTGGCATCAAACAGCAGTAATAAGGAAGGTGCAAGCAATACACCAGCATTATTAAAAACAAATTTCCCATCACAGGTACTGGAATTTACATTACCAGATGAATTATTGGAAAGTGTTAGTATGATGTATGAAAATAATGTAAAGGATTCACCAGTAAGCGAACCAGATGGAACACGTAGAATAAACAAACAAGATAATGGATTGATGGGTATAAGATTCACATTCAGAGGTAGATTTAGAGAAGCTAGTTCAGATATAACAACTCTTATTAGTTTTGCAAAAATATTACAGGTTGAAAGTACAACAGCAACTAATGCATTAGGGTTTGGAAAATTCGGGTTCTATACAGACAATACAACAATAAAACCATTCAATGTAGATCCAGATAAAAATTACGGTCTTACAATAAAAAGTTTTAATATAAACAGAACTGGTCAAACACCAAAGAACTTTGACTTTGAAATAATAATGACATTTGGTGGCACATTTTGAGTGTCAATGAGTATTATGAATTATCATTACAACTTTTGGATAAAACAATAGGAGCACCAACAACCTATCCAACAACTGGAAGAATTATAAACGGAAATTTGTTACCATTTAAGGCAAGAGTTGAGTTAGTTAATACTGGTAATAGCAAGACAGACAATGGTGTACTTACTTTAAGAATTCCACCAGATGGAACATTCATAAGAACAGAACCAATACTTACAAACGAAGAAGCAAAGGACAGATTCATAATACAAGCGCAAATAAGACAAAGTGATGGTGCTGGTGGTATACGATATGGAAAAATATTCAGATTTACAGTAGGAGCACCAACAATACAGGATGATGTTGATAGTGGTGAAACTTTGAAATTATCATTGATTCCAACAGAATACAGATTAAAAGAACATCTTACTAGTAAACAACTGTTATTCTTTACACCAAAGAAAGCATTTGAAAAAAGACTCACCGATTATAATATAACAAAGGGTGCAAACGAACCAGCAGTGTTAATAAGTGTGAATAATCCAGATCCAGCAGATGATAGTATACAGTTACCAAACGATGAACCATTAAGACAGAGTTGGGAACCAGCAACACCAACAAAAACACATGATTTATTATGGGAAATAATAAACAGACTTTCACAACCAGCAGTTGGTGGAGGAACATTTCAGGATTATTATTTTGATATAGAAGGTAGTTCTGTTCCAGCATTTGGAGGGAATCTAACAAACGGAGATACTAAAATTGTAAATGTAAAAGCAGGAAAATTTGGTGATGAAGACAGTGGAATTATATTAGATCCATTATCAGTACTAAGTCCAGTAGATGCAGAAAAAGACAAAACAGTAATGACTGATCTTGTCAAGTTTAAAAATAATATAATAGCAGAAGGCAATCAAAACTCTGGAACCTTACCAATGGATAGGGCAAGATTCAATAGCTCATGGCAACATGCACAAAACAGACCAGAGTTTAGTGGTGGTGCAAATTATTATAATGATGATGTTGTATTTGGAACCAGTCTTATTAAAAGAACCGACACCAGTCCATTCAGTGGAAAAGAATATGTCAGGTTCTTTGAATATATTGGTCTTAATAATCAACCAGCAGATGATCCAATAAGCATAGGTCAGGCAGATTGGTATGAAGATTTCACAGTAATTCCAGCATATAGTACAAAAGCACAATATGATGAATTTGAAATAGTAACTCAGACAAGCCTAGGTCAAGTCACATTTTATGAATTATTACCATGTCATATTACAAGCATAAGCGGAACTGGTACAGTCACTGTTACAGTTGATCCAGCACATGGATTAAGTTTGGGAAGACGCGTAAGTATAAGAGGAACAAATAATTTTGATATAAATGATGTTAGAATAACGCCAACTGGTGCAAACACTTTTACATATTCAGCAACTGGTCATGCAACACCAGAATCACCAGCATTATATGATGCATGGGCACTAGGTACAAGTGTCCATGTTAAAGGAGATGCATCACCAAGTGCAAGTTATCCAAAATGGCAAAATGCATTTAATGATATAGCAGAAAATCAATATGAACCATTTTATTCATATACACCATGGACTAGTGATTATGATCTACAACTTGCAAACCTAAGCGGTGCACCATCAATTCCAGTCTGGAGTTCAGGAATATCATATTGTAATGGAAATGAAGTACAGTATGGTGGAAAAGTATATACATCAGGATTATTATTATGTAATAATTTAGGAAATCAACCAGATATATCACCACTACAATGGTTTGAGGCTTCAAGTACAGTCCCATCTTGGATTGGTGCAGTACCAGATATGAATTTTGAGAGAGCAAATTTTGACAGAGTTAAAAGTGATGATCAATTTGAACAGGTTTCAATGAAGGCAGTAGTAAGACTTGAAAAAAACAGTGCCAATATAACATCAGCAGAAAAAATAAATGGTGCAAGATTTTTAATTAATGGAACTGGTGCTGGTGATTTCTTAGGTCA
>ERZ1292625.3233-Hain-H41-01um-R1-3233-length-13590-cov-6_pt1 | contig 13590 bp, 12 predicted proteins | sample MGYA00564400_ERZ1292625 | MGnify/ENA primary metagenome ERZ1292625 (study PRJEB36523, sample SAMEA6512639) | groundwater metagenome | collected 2019-01-08 | study: AquaDiva: Metagenomics assemblies of 32 groundwater samples | reverse complement strand
GTTCCTGGAAGAATGGAAGAAATAAAAAACAACCGCGGATTTAGAGTAATAGTTGATTTTGCTCATACGCCTAATGCTTTAGAGCAAGTTCTAACTTCTCTAAAAACTCAAAAAACTTTTGCAGGAAGATTAATTGCTATCTTTGGGTGTGCAAGTGAAAGGGATGTTAATAAACGCCCATTGATGGGTGAAATTTCAACAAGATTAGCTGACATATCTATTTTTACTGCTGAAGATCCCAGATTTGAAGATGTAAACAAAATTATTAGTGAAATTATCAGTGGAACCAAGAAAAATAAAAAACCAAACAAATATTACTCTATTCCAGACAGAAAGGAAGCTATCAATTTTGCGATCAAAGAATTAGCTAAGAATGGAGACATAATAGTAATTTGTGGTAAAGGACACGAGAAGAGTATGAATATAGAAGGCATTGAATATCCTTGGTCAGATAAAAATGAAAGTGTGAATAGTTTAAATATAACAAATGAAAAATAAATTAAACACGGCGGTTTTAGGGTTTGGACTGGAAGGAAAAGACGCTGCTGAATATCTGGTAAACAAAGGACACAATGTAACAATTTTTGATCAGAAGTCTGTTCAAGAATTAGATGTTGATATTTATAAAAATGATAATGTCAAATTTATTTGTGGACCAAATTATCTCAAACACAATCTTAGTGATTATGATGTTATTGTCAGATCTCCAGGTATCTATAGATTTTTACCAGAATTACTAAAAATTGATAATGAAAAGAATTCTCTTACTAGTAACATTAAATTATTTTTTGATTTGTGTCCATGCAAAATAATAGGAGTTACTGGTACAAAAGGTAAAGGAACAACGAGTACTTTAATTTATGAAATTCTTAAAGCAGATAAGTTTGATGTATATCTTGGTGGCAATATTGGAAAACCTGCACTGGGTTTATTGTCAAAACTGACGAAAAATAGCGTAGTAATATTAGAAATGTCTTCTTTTCAATTGATCGATTTGCATAAAAGTCCAAATATAGCTGTTGTTTTGAATGTAACTTCTGATCACATGGACTGGCATAAAGATATAAGTGAGTATCTTAGTGCAAAAAAGAATATATTAAGACACCAGTCAGAGACAGATTTTTCAATTATTAACGAAGACTACGAAATTTCTAAAGGCTTTGCAAAAGAAACTGAAAGTCAGACATATTTTTTCAGTTCAAATAATAAAGCGACTGGTTGTTATATTGATGGCGAGAAAATAATACTCACTATCGAAGAAGAGAAAGTAATTGGTAAAGTAAAAGACCTGCTACTTAGAGGTAAGCATAACTGGGAGAATGTTAATGCAGCTATTTGTGCGAGTTATTTAGCTGGTGCAAATATATCTACTATTAGAAAAGTTATTTTTGGTTTCAAGGGACTAGAACACAGATTGGAATTGGTGGGACAGTATAAAGAAATATCTTTTTATAATGATTCTTTTTCTACAAATCCTCAAACAACTATAGCGGCAATTAAGTCATTTAAAGAAAAAATGGTTATTATTTTAGGAGGTTCAGATAAGCAATTGGATTATGCACAAATGGCTAAAGAAATTGTTGCTGCCAAAAATGTTGAGACGGTAATTTTAATCGGACAAATTGCAGATCAGATTCAGAGAGAATTAATCAATAAAAGTTTTAAGGGCAAAATGATAAACTTAGGAATGACAACTATGCAAGAAATATTTAAAACTTCAATGAAATTAGCTAATCCAGGATCTGTAGTTATTTTATCTCCTGCTACAGCTTCTTTTGGTATGTTTATAGATTATAAAGATAGAGGCAATCAATTTAAAGAAGCTGTAAAATCTTTAATACAATAGTGGACATAAACAAACTAAATCACGATTGTTGGGAAATCATCGAAAGGTACAGAAACTTGGATGTGTATGGAAAAAAAGTTTGTACGCCGTATTTCATAAACAATGCTGAGAAATATTTTACCCAACTTATGAATACCGCAGGTATACCTTCAGACTCTGTCAAAAAAGTAGGAGAACTATATAACAATAGAGAAGTGCCTTATGGTTGGTATCGAGGAAAAGGAGCTCCAAAGCAAATATCAGAATCAATTGAAAAAATTTCAGAAATTGTTGGTTTTACTCTAGACAACCTTTCAGTAGATGCCATCCAAGAATATATGAAGATTTTTGGAGTTGGAATAGATTGTTCTGGTTTTGTTTACAATGTTTTGTCATTTGCGTTTGGTAAAACAGGTTTGCTAGAAAAATTTAATAATTCTTTAGCTTGGTTAAATCCAGAGAAACAAGGACCTACCAGAGCAGGAGTTTTTGTATTTTCCGGGGAGGCATCTGATGAAGTAAAAATTGAAGATTTAAGGTCACTTGATGTAATTTTGGTCAAGAATATCAAAGGTGCTGGTGGATATAGTCATATGATGATGATTTTAGAAGGTGACAATGGACTAAATGTTGCTCAATCAACTTTAAGTATTGTGCCTGCTGGAGTCCATATAGAAAAACTAGAGGAATGGAAGGTATCTAACGAAGACAGGTCTGATTTAGAATTTAGGAGATTAAAAATTCTAGACAATGAATAAAAACATATTACTTCTACATGGTTGGGGTTCTAATACTCAAAAATTAAACTCATTAAAAGAAGAGCTAACTAATTTAGGGTGGAGGGTTTATTTGCCTACCTTACCAGGATTTGATGCGCCTGATCCAACAGAGATTTGGAATAATGACAACTATGTTAATTATGTTTTGAAAGCTACTCGAAAGTTTTTTAAGAATAAATCATTTTTTGTTTTTGGACATTCTTTTGGTGGTGGATTGGCAATTAAAATTGCATTATTAAATGATAAGAACATCGAAGGAATTGTTCTATGTTCTGCGGCAAGAGTGGCTAGGAAAGTAAATATATTCACCAAGTTATTTTTTAACTCAATTGCCAAAGCGGGAAAGGTGTTTCTTCCGGTGCCATTTTTAGGTTTGTTTTTGAGAAAAGTTTTATACAAAGCCGCAGGAGCCCACGGTTTCGATAAAAAGAGTCTTGTGATGCAACAAACATTTAAAAAAGTAGTATCAGAAAATTTGAGATCTCAGGTTAAGATAATTAAATTACCAACATTAGTATTGTGGGGAGAGAAAGACAAAATGACTCCAATCGAGAATGCATATTTCTTAAATGAATCAATTAAAAATTCTACTTTGATAATTTTTGAAGACGATGGACATAAATTGCCCTATGACAGACCGAAGGAGGTTGCTGGAGAAATACAAAAATGGTTCAGTACTTTAAATTAATCATAATTTTACTGTGGACATTGTTTTCGGTAAAACAAATACTTTTAATTCTTTATTGGCTTCAGACCAAAGAATATAGATGGGATAGATTTTTGGTTCTATTGTCCAGGAAAACTGGTTTATCTTCACTTCGAATTGCTCACTGGCTATTAACCTCAATTCTTCTCATTGTTTCTTTGAATATCCAAAGTCAGTATCTTTTTCCATTCTTAATGTGTGTGTTTATTTTCTTGAACACAATAGTTTTTGTAGAATTTATTCAACGTAAATTAAGAAAGCCAAAGATTACATCGAGAATGATTCTAATATTGTTAATACAGTGTTTGTATTTGGGAAGTATAGTTTTATTTTCATTTGAAAATTTCCACAATGCACTCATTTTTGGACAATTGGGAATTATAGTAATACCCTTCTTTGCTGTATTTGTTACCTGGCCATTGTCTATTTATATGAAAAATAAACTTATTAATAAAGCAAAGAAAATAATGAAAAAGACTAATGCTGTTGTCATTGGTGTCACTGGTAGTTATGGCAAAACTACAACCAAAGAATTCATTGCGCAAATACTTTCAAAACATGGAGAAACTGTCAAGACTTTTGCAAATGAGAATACAGAGATTGGAGTTGCAAAAGCCGTAATTAAAAGCATCAGAAACAATACTAAATATTTTGTTGTAGAAATGGGGGCTTACAAAAAGGGAGAGATCAAAGCAATCTGCGACATTGTAAAGCCGACAATCGGTGTAATAACGGGGATAGAACCACAACATTTAGCTCTCTTTGGAAGTATAGAGAACATCGAGAAAGCCAAATATGAATTGATTGAATCATTACCTGACACTGGCATAGCTTTATTTAATTATTCAAATTCTCGATGTGTAAAGCTTGGAGAGAAAACAAAGAATGACAAAAAGACTTTAAAGGTGTTAGGATATTCATTGAAGGAAACTCAAAAAAGTAATGACTCAGACATTGTTTCTGTGATTAAATCAAAAAAAGATAATGAAATTACATTTGAAGTAAGTATTGAGGAGAAAAGAAAGAACTTCACTGCATCATTTTCGATGATTAATTTAATAGAGAATTTAACAGCCGCCATATTGGTAGCTCGTTGTCTTAATTTAGATTGGAATGATATATCCCAGGGAATGAAAAATGTTGAATTGCCAAAAGGAAATATGAAAGTAGAAAAATTTATTAAAGGTGTTGTTGTAGATGATTCCTATAATTCTTCACCTAAAAGTTTTGAATCAGCTATCGACTATTTGGACAGCTATAAAAATAAAACTAAACTACTTATAACACCTGGTATTATTGAACTTGGTTCTGAATCTAAAAAAATACATTTTGATTTAGGTCAAAAAATGAAAGGGCGAGTTCAAAAAATTATAGTAACCGATAAAGACAATTTCCAATCCCTAAGTTTGGGGTATGATAATAAAGGCGCAATTACCTATAGTAAAGATTCTAAGCAAATCAACCAAGAAATAAAAAGTACTTTATCAAGTGAAGGTATGGTGTTATTAGAAGGAAGAGTCCCCGTTTTTATTAGAAAATATCTTGATAATATAAATATATGAGAAGACCAATTGCTATTTCGTTATCTCCTAATGCAGAAATTGATGATATCATGCTAGCCCTAAAAACCATTTTTATGCCATGGAAATGGAATGACAATCAAGAAGTTAAAAAATTTGAATCAGATTTTGCTAAAGTGATTGGAAACGATAACGTACTTGCTGTTAACAGTGGTAGGAGTGCTGAATATTTAATTCTAAAGGCTATGGGAATAAAAAGCGGTGATGAGGTCATAATACAAGCCTTTAGTTGTGTAGCAGTTCCAAATTCAATTCTGTGGTTAGGTGCTACCCCTGTATATGTAGATATTGATGATTCATATAATATGGATGTTGATGATTTGAAAAAGAAAATTACAAAAATGACTAAGGCTGTAATCATCCAACATACATTTGGCATACCAGCAGATATTGAAAAAATTAGAGGAGTAGTTGAAAAAGAAGGATTATATTTAATCGAAGATTGTGCACATTCATTAGGTGTAAAAATAAATAACAAATATGTAGGAACGTTTGGAGATGCAGCTTTCTTTAGTTTTGGTAGAGACAAAATTATATCTTCTGTATTTGGGGGTATGGCAATAACTTCAAATAATGAATTGTTTGAGAAAATGCGAAAAATCAGAGCAAATTTAAATTTAAATGGTAAGTTTTGGACTTTTCAACAATTATTCCACCCCATTGCTTTTAGCTTTATATTGCCGACTTACAACTCAGGTGTTGGAAAGCTAATATTGTTTTTGTTTCTTAAACTTGGATTATTATCCAAACCAGTTTATCGAGAGGAAATGTATTCTAAAGAAGTTGATATTTTTCCAGCCAAGATGTCAGGGGCGTTAGCAATATTAGCAAGAAACCAGCTTCATAAGTTAAATAAGTTTAATCAACATAGAAAACATATTTCAGATCTATATATTTCTGAATTAGGAACTACTAATTTAAAAATTGTTCGAAACAACAATGCTATCTGGTTAAGATTTCCAATTTCTCATCCTAAAGCATATGATTTGTTTAGATATTTGAAGTCTAAAAAGATATTAGTCGGAAAATGGTACAAAGATGTATTGGAGCCAGGAATTAACATGTCTGATTTTCATTATAAAAAAGGAAGTTGTCCAAAGGCAGAGTATTATGCTAAACATACGATTAATCTGCCAACTTACCCATTATTAAGTGTTAGAGAAACTAACCTTATAATTTATTCAATCAAACAATGGCTAAAAAATTTACAGTAAAAAAAATTACTAATAAAGATGCTTGGGAAAAGTTTGTTTTAAAAAACAAACCTCAATCTTTTTTGCATTCTTGGAATTGGGGTGAAATAAATAATGAACTTGGGTCAAAAATAATTCGTTTGGGGTTTTATGAAAGCAGTAAATTAGTTGGAGTTGTTTTACTTATTAAACAAAATGCAAAAAGAGGTTCTCACTTTTTAGTTCCAGGTGGTCCGATAATTGATTGGAACAATAAATCTCTTGTTAGCTTTTGTATTAAATCAATAAAAGAATTAGGAAAGCAAGAGAAAGTCTGGTTTATTAGAGTCCGCCCAGAATTATTAGACACAGACCAGAACAAGAAGTTATTTTCAAAATTTGGTTTTGTTTCCGCACCAATGCACCTACATGCAGAAAATACTTGGATATTAGATATCAGTAAAAGTGAGGAAGAAATATTAAAGGAAATGAGGAAGACAACCAGATATTTAATTAAAAAGAGTTTAAATGAAAGTCTGGAATTTGAGTTTTCTAAAAGTCCAAATGACTCTCCCATTTTAGCTAAACTCCAAGATGAAACGGCAAAAAGACATAAATTTATTGGATTTTCAGAAAAACTCTTTAAGCATGAAATTGAAAAATTTGCAGACGATGACCAAGGTGGACTTTTTTATGTAAAAAAAGGGAATGAAATCCTAGCTGCAACAATTATAGTTTTTTATGGACATATTGGTTACTATCACCATAGTGGGTCTGTAAGTGGAAACACTAAAATTCCATTTTCTTATTTTCTTCAATGGCGTGTCATTCAAGAAGCGAAAAAGAGAGGTTGTACCCATTACAATTTTTGGGGAGTTGCACCAAATGACAATCCAAAACATCGATTTGCAGGGGTCAGTCTCTTCAAAAAGGGGTTTGGTGGAGAACAGATAGACTGGCTTCATGCCCAAGATTTGCCGTTATCCTCGTTATATTGGTCTACCTATATTTTTGAGAGTATACGCAAGAAACTGAGACGACTTTAATAGTAGTTTATGCAAATGCTATAATTTGAACACATGGAGTTTTCCAATGTACTACCTCTATCTTTGGGCTTGATACTGTTCTCCTTTCTTGTGAATTCTTCCCTTGTCGTTCCTTTTATCGATTTACTTTATAAATTTAAATTATTAAGGCGAAAAGAAGGAGACATGAGAACAAGAAAATCACTTTTTGATAAGCTTCATGATAAGAAGGCAGGAACACCAGTTGGTGGGGGGATATTACTTATTGTTTCAACTACAACAATCTTTGGAATAATTTTCCCCTTAGTTTCTAAATTAGGTGTATACGTACATTCTGCGTACCCTCTTACTAATGAACTGATAGTAATATTTTTAACCTTTTTATTGTTTGGAGTTTTGGGGCTCTTAGATGATTGGCTTAAAATATTTGGGAAACCTAGGCCTGGAACTATAGGGTCAATTTTTGGTTTGACTAGAGGTCATAAATTTGTACTACAATGTATTTTGTCTCTATTTATTGGTTGGTGGTTATATGCAAAGTTAGGTATTCACATACTCCACATACCAGTTTTTAATTCTGTTATAGACCTAGGCGTTCTTTATATTCCGTTTGCTGCTTTCGTTATTGTTTTCTTTACTAATGCGTTTAACTTCACGGATGGACTCGATGGATTGGCTTCAGGCCTTTTGATGATTTATTTGTTTGCCTATATTGTTATAGCTGCAAGCCATCTTGATACACCATTATTTATATTTATTGCAGTTTGGATTGGTGCAATAATTGCTTTCTTGTATTTTAATATTCACCCGGCTCGTATATTCCTGGGAGATGCTGGTGCTTTGTCATTTGGTGCAACAATTGCTGTAATCGGACTCTTGGTTGGTAATGTGACTGCTTTGTTTATGATTGGCGGAATATTTGTTGTCGAAGCTTTTTCTTCTGCTATTCAAATACTTGGTTGGAAAATTCTTAAGAGGCCTATTTTTCCAATTGCTCCAATTCATCACACCTTTTTGGCAATTGGTTGGGAAGAACCAAAGATTGTTATGAGAGCTTGGTTGGCAGGAATAATCCTTGCTATTTTTGGACTTTGGCTTGCTACAATATAGTGTGGAAAGAAAAAGACAAAGACAGAAACTTCACGAACACTCAGGTTCTTCAAAAAGAACTGACAAGCTTTTATTCTTTCTTACTTTAGGTTTAACTGTTTTAGGACTTGTGGCTATCGCTGATGCTTCAGCCCCATTGGCACTGTCAAGTTTTGGAAATAGTTTCTACTTTGTAAAACAGCAAGCAATTTCTGCAGTAATTGGTTTTATTGGTCTAATTATTCTTTCAAACATTCATTATTCAGTCTGGAAAAAGTTGGCTCCGGTTATCTTTGCTGTCAGTGTTGTGTCATTAATAGTAGTTTTACTTCCTGGCGTTGGCTCAAAACTTTTAGGAGCAAGGCGGTGGATAGTTATTGGTGGGTTTAATTTCCAACCTTCGGAATTTGTTAAAATTTCGCTGAGCCTATTCTTTGCCTATTTATATGCAAGAAAATCTCCATATTGGTGGTACTTGTTAACTCTTGGAATTTTAATTGGCCTAATTATGCTGCAGCCAGATTTGGGAACAACAATTGTTGTAACAACAATTGGTATTACACAATTATTTTTAGCTGGTATTCCACTTTTGTATATGACTGCAATTTTGGCAGGTGGGGGATTGTTGGGAACTTTGCTAATTTTTATTTCTGCTTATAGAAGAGAAAGATTGTTTACTTTTGTAAATAGTATTTTTGATCCAATTGGTAAAACTAGTGATCAAGCAAGCACTGCTGCATATCATATTAGGCAAATCCTTATTGCTGTTGGTTCTGGGGGTATGTTTGGAGTAGGACTAGGGCAATCAAGACAAAAATATTTGTTTCTACCAGAAACCGCGACTGATTCAATTTTTGCAATTATCGCAGAAGAGATTGGTTTTGTTGGTTCTTTTGTTTTGATTGTTATTTATGCTTATTTTATTTTACGAATAATCAAAATTGCCAACAAAGCTCCAGATGAATTTTGTACTGTCTTTGTAACCGGAATTGCGGCTTGGGTTGCAGCTCAAATGTTTTTCAATATTGGCTCAAATGTAGCATTAGTACCATTAACAGGAATTCCTCTGCCATTGATTTCATATGGAGGAACCAGTCTTATTGCCATGCTTTCAGCACTTGGTATTGTTCTTAATATTTCAAAATATTCGAAGTAACAAAAAAGCGGACATCTTTCAATATCCGCTAGCTTTGTATCTGATAAATTTAGAAAACGAGGGCACCTTCAATTAAGATAACACCTCATTAGATTCTAAAGATATTATATCAACATTAATTGCTCATTGATTATAAAATAATTATTGACTTCGGTAGTTATTAGGTCTAATATGATTGTATGACAACTAGAACTTACGTATTCATTGACAGTCAAAACTTACATTTAGGTGTTAGATCTCAAGGTTGGAAATTGGATTGGTCCAAGTTCAGACAATACTTAAAAAATAAATACAATGTCACCCATGCTTTCGCGTTTGTAGGTTATAAACCTGGAAATGAATCTCTTTATCACAAACTTCAGAAAATGGGATATATAGTTGTACTTAAGCCAACCATGGAACTGCCAGATAAGACAGTAAAAGGAAACGTAGATGCCGAGTTAGTACTACACACAATGATTGAATTTAAAAAGTATGACAGGGCTATAATTGTTTCTGGAGATGGAGATTTCTTTTGTTTAGTTGAATATTTAGTTAATAAAAATAAGTTATTACATTTGATGACTCCTAATAAACATTACTCCAAACTTTTTAAGCCATACTCTTCCTATATTGTTAGAGTTGACCAACTCAGAGAAAGTTTGGAAACAAAAAAGACTGGCATCGGCGTTCGGTCGAAACCTTAGGCCTATCCAGTCATCGTGATACTGTTATAATAACATAACAGTATATGGAAATCAAGCCTAAAAGAGTAGTTTTGACAGGTGGTCATGCAGCCACTCCAGCTTTGGGAACGGTTGAAGAAATAGCCAAAAGAAACAAAGACTGGCAACTCTACTGGGTTGGTCCAACTTCTGCTATGGAAACTTCTAAAACAGCTACTGCTGCTGAAAAGACGCTTAATGAATACGGAGTAACAATTAAAAAAATTGTTGCTGGAAAAGCTTTACGCAGAGGTAATTTCATTACACTACTCAAAGCATATGTCAAAATCCCCTTTGGCTTTGTCCATGCATTTTGGCAAATATTTAAAATAAAGCCTGACATTACAGTTTCTTTTGGAGGGTTTGCAGCCTTACCGGTAGTCTTTGCTACTTGGCTACTTGGTAAACCAATTATTCTACAAGAACAGATAGTTGGGGCAGGACTGGCAAATAAACTCTCATCTCCATTTGCTAAAAAAATAGCAGTGGCAAGACAAGAAAGTTTGGAGTTTTTTCCCAAACAAAAAACTAGTCTAATAGGGAACCCTCAAATTTCTCAATTTTTCCAGATAAGCAAAAAGACCAAAATTGGTAACCCTGTTACTATCTTTATTACTGGGGGATCGTCTGGAGCTCAAATCATTAATGCAACAACAAATAGACTTCTGGAAACTCTTCTGTCTGAGTTTGTGGTAATTCATCAAACAGGGGAGAATAATTTGAAGTTCTTTTTGGATAGAAAAGAAGATTTACCCCAGAACTTGAAAAATAAATATATAGTAGTTGGCTATGTTAATCCAAAACAGTTTGTGCAAAATTTTGAACAGGCAGATATTATTGTCTCCAGAGCAGGAGCCAATACGGTTTCAGACATAGTTGCCAGTCATACTCCAGCAATTTTAATTCCTCTATCTTGGTCCATAGGAGACGAACAAAGAAAGAATGCCCAAAGAGCGCAAAAAACGGGCTTAGTGAAACTTATTGACCAAGATGATTTAACTGCAGAATTCTTACTGGAAAGCATTAAAGATATTCAGAACAATTGGCAGACTATAGTAAACACTGCAGATACTAGTGAATATGATCTGGATAAATTTGCTTCAGCCAAACTAGTGGACTTAATTGAGGGAGAGTTGTAAAGCAAAAACATGAAGAAATTACTTCTGCTTATTCCCATTATACTTCTCACAGTTTTATTTTTCGTATTCCCAAGAGTTTTTAAAATAAAAGACATTGAATGCAAAAGCCAATATGGACCATGTAGTAGCCAGCTTGAAAGTTCATTGATTAGCAACAAAAACACTTCTTATTTGCTGGCCAAAAAAAACATTACCAAGACTTTGGCAGACAGCAAAGATGTCAGTCAGTTTTCGATTAGATTTATGTTTCCGGCCAAATTTTTAGTAGAAGTAATTGAATCAAAAGCAATTGTTGCCATTGACTATGAAGGTAAATTCTATTTATTAGATAAACAAGGGGTTGTTTTGGCAATTGTCGACCAAAACAATTTACCAGTAATTCATGTTAGTGGTTTTGATCCCAACTTTTCAGTTAATCAAAAAATGAGTGCTGAATTCGTGTTTGTAAGCAATGCCATGAATAAAATTTATCTTGTTTACAATGTAAATGAAGCTACAATGACCGAAAATCAATTTTCTTTTGTACTTTCAAGTGGTAAAACAATAATTTTCCCAACACTTGGCAATAGTGATGTTTTATTTGGATCATTGCAAATAATACTTTCGCGGTTGAATAGAGATTTTGCTATAATAGATCTGCGATATAAAAATCCAGTACTTAGGTAAGGCATGGCATCTCTATTCTTGTTCTTGAGTAATGATTAATTTTGATGTAGTTTAGTAGTAGTTTTAAAATATATGAATTCAAAAAGTAAGTTAGTAGCAGCAGTAGACATTGGTTCTGCTAAGATAGCCACCCTAATAGCTCAAGTTTCCACAGATTTGGCAACCCTGGACACCTCAGTAAGTATTGTTGGTGCTTCTCAAGTTCCTTCCAAGGGGGTAAAGAAGGGTCAAATAGTTGATATTGAAGAAGCAGTTGATGCAACTATTCAAGCTGTTGAAGCGGCCGAGCGCATGGCTGGATATAACTTGGATGCAGCATTTGTTTCCGTTGGTGGGGGACATATTGAATCACTCAACTCTACAGGTGTGGTGGCAGTTTCAGATCCGCACGGAGAAATTAGTTCTGATGATGTTGATCGCGTTATTGATGCTGCAAAGGCCGTTTCACTCCCAACTTCCCGCGAAATAATTCACGTTATCCCTCGCCAATTTATGGTTGATGGTGAAACTGGCATTAAAGATCCAGTAGGGATGAGTGGGGTTAGACTTGAAGTTGAAACCCATTTAGTTACCGCTTCTTCAGCAGCTTTAAAAAACTTAACCAAAAGTGTTAATGAAGTTGGTATTCAAATTCAAGAATTGGTTTTCTCAGGACTTGCTTCCAGTTTTTCGGTTTTGTCTGATACTGAAAAAGAACTGGGCTGTGTATTAATAGATATCGGGGGTGGAACAACCTCAATTGCTGTTTTTGTTGATGGGGCATTGGTGTATTCAGCTACCTTGCCAATTGGTGCCAAGAATGTAACCAATGATTTGGCTATTGGATTGCGAGTTTCGCTTGATTCGGCAGAAAAAATTAAATTAGCTTTGTCTGACAAAAAACAAAACAAAGAGGAAAACAAAAACGATACTATTGATATTGCCGACTTGGGAGCAGGAGAGAATAAAAAGGTATCCAAGAGAACTTTAATTGAAGGTATCATTAGACCCCGTTTAAATGAAATCTTTACCATGGTCAGACTTGATATTGAAAAAAAGAACTTAATAAACAGAATTCCTTCAGGTGCAATCATTACCGGTGGTGGAGCACTAACCGTTGCTGTTGAAGAATCAGCTAAAAGAATGTTGTCACTGCCTGTGAGAATTGGTATGCCTCAAAAAGTAACCGGGTTAATTGATGACATTATGACACCAGCATTTGCAACTTCTGTGGGCCTTATTCTTTATGGTTCACAAAGGGGATCCTTTCAGCAATCTTCCTCGTTGCCAGGATTTTCAAAGAAGTTAAAATTACCAGGCGGCAGTATCTTTGGAAAATTGACAGATGCAATTAAAGATCTACTGCCTTGATTAAATCTTCTGCCTAGGCTATTGTAGTACTTGATTGCACAAGCAACTCAAGATAGAATCTGCTCACAATATATAAATTGATATAGTTTCATAGTAATAAAATAATATATGGCACTCGTTAAACCAGATTCAGCAAGAATTGCAAAAATAAAAGTTATAGGTGTTGGTGGTGGTGGTGGAAATGCTGTTGCTTCAATGGTAGATAGTGGACAAGTAAATGGGGTTGAATTTATTGTTGTTAACACTGATGCTCAAGTACTTCTGAATAATCCAGCCAGTACCAAACTTCAAATTGGGGAAAAATTAACTAAAGGCTTGGGTGTTGGGGGAAACCCAGAGATTGGAGCTCAAGCCGCTGAAGAATCTCGAGAAAAAGTCAAAGAGTATCTAATGGATTCG
>ERZ1292625.1436-Hain-H41-01um-R1-1436-length-28360-cov-23_pt1 | contig 13592 bp, 9 predicted proteins | sample MGYA00564400_ERZ1292625 | MGnify/ENA primary metagenome ERZ1292625 (study PRJEB36523, sample SAMEA6512639) | groundwater metagenome | collected 2019-01-08 | study: AquaDiva: Metagenomics assemblies of 32 groundwater samples | reverse complement strand
TCTCTCCCTCAAATGCGATTTTGCACTTCTGCTTTGCCGCGTCGAAGAGGTACGGAATGACCGTATTCTTGCTGATGTACTCGGTGATATCTTCCTTGGTGTAGTAGGCCCCCATCTGCTTCTGGTTGATGTACTTCTCGAAGATGTAGCCGAGCACGTCGGGGTTGATCTCATCATCTTTACGCACCGGCCGTTCGTCGAGGTGCCATTGATATTGCTTGAAGAAGTCAAAGACCTTTTCAAATGCGCTGTCCGGTATCTGGATCGTCTTGCCGTGGAGTTCCTCTATCTGGTGCTTGAGAAACAGGCCGCCGTTTAGATAAGGGATGTTGCCGAGGAGCTTGTTGATCGCTGTTGAGCGCTCTGTTTCCTTCTTCGCAAACCCATCAAAGAACAGGGGACAGAGAAAACCCGAATAATACTTGTCCTTTCCGCGCTCCTTGCTTTCAGTTAGTTTCTTCCTGAGATAGTCCTGGTTGTTGTCCAGAAAGCCCTTCTCCTGGATGAAGTAGATGAACATCAAGCGGTTCAGCATGACCGAAGCGTACCAGCGCTGATACTCATCGTCAGGGATGCCTTTGATGAACTTAAGCAAGCCGTCATGCTCGGTCTTAAAGCGCTCGTAAAACTTCTTCGTGATACGCTCTACATCGAAACCCGCGCGGGCCCTTCCGGTAACGTCTATGATCGTAAGGCTTTCTTCTTCCGCAAGGCTGAAGGCGATTGACTGGAGCTTTTGAATGAGCGCATCGCCGGGCTGATTTTTGTGATAGGGATGTTCGCGGCAGGCTGTGGGTCTGCCTGGTTCGCGCTTGACCCACTGCCAAACCTGCGTGGTCTTGCCGGGATCGGTGTAGATGATGATGTGCTCTCGAACGGACTTCGTGACCTGTTGATCTATCTTCCTGCGGAGCGGATAGGGAGGGATGCTTTTATCATCTGTAGGTATGCATTCAAAGGCAACCATGCCGCGCTTCTGAGCGATGGCGTTTAATCTGAATTGTTTGCCATCAACAGTAATATCAACGTGCTGGGCATGGCGGTCCCAGCCGAGCAGCTCGATAAAGAGCGTCCGAAAATCCGCTGCGCGAAGAAGCTCTCGTGATCTTTCAGTGTTTAAGACGGACAATGATTCAGCTCCCTTCCAACGATCCGACACATATCGGCATAGAAATCGCGTTTCAGCGTGTCGTCGAGCCGGATAATGTGCTGGAAATGCGTTCAGCCCAATTGTGTCCGCAGTGCGGACACAATCTCGGGATCGGGGAAAACCTCGGCAAACTGCACGATCCGGTGCAGATTCTTCTCGCCGAAACCCCGCCCGAATTCCATCTCCAATTGTCGCCCCAGTGCGGCGACAATCTGCCCGCCATACACTGCCCGCTTTTCTTTGAGGATGTCCTGTCTGATGCGATGACCCACATTCCAATAAAGCACGGTCAGGCCGGAGTCCACAGCCCGGGCAACCCCTTCGCGGGCTTGCAGGATCATCGCCCGCACATCCGACAGAAGCGGCGCGGCGAGCTTTGGTGATCCTGTGCGGGTCAGGGCTTTGTCGGATTTTACGCTCATCGGCATGACCTCACGGATTCCATTGTTTCATCATCTCTCCACCAGGCCCATCGAGCAGATGATCCTCGGCTCGTGGGTCTGCTCCTCTTCATGAATGATACAAAGCCGGTCCTCCTCCCGCAAGGCCAGAACGAGCTGCGCAAGCGCTTCATCCGAGACGCCGCTCCTGAGCTGCCGGTTGAGCGTGTCGATCGCCGTCTGGCGGAGCGGATAACGGTAGATGTCGTCAATGGCCTTGTAAAGCTCCGGCGATTCGAAGAGCGTGCCTTTTATCTCCTCGGCGTACCGTTTGAGCCGTTCATAGGTCCGGAACCGCGCGCCTGAGGGCCTGCCGAGCTGACCGCCCACGGACTTCTCTTCTTCCACGATCGTCTCCACGCCCTTCTGTACCAGGGCATGATGATCTTCCTGACGCGGCAGCGCAGGAGTATCGGGCGAACATTCCGCGGCCTTCAGGATGGCAAACTGGGATTCGGTCACGCTCTTCCCGGTTTTGTCAATCCATGCCAGGGCGTCGTTCCCTTCGGCGGTGCGCAGGTAAACAAGTACGCCTGTAGGACCCACACCCTCGCCCAGGGAAATCCCTCCTCGCCCCCCTTTGTCAAAGGGGGGTTGGGGGGATTTGAGAGCTTTCGTGGAATACACGACCGACGGCAGCGCGGGGATGGTCTTTTGCAGGCCGGGGTCTGCGGTTGTCGCGTTTTTCCAGATTTGATACGCATAGGAAGCGAGGTCCACTTCACCGTCGATGTCGCCGTCGAGGATGCCTGATTTTTCATGATAGAGATCGACCACAACCTGATCGTCCCGGTCGTCTTCAAAGAAATGCTCATCCGCGCCGACAACTTCCGCGTTTTCCTGCAAGCGCCGCCGGACCCGCACTCGAAGCCGAATGATTCTCTCCACACCATCGGCCGGGAGAAAGGAATAGCAGAGTATCTTTTCGGATTTCTGGCCGATGCGGTCCACGCGGCCCGCGCGCTGGATCAGCCGGATAATGGCCCAGGGCAGGTCGAAGTTCACGATAACGGAGCAGTCCTGGAGGTTCTGGCCTTCGCTCAGCACGTCCGTGGCGACGAGGACGCGCAGTTCGTCTTCCGGCTTTATCCTGTCCCGCTTTTCATTGCTTTCGGGGCTAAACCGCCATGCAAGCGCTGTCGGGTCGGAAGAGTCTCCGGTGGCGCCGGCAAGCGCGTGGACTCCTGCGGCCTTGAGCCGGGCTTCGATGTAACGGACGGTGTCGGCAAACTGGCTGAAGATGAGGATCTTTTCCGTGGGGTGTTTCTTTGTAATCAGATCGACCAGCGCTTTGAGCTTTGCGTCCTGGTTGTCGTTCCACTCGCCCGCCTTTTTCAGGACACCCAAAAGGGCCGTTGCGTCGCTTTGCAGGTCTTTGGCCAGCGTCTTCACGAAGAGGCCTGGTCTGAGCCATTTGAAGCGGCCCTTATACTGTTTTGAATACTCATCGTAAATCCCGGCGGCGCGACGCTTGAAATCCACCTCCATGCGCAGAGGCCCCGCAGACCGGTCCCGTGCCGTCTCGTCTTCCTCGTCTTCGAAAACATTGAGCGTGACCTCAGGGGCCTCGGCGTCTTCATCGTAGATACGCGCGTCGAGCATTTCCGGGTCCTGGGTTCCGATAGGGATGGGCGTTTCCTGCTCTATGGCGTGGAGCACGATGTAGTTGCGGAGGATGTGGCGTTCAACGGACTGGAGAAAGACCTTACCGCTGCTCTCCAGGCGCTTGAACAGGTTCGTCCGGCAAAATCCCATGAGCCGCCTGCCGCCGCGTGAGAGATCTTGCAGGACTTTCGCCTCTGCCTGCGTTGGGGCCTCATGAGGTGTCGCGTGGATGTAGTTGCCCATGCCGTACCGCGGCAGGTTGAGATTGTTGACGGAATCAACGACATCCGGTGCATAGAGCCGGGCGTACTGGTCATGAGGGCTGTGGTCGTCTATCGTAAACGTGACCGTTTTCGGCGCGCGGACCGGAAAATAGGACCGGGTGCCGTCTTCAAACGTAAGGAACTTGCGGCCGTTGGCGGGGTCGGTCTGCGCATAGTTGTCCTGGATAAACGTGCGGGTCCGTCGCACCAGATAGAGCCGCATCAGTTCCCGCCAGTCGTCGGCATACTCACTTTTTTCAAAGGCCGCCAGAGAACGTACCTGGGCCTGGTGGCGGCGGATGAACTCCGTTTCTCCGATTTCCCGAATATACCGTTCCGGCCTGATTCCCAGGTCCTTTTCCTCTGGGACGAAAAGACGAAGCTGGCTGGAAAGGTCCAGGTAGGTCTTATTGTACGGCGTGGCGGAAAGAAGAATGCACTTACTCTCGTTCGCATTAACGTATTCCTGGATGGCGCGGTAGCGCTTGCCTTCGCGGTTGCGCAGGTTGTGGCTTTCATCGATGAGCACCAGGCGATAGCGCCGGAGGTCAGGGAGTTCCCGGGTGACCTGGCTGATGGAGAGCACCTTCGCGCGAAGCCGGTACTGCATCCGGTAGTCTTCCCACATTTTGACGAGGTTCTTGGGACAGATAATCAAAGTTTCGAGTCCGTGGTCGTCTTCGAAGATGCGGGCCAGGGCGGTTGCCATCAATGTCTTGCCAAGACCCACCACATCGCCGATGAGAACCCCGCCCCGTTTATTGAGATGGTGCGCGGCGATCTTTACCGCAGCGGCCTGGAACTCAAAGAGCTTATGGCCGAAATCGCGGGGAATGCGGAACTCAGAGAGCCCGGCGCGTGCTTCCTGGGAGAGGTGATACGCCATCTTGAGATAGATATGGTAGGGCGGCGGCGGCACCTCTCTGGCCCAGCTTTCTTCGATAATCTGGACAAGCTCGTTGGATATGTCCAGACACCATTGATCCTTCCAGCGGTCTTCAAACCACTTAGATAGTTTCTGGCAGGCGTCATGGTCCAACACATCTATATTCAGTTCACCCTGCTTCGAAAGACCGGCAAAAGTCAAATTGCTGCTCCCAAGATAGCCAATAGTGGGATTTATGGGATCTTCACGGAACAGAAGATAAAGCTTAGCGTGTAAGGTGTGGCGAAGAAATAGTTTAACCACTACTTTTTTAGCCTTGATCTGTGCTGCCAGCCTTCTCAGACCAGCCTCATCATCGTTTGTGGGAATGCCGATGGATAATTGCTCGCGGAATTCTTCTGCCAGTTTCTTCTTGATACGTAAGGCGGTCTGGTTATCCATACCGCTGTCATTTCTTATGAGGCTCATGGCCTCCCGTAGTTCGTCGCCGGGAAGACGCTGCATGCCCACGAGCAGGCGGCAGCAGTTACCGTCGCCGCCGGACCATTGCTCGAGGTAAGAGTCAAGCTGCTTCCACCCGCGCAGGTTGAAGTACCCCACGCAGAAGTCGGCACGTTTTGAGACCTTAATGGTCTCCTGAAGAGCGGTGAGCAGTTGCTGATCTATGTTATCGAATATTCGGGGCATAGGCAGATACGTGTTTTGTAACTACTGGATTTAAAATGAAGATATTACAGATTGCGGGAAAAAGCAAGAGTAATTAAGATGCGGATGTGAGAGAGATAAGACGGGATGACGCGAAAAGGAATGTTTATTTGACCAGCTCCCCGTACTCCCCGGGCCTGCGGTTCTTGAGGAAGCCCCAGGTTTCCAGCGCCTCGGCGCGCTCCTTGGGGTCGATGTCGGCGAGGACGATGGCTTCTTTGCCGCCGGCGAGCTCCGAGACCATCTCGCCCCAGGGGCCCGCGCAGAAGCTCCTGCCGTAGAAACTGAGCCCGTCTTCCCGGCCCACTCGATTGACCCTGAAGATGAACACATTGTTGGCAAAGGCATTGGCGGAGATGGCGTGCTCCCAGAGGCTGTGGGTCTGCTGAGATGCCGCTGTGGGCGCGAAAATGATCTCAGCGCCTTTGAGGGCGAGGATGCGGCTGCCCTCGGGGAAGAGGTTGTCCCAGCAGATTTGGATGCCGATCTTCCCCTGGGATGTCTCGAATACGGGAAAACCGGTGTCGCCGGGAGAGAAATAGAATTGTTCGCGGTAGAGAGGGATGTTCGGAAGGTGTACCTTTCGGTAGACGCCGAGAAGCTCGCCGTGGTCGATGACGGCGGCGCTGTTGTAATAGCTGCCGTTCCGGGTTTCGAAAAAAGGTATGATCACGACCGCTTCGGCCGCGCGGGAGATTTCCCGGATGCGGCCGAAACGCTTGCCGGTGACATTTTCAGCCAGGGGGAAAAAGGTTTTCTCTTCTTTGAGGGGAAACCACGGGGTCAGGAACAGCTCGGGGTAGCAGATGATCTTCGCGCCCTTTTCAGCGGCAAGGCCCGCCATCTCCGCGGCGCGCTCGATGGTGCGGTCCATGTCCGCATTGGCGCTTATCTGGATACCGGCAATTCTCATAGACAGAACATATCAGCCACGGATTGACACGGATGAACACGGATTAAGTTAGGGGCACAGGTTAAAAGGTTACGGTCACGATGCCCGTTTCGTCTGAGGGCCACGTGATTCTTCGTTCGTGTTTTTTACGACGTTACCATCACACGATACGGGCTTCGTTGCCGCAAGACGTTACCGTTTCCCGGACTGCTCTACTTCCCATGGCACTTCTTATACTTCAGTCCGCTCCCGCAGGGGCAGGGGTCGTTGCGGCCCACCTTGGAGCCCGCGTGCACCGGTTCGGCCGGCTTGGCCGCCGCGGCGCCGGCGCCGACAAAGCTGAGGGACGCCTGCTGACGCTTCTGCTTCCGCTCGAGCTCCCGCTCCTGTCCCTTCGCCGCCCTGACCCTGAAGAGGCTCTCCACCGTGGTCTCCACGATGCGCAGCTTCATCTCCCCGAACATGTCGAAGCCCTCTTTCTTGTATTCGATGAGCGGGTCTTTCTGGCCGTAGCCGCGCAGGCCGATGCCTTCCTTCAGGTGGTCCATGGCCAGAAGGTGGTCCTTCCACTGGTAGTCCACGGCCTGGAGCATGAATACCTTCTCAAGGTGGCGCAGGAGCTCGGGCCCGAGCTCCTGCTCCTTTTCATCGTAGACCTTCTGGAGCTCCGCCCAGAGCCGTTCCCGGAGCTCTTCCCTCGTGAGCGTCTGGGGATCGATGTCCGTCATGCGGTAGGAGAACTTCGACGCCAGGGCGTCCTTGAGGCCGGTGATGTCCCAGGTCTCGGGGTAGGCGTCCTCGGGGCAGTAGAAGCCGGCGATGCCGTCGAGCATGTCTTCGGCCAGGCCGAGCACCTCGTCCTTGAGGTCCTCGCTCGCGAGGATCTGGCGGCGCTGTTCATAGATGACCTTGCGCTGCTGGTTCATGACGTCGTCATATTCCAGGATGTGCTTGCGCATCTCGAAGTTGTGGGCTTCCACCTTTTTCTGGGCGTTCTCGATGGCCCGCGACACCATGCGGTGCTCGATGGGCACGTCCTCTTCCATGCCGAGCCTGTTCATGAGGCCCGAGATGCGGTCGGAGCCGAAGATCCTGAGGAGGTCGTCTCCCAGGGAGAGGTAGAACCGCGACGAGCCGGGGTCGCCCTGGCGGCCGGAGCGGCCGCGGAGCTGGTTGTCGATGCGGCGGGCCTCGTGCCGCTCCGTGCCCAGGATGTGGAGCCCCCCTGCGGCAATGACCTTCTCCTTCTCACCAACGCACTGGGCCTTGAACTGGGCCAGCGTATTCTCCCACTCTTCCTTCGTATATTCCTTGGCCTTGAGCGCCTGGCGCGCGAGGCCTTCGGGGTTTCCTCCGAGCACGATGTCCGTTCCGCGTCCCGCCATGTTCGTGGCGATGGTGACGGCAGCGTACCGTCCGGCCTGGGCCACGATCTCGGCCTCCATCTCGTGGTACTTGGCGTTCAGCACCGAGTGCCTGATGCCCTTCTTCTTGAGCATGGCGGCGAGCGTCTCGGACTTGGCGATGGAGATGGTGCCCACGAGCACGGGCTGGCCTTTTTTGTGCAGCTCCTCGATCTCCGCGATGGCGGATGTGAATTTGCCCTTCTCGTTCTTGTAGATGAAGTCGGGATTGTCCGTGCGGACCATGGTCATGTGCGTGGGGATCACCACCACGTCGAGGTTGTAGATCTTCGAGAACTCGGCGGCCTCGGTGTCGGCCGTGCCGGTCATGCCCGCGAGCTTGTTGTAAAGCCGGAAGTAGTTCTGGAAGGTGATGGTGGCCAGGGTCTGGTTCTCGTTCTCGATCTTCACGCCTTCCTTGGCCTCGATGGCCTGGTGCAGGCCGTCGCTCCAGCGCCTGCCGGGCATGAGCCTGCCCGTGAACTCGTCCACGATCATCACCTGGCCGTCCTTGACCACGTAGTCCACGTCGCAATGGAACAGCGCATGCGCCTTGAGCCCCTGGTGCACGTGGTGCACGAGTTCGACGTTCTCCGGGTCGTAGAGGTTCCCGGCGTTCAGGAGCCGCTCCACTTTGACGTTCCCCTCTTCCGTGAGGGCCGCGGTGCGGGTCTTCTCCTCGATGGTATAGTCCGCGTCCTTCTTGAGGCTCGGGATGATGCGGTTGATCTTGTAATACTTGTCCGTGGACTCTTCCGCCGGCCCGGAAATGATGAGCGGCGTCCGGGCCTCGTCGATGAGTATGGAGTCCACTTCGTCCACAATGGCGAAGTTCAGCTCGCGCTGGACGTAGTCCTTGAGGTCGAACTTCATGTTGTCCCGGAGGTAGTCGAACCCGAACTCGTTGTTGGTCCCATAGGCCACGTCCGAGCCGTAGGCCTCCTGCCGCTGCTCGTCGGTGAGGCCGTGGACGATGGCGCCGACCTTCAGTCCGAGGAACTCGTAAATGGGGCCCATCCACTGGGCGTCGCGCCGCGCCAGATAATCGTTCACGGTGACCACATGGACGCCCATGCCCGTAAGGCTGTTAAGGTACACCGGCAGCGTGGCCACGAGGGTCTTTCCTTCGCCCGTCTTCATCTCGGCGATCCTGCCCTCATGGAGCACGATGCCGCCGATGAGCTGGACGTCGAAGTGGCGCAGACCCAGGGTCCGCTTCGAGACCTCGCGCACCACGGCAAAGGCCTCGGGCAGAAGGCCGTCGAGGGTCTCGCCGTCTTCAAGCCGTTTTTTGAACTCATCGGTCTTGGCGCGGAGCGACCCGTCCGTAAGCTGCGAGGTCGCTGGTTCGAGGGCATTGATCCGGTCGACGATCACCCGGATGCGCTTCACCTCCCGTTCGTGCTTGGTGCCGAGTACTTTTTTGAGTATGGTTCCGATCATCTGTTTCCCTTCTCCGCCGGCATGGAAAGATCCGGCCCCGGCCGCAGGGGACCGGGGAGAGCCCTCATGTGAAACACCGCACATAATATCATTTTCTGTCGGAGGAATTCAAGAGAAATAACTTTTGAGGCGCTCCACAAAAAGCCAGGGCGCCCTCTACAGGCGCCCTGGCAATGGGAAATATCTGGGATGTTCTTGGCGGGAGAAAATGATCTATTTCGCTTTTCTGGCCCCGACCTTCCGGGGATCGCCCTTGTAACCCAGCTCTTTCCAGTTCAGCCTGCCCTTCGGGCCGTGGCAGTCGGTGCACTTCAGCGCCTGGTCCTTCGGAACGACCATGTGGTTGATGCGCCAGAACATCTTCGTCTCCACGAAGCCGTAGCTGCCGCTGTAAGCGAGGCCGCTGGCCGCCATGCCGTCGGTAATGGCCTTCTGCCAGTCCATGTGCTTCCAGTAGCCGCCGAAGGTGTTCGGGGTCACGAGGTAGTTGTTCTTCGAATCATGGGGCTGCTTCCCGCCCATGACCTTGAAGGGATAGATCCTGGAATTCTTGTCCTTGATGCTTCCGATGGGCTTGGTGATGTACACGATCTTCTTGGGGTCGATCTTTTCCCCGAACAGGTAGCGCTCGGACTTGCCGTTGTACCAGCCGTAGGTGGGGACGACGTTCTTCGCCCACTTGAACTCGCCCTTGATCGCGGCGTAGTCCTCCATGTCGTTCTCGTCTTCCTTGGGCTTGCGCTCCTTGTCGCCGGCCTTGGACCAATCCCACCACATCTTCGTGGCCTCGTCCTTGGCAAAGGTCGGGATGTGGCAGGTCTGGCAGGCGACGGTCGCCGTGTGCTTGTTCAGCCGGTCTTCCTTGTGGGGGGCGGCGCCGTGGCAGCCGCCGCACTCCACGCGCTGTCCCTCGCCCACGGAAACGGACATTGCCTGGCCCGGGATGTCGTGGTTCTGGGTCTGGTGGCAGCCCTGGCAGGCCATGTTCACGCCGTCAATGCCCATGTGCACGTCATAGGTGCGCTTGGGATTGGTCATCGACGAGTCGAGGTCGCCGTGCTTGATGTGGTCGCCGCCGCCGCCGAAGAAGTGGCAGGCGCCGCAGTTCGCCCTGTTGGGCTTGCCCACGTTCTGGGCCGCTTCAAGAAGGTTGACCGCGGGGTCCGGGTTCCCGGCGCTTTTCTGCTCTTTCTTGTATTTGCCGGTGGTGTCGTGGCAGATAAGGCAATCGACGTTGGACGCCTCGCTGAAGTTAAACGTCGCGTCCTTCCAGCCGTAGCCCGCGTGGCAGCTCGTGCACCGGGGCCAGTTGGAGGCGATGGAAATGCAGAAGTTGTTGATCGAGCCCTTTTTGCCGATTGCCGCCTTTCCCTTGCCGGGGACATCCTGCGTCGTTTCCCAGGTCCAGTGAACGGTCTTCATGAAATCCTTGGCCTGCTTCTCGTGGCACTGCAGGCACGCCTTCGTCACTTCGGGGCCGCTCGTGAAGGGGCCCTTGACGCGGTCGGCATGGTTTCCTGCGCCGAACGCGAGACCCGCGAACAGGACCGCGATGCAGATCACAATCATACTGCTTGCCGGCTTCTTCATCTACTTCTTCCTCCTTCAGTGTTTTCAAAAACCTGATTCACGGAAGCAAATGGCCTTTTGTTCAAGGCCGCCATCTTATTTAAGCCGCCTGTACAAAATTGTCGCAGGGTGCTTACTGGCAGCCTTCGGTAAGCTTGCGGAGCTTGATGCCGGCGTTCTTGCCGTCCTTCACCGCGTACTTCGCTTCGCCCTTCTCGCCTTCCTTCACCTTGGAGAGCAGGTCGGCGTCATCGTACACCACCGTCACGGCGGCGCCTTCCTTGGGCTGGATGGTGACGCTCTTGGCCGCGGTGTCGATCTTGGTGACCGTGCCCTTCACCTTTTGCTCCTCCTGGGCAACGGCAACCATGCTGAGCGAAAGCGCAACGAGAACGGTCACAGCCAACACGATAATCTTTTTCATCATACTTCACCTCCTTCCGGAACGGATCGTAATGTCAAAACTTTCACCGCAGAGGACGCGGAGGACGCAGAGAAGTTCTTGAATTACAATACATTAAACTCTCTCTCAGCTCCCTCCCCCTCTGCGACCTCTCAAAATCCTCTTCTTTGAATCTATATTCTTTGCCTAATATCCGTTGAAGGTCGTTTAACCTGAATATGTCCCGAATTTAACCAGCTTTCTTTTACTTACGCTGCTTTTATTTCAAGATCTGCATTTCTCTGCGACCTCTGCGATCTCTGCGGTAAAATATCTTTCGTTTTTTTCATAGAACTTTTGACACTACCGAACGGATGTAACGTTTCATTAGATATAAAGTATAAAGTTCAGAGTTTAGAAAGTTCTAAACTTTATAGCACCGCCTCCAACCAAAGTCAACAGAAAATTTGCCCTGCCGGTCGGAAATAAAACACTGATTTAAGGCTTGACAAATATTGTGGATTACGATAAAAGAGTAGCATGAAAAATGTGATATTGACTGACAAGTCAATCTACGAAATGCAGGCGGAAATCTGCAAAACCCTCACCAACCCCAAGCGCATCGAAATCCTCAACACCTTGCAAAATGAAGAAAAAACGGTCACCGAATTAGTAAACACTCTCGGCGTGTCCAAGGCCAACGTCTCCCAGCACCTGGCCGTGATGCGTCATAAAGGCATCCTGGCGACGAGGCGGGTCGGCGTGAACATCTACTACCGCGTGGCGAACCCCAAGGTCCTCGAAGCGTGCTCCCTCATGAAGGAAGTGCTCTTCGAGCAGCACACGGCAAAGAAAAAGGCAATGACCGGGTCATAAAACCGGATGTAAAAAAGAGCCGCTTTTACACCTCTTTTTTTTGCCTTTATTGTTGCACGTATCTTAAATAAAGGAACAATAGAGTTGCGATTCAGGGGGAATTTACATCTCGATTTGACAGCCGGATTTTCTGCACGAAGGGGGGTGAAGGGGGCGGTAAAAAGTCGTTGCTTCAGGTTGTTGCTTCAACAGGTTTTTGGAAGGATCCAAAATCTCTAAGGAGGAACACAAAATGAAGAAGGTTCTTTTGCTCACTCTGTCACTGCTTCTCCTGACCGCCGGCATGGCCGCGGCAGCGGAAGACTGGCTCCAGATCGGTGGGGATTACCGGTTCAGGTATGACGTGCTGAAGGGCACGGTGAACGCCTACACCCAGGCTGCGACGCCACCCGCTTTCGGACTGCCCGCTGCCGGTCCTTACGGCGAATATAAGGTAAAAAATAATTCTCTGATGATGAACCGTTTTGGACTAAACATTAAGGCCGATCCCATGGAAGACGTGGTTGTAAAGGCCCGCCTTGTCATGTACAAGGTAGCCGGCCATCAGACCTCGAGCCCCGCACTCAGCGTTTTCTTCGCAGACAGGTATGGAGCCTCGAACGACGGCACCGTGGGCCATGTGCCTCAGGACAGCGTCCTCAGGGTTGATTATGCCTTTGCCACGGTGAACAATATTTTCGACGCGCCTATGTGGTTCTCCATCGGACGCAGACCGTCCACCGGCGGCATCCCGAGCAACTACAGGCAAAACCAGGAAAAGATGGGTACTGCCGGAATCCCGGCCATCCTGGTGGACTACGCCTTTGACGGCATGACCCTCGGCTATGCCCCGGACATCGCAAAACTGCCCGGCGCCTATGCAAAGCTTTGCTACGGCCGTGGCTATGAAAGCGGCATCAAGGACATACAGGGCTACTCCACCAACCTCAAGGACACGGATTTCCTCGGCCTGAACGTGGTCCCCTACGACACCGAGAAGCTCCATGTTGAAGTCCAGTATCAGAAGGGTATGCATATATTCGATATGCCCTCTGACGCAGGTGTTACAGCTAATTTGGGCGATATTGACTGGCTCGGCGGCGTGGTCACGACTAAGATGGGATCGCTGAACCTCTTTGCATCAGCCGCAACCAGCAAAACGGACCCGAATGGCAATATAGGAGCCACCGGCTCGAGCCTGCTCGGTAACCCCGGCAGCACAGAGAGCCACACAGGCAATGCCATCTACGTAGGCGCCAGGTATGACATGGGCGCCACGAAGGTCGGCGCGGAGTACAACCAGGGATCGAAATACTGGATCGGCATGATACCTGACGGTGACGACCTGTGGACGGGCAAGCTCGGAACGCGCGGCAGCGTGTACGAAGTCTATCTTATCCAGGAGCTGAAAAGAAAGCCGATCTCGAAAAAAGGCAAGGCCTTCGTCAGGCTCGGCTATCAGTACTATGATATCCAGTACACCGGCAGCAACAACTGGGTTGGCGCGCCTGCAAAGACCGACAATCCTGGGACACAGATGATGCCGCCGCTTAAAAATGCCCAGGACCTCTACGCAACCTTCGACGTACAGTTCTAAATATCCAATCTACTTTCACACCGGGAGGGGCATTTGCCCCTCCCTTTTTTATTTATCCTTTGCCTCAATTCTGATGGTCTCGCGTTATCGATTTTAAAGATTTTCTTCCCGTCGCGTTTCAGCGCATATCTTCTTGACATGGCCCATCGAAAAGTTTAGCATATCTGAAACTAAGGGACTAAACCTTATGCGCCCTATTGTTACCCTGACATTGCTTTTTCTCTTTTTCTCACCCCTCCCCGCTCTCGAAGCGGCTGCTGCCGGGAACGCCCAGGAATCACTCAATCCCGCCCCGACATTCGAACTCCCGGACATTAATGGAAAGAAAATCTCCCTCTCGGATTTCAAGGGAAAGGTCGTCCTGCTTAATTTCTGGGCCACGTGGTGCGACCCCTGCAAGGC
>ERZ1292625.1475-Hain-H41-01um-R1-1475-length-27824-cov-8_pt1 | contig 13594 bp, 24 predicted proteins | sample MGYA00564400_ERZ1292625 | MGnify/ENA primary metagenome ERZ1292625 (study PRJEB36523, sample SAMEA6512639) | groundwater metagenome | collected 2019-01-08 | study: AquaDiva: Metagenomics assemblies of 32 groundwater samples | reverse complement strand
GGGTGCTCGCGGTGTAAATGCGAGCGCGTAATCTACCATAAAGAGAACTGCAAGGATCGGCAGTACCGTTTTCCAGCCTATTGTTTTTCATGTGACAGCATGATCGAAGTCGAGGTACGGAAGGTGAAAGGAGGTGGTGTAAATGAGCCAAGGAGGAGGAGGACCAAACCGACAAACCGAAATGTCGTCCGCAATTGAGCGACTGGAGAAGGCGACGGATCAGTTGAGCGGACTCGTGTCAAGCCTACTGGATAGGATCGCCGTGGTCAGTAGGCCGCCCGCTCCTACGCCGGGAACTGTCGAAAAGGGGGTTGAGCTATCGTTCTCCGCCGCACTCCCGATGCAGGTCAATCAACAGGCCATGAAGGTTGCCGGGTGCGTGACGCGGCTCCAGGATGCCCTGTCACGGCTGGAGTTGTGAGAGACGCAAACGAAGGGAGGTGATGCGCGTGGCGAAGGGACCGAAGCCGAAGCCGCCAGTGAAGAAGCCGAAGAATCCCTACGGGTAGAGGAGAACACGATGGGTATCGGACGGGGAAACCACTCTAATCATGCGACTGGATCGCGTAACGCTGCTTGGACTGGCGAAAAGGACGTTCGTTGGTTTCAAGATCGGTGTACCACTGATAGGCGCGGTTGCTGGATACTCAGAAAAGTCGCCGGCAATGGTTATGGGCGCATGTACTTTCGGGGTAGGAAGATGCAGAGTCATCGGGTTTCGTTCGTCGTCTTTCGCGGGACGATTCCCTCACACCTCAACGTCCTGCATCGTTGTGACAATAGAGCCTGCGTCAACCCAGACCATCTCTGGCTCGGCACGCAATCGGACAATCTCAGGGATGCGATAGTGAAAGGTCGGCCGGTGGGGCGCCCTCGTAAACCCACCACAACAGCCGCTACCACCACAGAAAGGAGGAATGGTTATGGCTCGTAAGCCGAAGTCGAAGCCAAAGAAGCCTGCGCAGCCTCCGAAGAAGCAGCCCTGGGTGTAGGGCGGAGGTGATCGGCCTGAGACAATCGAGATCCGCCCTCGCCTGGTGGCGGATCGGGCTTTTTCCTTGACGCGACGGGTTTGTTTTGATAGCCTTCTTGCGGCTGTCAACCAGGATGGGCATAATTGAATACACTCCCCGGGTGAACGAGCGCCCTCGGCGCCTATCTTGGTTGACAGCCACGGTAGGCCGAGGGCGTTTCGTTTTCCTGGGGCCACCCCACGGGGTCCTTATGCCGACACAGCGAAGTGTAGCGACTCGTTTTTGGACGAGCAATACCCTCCGGGGCGTGTCTCCGATTGCCCGCCTACTTATGTTGTATTGTCTGACCTGCCCACGATCCACCCTGATCGGTTTTTTTCGATTTTCCCTTGACGACTGCATGGACGAAACCGGCCTCAGCAAACGGCAGATTGAGGCCGCAATGGTGGAGGCTGAAAAGGCGGAATTCCTCGAATGGGATAGGCATACCCATTATGTATGGGTATGTAAAAGGGTATCGTATGAGTTCCCAAACGGTAAGTTGTCCGACAAACAACTTGAAGCTGTGCGGAGAATCTTGGAGGACGCTCCAGTAAGCTCAATAAAATTCAGGCTTTGCGAGCGGTACAAAGGGTATGGCATACCCTTTATGGATGGGTATGGCAATGGGACCGATCCGGCTTCCGTATCCGTATCCGCTTCCGCTACCACTTCCACTTCCTCTTCCGGTGGGTCTGATAGACCCACTCCCGAAAGCCCGGATGACCTAATGACGGTCTGGAACGAGCTGGCATCGCAGACCGCGCGGAACGGATGGAAGGGGATGGTGCCCTGTCGGGATCTGAGCAAGAGCAGGAGAGAGAAAGCTGTCGTCCGCCTGAATGAGTCTGAACTAGCCTGGCATCGGCAGGCGATCACGAAACTGGCGGCATCGGACTTCGCCTGCGGAAAGCCGACGAAGGACCGGGAGGGAAACCTGCGATCATGGCGGGCCTCGTTCGATTGGTACATCGAGAACGATACGAATTGCCTCAAGGCAATGGAAGGGAAGTATGACAACACGCCGACGCGCTGAGTCTGATGGGGAGCAGACTGCCCATGTGCCACCCCGCCAACGATTGCCGTCCGATTCCAAGCGGTGCGCGTGGAAAACCCAGGGCCGTCAGTGTTCCCTCACAGGCGGCATGAGCCCATACGTCGGTGAAGTCATCCCGATGTATTGCCATTGGCACTACCTGATGCTCCAGACACCTGACCTGTGCGAGGAGTACCGGGAATTCGAGCGATGGGCAAAGGGCTGGGAAGTGTACTGCGCGGAGGAGAACCACTGGCCCTTGGCTCAGGTATGGGAGGCCGTGCAAGGACAGCGGGACCTGGACCCACGGCGGAGGCAGCCCTGCCTCTTGGAGATCGCCGGGGCTCCACGTCCTCTCCCGGCTCGACCCCTCACCCAGACAACCGGAGACGCCGAGCAGCGGCGCCTGGAGCGGGCGGAGGGGGTGCGGGCGTTGGCGGAGGAGCGGGCGACGCTGACGCCATTCCAGCGGGAGACGCGGGCGCGACTCTTGGGTCTGGATGGGCGGGCGGTGAGCGAGGAGGTGCCGTTCTAATGAACAAGGTAGTCGTGGAATCTCCACACATTGACACAACCCTCTTCCGACCAGCCGCGCATAAGTGGTCTGATCTGGTGACGGCTATCGGGCGCCTCTCGCTGGAGAAGAACATCGGCGTCCTGGTCGCTGCTGTTGCCGGCCTCTCCTGGTCACGTCTCTGGATCGCTGGCGATGGGCCGTTGCACGTGGAACTGTCTCAATTCGTTGCCTCGGTGGGTAGCGACCGCATCGTCATCCTTGGCAATGTCCCGAACATGCTGGTGGCCTGGATGTTGTCGCAGAGCGAGTATTTCGTCCTCCCAAGCCTCTACGATCAGGCTCCGAAGTCTCTCTGGGAGGCAATGGCAGCAGAATGCACCTGTGTCGTTTCGGCACAGGTTGGTGTTGTGGAGGATGGTGTGACCGGCTATCTGTGTAATCCAACGGCGGATGGAATTCAGGCTGCCTTGGAGCGGGCGAGGGTCGATCCGTCGCGGGAACGCATCCGCAAGGCCGCAAGGAAGTATGTGCTTGCGGCTCAGGTTGGCTTAGGTTTAGCGATCGACCCATAGGAGGCATTTGGGTAGCCGTGCCGAAGATCAGCATCCTCCTGCCCGTCCACAACGCGGAGCGGTTCCTTCCTGCCGCCCTGGAGTCTCTCGCTACCCAGGATGCTCAGGACGCCGAATTGGTTGTGGTGGATGACGGCAGCACGGACGGATCGTTCGATACTATACAGCAGGTGATTGGTGGATGGGACATTCCGTCCCGTGTGTATCGGTTGCCATACAATATGGGGGTAACTGAGGCCTTGCGGTTCGGCCTGGATCAGTGCGACTGCCAGTATGTAGCCCGTCAGGACGCTGACGACGTAAGCCTCCCTGGCCGACTCCGGTTCCAAGCTGAGTTCCTGGACAACAACCCAGCCACGGTGGCCCTCGGGACGCGGGTGTGGATCATCGACGAGGCCGGGATGTCGGTGCGTCGCGGGGCGCGGATGTGGTGGCTGCCGAAGGCACAAATTGTCGTGGGGCGGAATCCCATGTATCATGGAGCGACAACGTTCCGTCGAGACGCGGCAAGGCGAGTCGGCGGCTACCTGTCCTGCTTCGAGCAAGCACAAGACTTGTCCCTCTGGTTGCGGATGGCCCACGTTGGGAGGCTGAAGGTGCTACCCTATGTGTTGTACGGGCTCCGTGCCCATCCAGGGCGAGTTAGTGTGGTGCATCAGCGACGGCAGGCAGCCTATGCAGGTCTAGCGCGGTGGGCGTGGATGGCGGGGGGTGATAGCAGATGAAACGACGTAGGTTCTTGGCGTTCATCATTGGGCTTCCGCTCTTTCGGCTTATCCCGACCTTCCAGGTGCCGGTTAACGCCGAGACACCATATGCCAATTCTGCCATACGACACAGGGCGCTAACCAAAACTCTCAAGGCCGTCGAAGCGCGGGATTTATCCCGCAAGATCCTTCTTCGTAAAATGGCGGAGGGAGGGCACGACGACGAGCGGGTGGCGAGGACGGTAGTTGAGGCAGTAAAGGCGATAAGGAGGGTGTGAGATGACATTCGAGAGTGAGATTTACAAGATTATATCAAACGACTACGAGCCTGGGAATGGAGGGATTCACCTGAAATCTGAGACGTATCGTACTGGGTCGCAAATTGCCCTGACTCACGAGGAAGTGAAGCGGTTCCAGGTCGGCCAGCGGGTGCGGGTGACGGTGGAGGTGGTGGAGGAATGACGGTTGTGCATCGAGTCGTGCAGCACATGAAAGTCGAGGCTCAGTTCGTGCGGACCAACCCCAGGCTTTTCATCCGAACAGTTGTGGGTGTTTCACTACTAGTCGTGTTAGTGGCCCTGTTCGGATTAGGTCTGTGGGCGCTCGTTATGATTTGGCTTCGGTGTGGTGGGCCGATCATTTGCTAGTAGGGTGGTGGAGGATCAATTGCTGGGCGAGGGGAACTGCGGCTAATTACGTGGCCACGGCAAGTACCGGAGGTCGGGGAACTCGGAGCCCGCCGTGCGCCGAGATTGCCGACCCGCCCGAGTTATCTGACGCCGAACACTGACGTATGGATTGAACGCAGCGCAGCGTAGCCAAGCGAGGCATAGTGAAGCCAAGCGCAGCGAAGCAATGCAATGGAGGAACCCATGGAGACGGCAAGAGGCACGAAGGATCTTGCGGAGGTTTTTGACAAGGCCAAAGCGGCGATTTTGAACTGGTATGGCAAGGAGGACGTTTCGCCCGACGCTCTGAAATCGGCGGCCATTTCAACTGCACACCTTGGCATCTACGCTCGGCTTGCACAAACAGAGACGAATCGGAAGGGCATTGAGTTTATGATAACTCGGACGCTCTACACCGATCCCGATGAGCGGCAGAAGTATATCGCCTTGACGCAGCCTGATCTGGTGGCCGCTGGGCAGCCGACGGGTTCAAGGGAACAGAAGACCAAAAAACGGGACGCCAAATAACCCCCGTGCAGCGCATCCAAGCCCAGCGAAGCGCAGCAAAGCACAGCTGAGCTTAGCCGAGCGAAGCTGAGCCGAGCACAGCAAAGCAATGGGTTCTTGAGAGGAGACACTAATGTATAAAATTCGCGTCGAATTAGAGGGGCTCGCACCATTTCTCTACAATCGAATGGGGGAAGCAGAGAGGGAACTACTCGATAGCGGGAAGACGGGGATCAAGCGGACAGTCGAGCAGCGGACTGAAGAGGCGCACGGGAAAGTTCATCGGGCTGCCGATGGATCGCTGAGTGTCCCTGGGGAAAATATCGAGAAGTGCCTTGAGCAGGCTGCGTCTCAAACCCGGATGAAAGATGCGAAGGTGTCCATGTCCAGCCTGCTCAAGGCGACGGTCTTTGTGGACGGACATGGCACCTTTAGAACCCAAGACTATACGATCTTCCCGATAATGGGACGCATTCCACCTGGTCCCAGGGGTAAGGCGGCGATTATCCGACGACCCAGGATTGAGACTGGATGGCGACTGCACTTCACGCTGAATGTGGTAGACGATGCGCGGCAACCCGAGATGCTTCGGGAAATCATAGAGCATGCGGGTCTGTACATCGGTCTCGGATCGTGGCGACCCCGCTATGGACGCTTCATTATCATCGGCTGGGAAGTGGTCGGGCGTAAGGATATGGATGTTCCCCGGACGCCACCTCAAGGAGGCGGAAAGAAAACGAAAAGGCAATAACCGTTGGGTGTAGGGAAGTGGTGCCGAGCCTAGCAGAACCCAGCAGGGCAGAGCGAAGTGGAGCCCAGCCGAGCGTAGCCGAGCAAAGCAATGAGACCCCGCGTTCTTCTCATCAGCCCTCTGCGGGGGGCAACCTCAGGGCAGGAGGCTGTCACAAGAATGGTCCTAGACAGCCCGCTCTCTGCATGGTGGGAGATCGCCCACCTGGAGGCATCCACGGCCCGAAGCAACGCCGAACGCGCACGGTTCACGTGGGGCGGACTGCACCGGTTTGCACAACTGCTCTGGAATCTCCGACGCGCACTTGTGGAATTTCAACCCCGGGCGGCCTGGATTCCCCTCGCTCGAAACCGATCGGGGTTCTTCAAGTTTTCCGTCCTGAGTGCTCTGTGTGTTCGGCAGGGGGTGCACATCATCGCCAAGGTCGGCGGGGATGACTTCAATTTATTTTATGTCGCCCAGCCGTCCGTCGTGCAGGATATCATCCAGGCGGTGCTGGAGAGGTGCTCTGCGGTCCTGGTGGAGGCGAAGTGCCTCAGACGACAGTTCATCGGCATCGTCCAGGCAGAGAAGATTCGATGGGCGTATCTTGGGATTGACGCTGAGGCGTACCCCACGCCCAAACGGACGCGGCCCGCACGAAACATCTTGTTCGTGGGTCACGTCACGCAGGCGAAGGGGGCGGTGGACCTCTTGGCCGCCATGCCCGCGGTCTCCAAGGCGATCCCTGGAGCGAGGCTGGTGATGCTGGGGGAGCACGTCCAACGGGAGCGGAGCCTCATTCATCTGCATGACCGGGACGCCGGCTGGCGAGCCGTCAAGGCCCGGGGGCCGAACGTCGAGGTCCCTGGCATCCTGACCGGCCCCGCCAAGCGCCACGCCTTCGCCGAGGCCGATGTGTTCTGTCTCCCGTCAGCCTCAGAGGGATTCCCGGTGAGTGTCCTTGAGGCGATGGCTGCTGGGTTGCCGTTGGTGGTGACTCCTGCGGGCGCACTGCCGGAGATTCTGGAGGATGGCGTCCACTGCCGCTTTGTCCCCTATGGGCACCCAGAGCAACTTGCCAAGACATTGACCGACCTCCTCTCGCCTGCGGGCCGATTCGCCCGTCAGCGCATGGGGGCGGAGAATCGGCGAGCGGTGGAGGAGCGGTTCACGGTGGAGCAGTTCGCGGATGGCGTCAGGGTGGCGCTGAAGGATGTGGTGGAGGCGTAGATGGGCGACAAGACGGCAATTGAGTGGACAGACTCAACCTGGAACCCCGTCTCTGGCTGCACCAAAGTCAGTACGGGGTGCAAGTTCTGCTACGCGGAGCGCGTGAGCAAGCGCATGGGGCAGGAGTTCACGCAAGTTGTCTTGCGTCCTGATAGGTTGGACATCCCGACCCGCTGGCGCCGTCCGAGGAGAATTTTCGTCAATTCCATGAGTGACCTGTTCCATGAGCAGATTCCCGATGCCTTTATTGGCGATGTTTTCGCTGTCATGATGCGCTGTTGGCCACGTCACACATTCCAAGTTCTCACGAAGCAAGCGGACCGAATGCGTGAGTGGTTTCGTGGGTGGTATAAGAACCAACGCCCGAGTAGAAACGTCTGGCTCGGTGTCTCCTGCGAGAACCAAGAGCAGGCGGACAAGCGTATCCCCCTCCTGCTCCAGACGCCAGCGGCGGTGCGGTTCGTGAGCCTAGAGCCGCTGTTGGGGCCAATCGACATCCAGAGGTATCTCCCGGCTCGTTGCGGCTGCCCGGAGAAGTTCTCGCTCGATGCCGCTGTGCGTGCGTCGTGCCCAGCGTGCCTCCGTATTGCTGAGACTCCGGCTGTCCGTTGGGTCATCGTGGGTGGAGAAAGCGGCGGTCCACCGGAGCGGGCACTGGTGCAGAAGTACGAAACGAAGCGCAAGGACCTGATACATTATCCAGCGTCATGGTGGGAGCTGAAACCGGAGGCCGTGACCTGGGTCCGCTCCATCCGCAATCAGTGCCAAGCAGTAGGTGTTCCGTTCTTCTTTAAGCAATGGGGGGGGACGACGCCGAAGTCTGGCGGACGACTACTGGACCTCCGGACACACGAGGATTTTCCGCGATAATGTTCACCGGGTACGGCTTCGCAGAAATCTCTGGAGTGCGAATCGAGCGGGCTGCCATGGACGCTTTCGTGGACTGGCTTGCTGCTGCTGCCAGCCTCGGCCGCCGAGACGGGAGCCCCTTCACCATCGCACACGTCAACGCCTTCAGCCTTGTCGAGGCTCAAAGGAACCCAGCCCACATGGCGGCCCTCGCAGATGCCCTCTGCCTCGCCGACGGCATTGGCGTTGCCCTCCTGGCCCACACCCCGAAGATCGCCGGGGCTGACCTGATGCTGGCGGCGGCACGGCATCCCGAGTTGGGGAAGATGCGGCATGTCCTCCTCGGCGGGTTCGGAGTGGCGTATCAGGCGGCTATACTCCAATGGTGGAACGCGGCTGGCGTTATCCTTGTCGAAAAACCATGGATTCCGGATACGCCAGCGCATGATGATCTTGTGGAGTGGGCAAACGGTGTCCCCTGCGACATCCTCTGGATCGCCTTCGGGTGCCCCAAGCAAGAAATCTGGATGCAGGAGAACCGCCATCGGCTCAAGGCGAAAGTGGTCATCGCGGTGGGGGCGGCGTTCGATTTCCTAGCCGGGAGAATTCCTCGGGCACCGGGCTGGATGCAGGGAATTGGGTTGGAGTGGGGATGGCGAATTTGGCAGGAACCGACGCGATGGCGACGGCAGGTGGATGCGGCGGTGGGGTTTCTGCGGCTGCTGTGCCGATAACTCCGGCGGCAGTAGACCTCAAAGCCAACATGCGTGAGGCCTCGCAACGCTGGAATCCCCTCTGGTTCTACAACCGCGTCCGCCGAGGCGGGCCGTGGGATTTCCGGCAGGTAGCCGAGGCGCATCGTGGCGTCGGGAACTTCCACTACGCTGCGGTCGGGACCGCGTTCGGCTTCCCGGCGTGGTGCCTCCTGCGCGGGGCAGGCTGGGAGCACTGGTGGTCGAGGCGGTCTCGTGCGATGTGGGGGCGTCCGTGGGGTCCTGCCCCGCATGGCGACAACCCCGAAGACCAGGAGCAGATTCGGGCCGGGATCGCCTATGCATGGGCCTGTGGGTATCGGCAGGGAATCGTGGGGCGGCTGTTCTGGCGGGCGTTCGACATCACGATCGCGCTTCTCGGTCTCCTCGTCCTCGGACCGCTCACGGCCTTGTTGGCCTTGCTGACGCTTGTGGATTCTGGCCGACCCGCCTTTAATGGGAGTTGGCGGTTGGGCCGATACGGGAAACCGTTCCGATGCTGGAAGATTCGGACGCTGCGGGTGGGTCATGCGCGAATCCTGGTCGAGCACCTGTTTCACGATGCGGCAGCCCGGGCGGAGTGGAATCGGCACGCCAAGCTCTCCAGGGATCCCCGCGTAACCAAGCTGGGTCGCGTCCTGCGGGCCACCAGCTTGGATGACCTCGGCCCGCAATGCTGGAACATCCTCGTGGGGGACATGGCGTTCTTCGGTCCCCGGGCCTTCCTGGTTTCTGAATCCAAGCGACTGTCGCGGCATGAGGAGACGGTTCTCTCGGTGACGCCAGGCTGGGTCAGTTACTACGGGGCCTATGGGCGGGCGACGATGCCGGTGGCGGTTCGGGTACGATTGGAGGCCCGGTTCGTACGGCGAATGCACCGGCTGGGCGTGAAATGGCACGCCTTGGCGGGCACAATCTACCACTGCATCAAGCGAACTGGGACGGGATAGAACAACGCAAGGAGGAGCGCGATGAAGCAGTTGCTGTACTACGCGGCCTTGGTCTTGGCGACGATGACGATTCCGTGTTTCGTCGTCACGCTGACGCTCTTTGCCCGAGGGAGCTGGCACTTGGGCAAGCGCATCCTGGCGACCACGGCGGTCCTCGGATTTCTGGTGTCCGTCGTGGTTTGGCTGACCGTATTGATTCGTTGAGCCGAGGAGCCCACGATGGGAGAATCTCTGGGCGACTGGTACGGGGTCGTTGGGCTGGTGTTTTACGGCGTTACGCTCATCGGGATTCTATTCCTACTCTGGGTGACGGGGGGACGGCGGGATGGTTAAGGCCCCGATGAAGACGTTAATTGTCTGTGACAAGCCCGCATGGAGTTACTGGTCTATCGCCCAGGCCCTCGTCAAGCACAACACTGACCCCGACTTGCACATAGACGTGACGGCACTGAAGGGGAATGTGGTTAATTTCCTTCGACGGGAGAGGGACTATTGTCGTGTTCTTCTCATGGGTCATCAGATGTGGGATCTTCTCCCATGGTATAAGGAGTTTACTATTGACCAACATCGCTGGCTTACGGGTATTCACTCTCACCACGCCTTTGATGCGGAGCTGAAGACATCCCCAGATGCGGATGCCCGGCCACCAGCAAGTCTTGTTCGGTTACTCGCCAGATTCCACGGGGTCAATGCGGTCTCGCAGCGGCTCACCGATCTGTTTCGTCGGGAAGGGTTGCAAGTGGCCTATACTCCGAACGGGGTCGATGCCGACATCTTCAAACCAATGCAGCCAATCAGCACCGAGGGACCTTTGCGGGTCGGCGTCGCCTACACCCCCAAGGGCATTCACGCAAAGCGAAAGGGCGTGGACGGGTTCATCCGTCCTGCCTGCGAGAAAGTAGGGGCGGTGTTGGTGGAAGCGAAGGCCCGGAGTGACCAACACGTCGAGCCCGAAGACATGCCCGTCTTCCATAACAGCGTGGACTGCTTCGCGGTAGGCTCCAGTAGTGAGGGATTTTCCATTGCCATGCTGGAGGCCGCTGCTTGCGGTCGCCCAATCATCAGCACCCGCGTCGGGGGGGCCACGGAACTAATTCAGAATGGCAGGAATGGTGTCCTAGTGGATCGCACCGCGGACGCCTTCGCAGAAGTCTTCGATGTGCTTCAGAGGCATCGTGCGTATGCCATACAGATGGGAGAGGAATCTCGGAAGGTCGTCGAGGAACAGTGGTCCTGGGAAAAGCGAGCTCCGGCATGGCTCACCTTTCTGACGGCGTAGAGAAGCACCCCGTCCGCGTCCGTAGTTTCGCCTTGCAGCGGGTGCCGACCCTGACGGGCGAAGGTGTGAGGCTGATCTTCGGTCCGTATGTCTTCGTCTTGGTGCATCGGGACGGCACACCGGAGCGTAGCCTGGACAAGGCGGGATTCCAGCGGGTTGTAGAGGCTGTGTTTACGGTAGAGAAAGCGGGCGATGTAGATGGTCCTGTGGCTGCTGGCGATCACGGGTAATTTAGTAATGGCCTGGATCGCTTATCGCAATGGGTGGGCGAGCGAGACAGCCGTAGCGGTGCTTATAGCAGTCCTTTGGGGTGTAATTTTAAGGCCATGAACCGATTGTGGGTTGACTTGAAACTTCGCCGACAGGTGCGGGAACAGGTGAAGGCGTTAGGCCCCTGGTATCAGCAGGTGATGTTGCTCCCAGGACTTTTTACCCGCCCATGGAATTGGTCCACGATCAGTCAACTGTTGAATGCAGAGCGCGGGCGACGGAAGTGGAACCGCTTCGTCCTCCCGCTGATCGGTCCATACCTCCAGGAGGCAACGGTCTTGGAGGTCGGGTGCAATGCAGGTCACCAACTCCTGCTGGCTCTGCGATCTGGGGCGCGGTTCGTCATGGGGGTAGAGCCCGATCCGCGCTATCTGCAACAGGCCAAATTAGTGAGGCAGGTGTACGGGTTAGGGAATCAAATGGCGCTCTTCCAATTCTTACCGTTGGCCGAGCAATGCTTGGCGGTATTGCCCTACCATGAAAAGCGGGTGGACATCGGATTGCTCTGCGCGGTTCTGCGGCACATTCCGGACGGTGAGCGCGTGGAGACATTGGCGCGGCTGGGGCGGATGTGTAGCCGACTGTTGATCCAAGGCAATGCGTTGCAAGACGCGCCAGATGGGGATAGTGCGGGAACGATCTTTGCCTACCTACGACAGGCGAAGTTGCATGTGGAACAGATGCGGTGCGAGCCGCATGCGCGAGGCTTGGTGATCTTGGCGAGGGCGGGATGATCGAGTACACGCACAAGGAGCACCAGCCGATCACACGCATTCTCTCCAAGGCATTTCTGCGGCCGGCGGAACTCCCTGAGCACCTTATCGCCTGGCTTATCCTGACAAACCATTTAGTGGATTCGGTGCCCCTGAGTAGGACGTATTACTATCGCCTGCACACCGGGGGAGCCGACTGGACCACACCTGGATGCGGAGCGTTGCCGCAAGGACTCGATGCACCACTTCGGTATTGGGTTATGCCTTGGATGGACAAATTAAGGCCCGCAGTTGGACGATACGAACGGTGGCTGAGGCGGTGGCGCATGGGCGGGCTCCTCCGGAGGTTCACGCGGCTGGTCGCGGATATGAAGATACTGGGCTGGGTAGGCCCGCCGGTGCCGGGCATTCTCCTAGTGGACAATGAGCAGGACCGCGACGTATTTATTCAGACGGACGGTCACCATCGCGTTGGGGCGGCATTCGCCCTGTTCGGCTCGGAGTGCAATATTCCAGTCTATACTCCAGAAGCGTTCGTATACGACTGGAAGCGGACGCAGAGGGCGAGTCGAGGCCGATTCAGCGAGCACGATGCAAGGGTGTTGTGGGACCATTGTTTTCAGAGAGTATATGGATGCTGACGCTTAACCAGAGAATCGCCCGCCGTTGGGCACGGCTCAAGACTAGCCTGACATACCGCTACGAGAACGTCGAGATCTGCTGGTGCGGCGGAACGCTTGCCTACTCACGTTCCCTCCTTGTTGGCGAGTGCGTCCAATGTGGGACGGGCGTACTCCGACAGCGGCTGACGGAGGCGGAGTATGAGCGATGGTACGCGAGCGGAGACTATAGACGGCATGAGATGGGGACCGCCGACGTGAGTGCGGCCCAACTGGCCAAGGAGATTCGGCGGGCGGAGGCAGCATTCAGATTCCTGAGTGACCACAGCTTCGATGTCTACGGCAAGAGCGTAATGGATGTCGGGAGTGGGGCGGGCGGTGCTTTGGTTGTTGCACACCTGCTGAGGGCGAACGTGATCTTGGGCGTGGACAGCGATGCACGCTCTAGGGCGATCCCGGCATCCTTCGGCATTCAGGTCTTGGAGAGCCTGCCCGTGTCGGACAACTGGGATCGAATCATCTGTAGCCATCTGATCGAGCACGTTCTGCAACCCGTGGAATTTCTGCGGATGTTTGGCCTGTATCTCGCCCCTGACGGATGCATCTACGTGGAGACGCCGGCGTGGGGGCCGAAGGCGGATGTGAAATTGCCCCATCCCTTCATGTATACCGAGAAATCCTTTCGGCTATTGGCGGAACGGGTAGACCTAAAGATTCTCGCAATGACGGACGGCATCCAGGCGATCCTGCGGAGGGGATAGTGGAACTGGGGGATTACGTTCCGCTCGTCGTGTTCATCCTCGGGGCCTTTGTGATCTTCTTTTTGGGATTCATCGTAGGGCGGACGCAGGCGAGGAGTAAGGATGAGACGTAAAGTTGCCTGGATCGTTGATCGAAAAGACTGGGCACAGGAGCGGCGCGGCCTTGCTCTGGCAAAATACCTACCTGGGTATGTGTTCGACATTGTGACTCCACGAAACCAATGGCTCCGCAAGTCTTGCTGGCAGGTAAGGTGGGGCGCTCTATTTTTTGCCTCATGGCGCACGGCCAAGAAGTTGATGCATTTGGTCGAGGACGGTCCTGCCGGATGCCTCACAGGGGTCGGCTCCCATTACGAAATCGGTCCCGACCTCTATTCGATTCCTCGCGGGCGGAACCCACAGGAGGTGTTTGACGAG
>ERZ1292625.3232-Hain-H41-01um-R1-3232-length-13606-cov-4_pt1 | contig 13606 bp, 13 predicted proteins | sample MGYA00564400_ERZ1292625 | MGnify/ENA primary metagenome ERZ1292625 (study PRJEB36523, sample SAMEA6512639) | groundwater metagenome | collected 2019-01-08 | study: AquaDiva: Metagenomics assemblies of 32 groundwater samples | reverse complement strand
CGCGGTTCTGGACGAAGGTCATGCATGATGAGGGGCTCGTAGCCTTCGACGAACCGTTCACGCGGCTGCGCAATCAGGGCATGCTCCTCGCATGGACGGCGTGGCGAAAGGTCGCCGCTGTCGAAGCGAGCGAGACCGGTGATGAAGCTGACACCGGTGAACCGCTTGAGAACTGGAAAGTGCTTAAGCCGGAAGAGAAAGCATCGATACCGGAAGATCAGTGGGAATACCGCTGGGTGAAGATGAGCAAAAGCCTTAAGAACGTGGTGACGCCGGATGAAATGGCAGAACTCTTCGGGGCGGATGCGCTTCGCGTGTTCATGCTCTTCGCGGCTCCATTCGAAGAGACAGTACTATGGAAGGATTCGACCGGCGTAGAAGCGGCGAACCGTTACATCGCGCGCGTGTGGCGTATGTGGCATGATCTCAAAGCGCATTATCAGACCGATTGGAGGACGAAGCTTCCCGCTGTGCTCAAGGACTTGAGCGATGACGAACGAAAGCTTGAGCGCAAGCTCCATCAGACGATACGCAAGGTCACCGACGACGTCGAGAACTTCCGATTCAACACGGCCATCGCGGCGATAATGGAATACACCAACGAGCTTTCCGCGTTCCGCAATTCGCTCGAGGGAAAAGCGCCGACCGACACACAGAAGCTCCTGGCGTCCGAAGCGCTTGAGATGATACCGCTCCTCTTTGCGCCTATGGCACCGCATACCGCCGATGAACTTTGGGAAACGCTCGGTAAGCAAGGATATACCATCGATGAGGTATGGCCGTCGTTCAATGCGGAGCTCGCGGCCGACAATGAGATGACCATCGTGTTCCAGGTGAACGGCAAGCTCCGCGGGAGCGCACAGATGCCCGTCGATACGAACGAAGCTCAGGCGAAAGAAGCGGCGCTCGCGGACGCGAAGATCAAGGAGTACATCGCCGGGAAGACGATCGTGAAAGTGATATTCGTACCGAAAAAGCTCGTGAACATCGTGGTAACATAGGGCGCCCGATGCCATGCGCGTTTCCATCGACGGAAAGAAGTACCGGTCAATAGAGTGCTATTCCCGGTAAAAACCGTCTTTGCTGCCGCGTGAGCGAACGATTATATTTATATTGTTGTGCTATTGGATACGAGGTGATCGTATGTGCCATCGATTATCCCTGATAATGGTCATCGCCGGATCGATCACCGCCGCTCCGCCGTCGGACCGCTATACGCTGCGTTTCGCCGACGAATTCGACAGACCGCTCAACGGCAAAGAATGGACGTACCGCACGGGGGCGCGTTTCAACGGGCTCAATCTGCCGGAGAATGTGCGTACGGAGAACGGCCGATTGTGCATCGATTTCAAGAAAGAGATCATCGGAGGAAGCAATCAGTATACCTGCGGCGGCATTATATCGAAACGTATTTTCGGGTACGGTTATTTCGAAACGAAGGCGAAGCTCCACGGCAGGGCAGGGCTGCATTCGTCTTTCTGGACGATGGGCGTAAGCGGTGACGGGGTGCATACGCCAAAAGCGAATATGCTTACCGAGATAGACGGCTATGAGATCGATTCGCTGCATCCGACAAATATCGCGTTCAATCGGCATACCTATGTCGGAGCGCATAAGTCGCACGGACACGCCGTCTATTCCGATGTCGATACATCCGCTGATGATTTTATCGCGGGATTCGAATGGCTGCCCGGCAGCATCGTTTTCTATATCAACGGGAAGCCGGTGCATACGAATGTCATCTCCCGCCGCGAATGGTACGGCCCGCAGAACCAGTGGCTCACCGCGCTTGCCTGGGACCTCGGAAAGCCGATCGATGACAGTGCACTCCCCGGCGTTTCGTCATGGGATTATTTCCGCTACTACGCTCGCGATCTTGTCGGTGTGAATATCGCAGCGAACTATGACTTCGAATACAATGACGGCCCGGCATTCGAGAAGGTCTACAAACGGAATATGCAGATACCCGTCGCGTGGATAGAGGACGGCGATGCCGACGCATCCTTCGTGACGGATCAGCCGAAAGCATTTTCGAAATTCCATGCGCTGAAACACACCGCAGATAAAACGTATGCGGTAACGACGCGCCAGCACGTGCCGTTCCTCATGCCGGCGACGTATCGGCTCTCGGCGCAAGTGATGAGCTCTGGCGGGCAGAAGACCGCGCGCATGCGCGTGTACGGACATGGCGGTGAAGAGCTGAACGTTCCCATACCAAAAAGCGATGTCTGGGTGAAGATATCGATCGACACCATCCCTGTCACCGGTACGAATGGTGCGCAGATAGCGTTCACCTCGGACGCTGATGCCGGCCAGTGGCTTGCGGTCGATGCTGTCGAATTCGTGCAGACCACAGGAAGACCGATGGATGATGCGCCCATCGCGCTTGAGACAAAGGATGCTTCTCGTATCGTTATGTATCCCGGTGATCCCGAGTGTATTCTTGAGGGGCAATGGAAGGAAAGCTCGGTGCTCGGATATGCGAACAGCCCATCGCAGTATATCGAGGCGAACAGCAAAGGATCGGTGACTTGGCGGCCGGACATCATCATCCCCGGAACGTATCGCGTGTCATTGTACCGGCTGGGGAGAAAGGGGAATGCGGCAGCGAAAGTCATCGTTGCCTATGACAAGGGCGAGCGAGAGACGACGCTCGACCTGAGCGAAGGCGGCAGTGACTGGGTCGCTATCGGCACCTTTTCATTCGCCAAAGGCACGCAGGGCTTCCTGCGAATGACCGGCGAAGGCAGCGGATGGCTGCGCGCTGATGCTGCACGCTTCGAACTCGTCAAAGAATAGTGCGTCCTGCTCAGGCCATCGAGCGCTGAAATGCCGCCACGCATCGGTCCATATCCTCTTTCGTATGCAGCGCGCTTATCTGTACGCGTATCCGCGCCTTGCCCTTCGGCACCACCGGATAGCAGAAGCCGATGACATAGATGCCGTCCGCAAGCATACGTTCGGCGGTTAGAAGCGCACGCGTCTCATCGGCGAACATTATCGGGACTATGGGATGATCGCCGGGGAGTATCGATATGCCCGCGCGAGTGAGTGCGCTGCGGAAATACCGAGCATTTTCCTGCACTGTCCGTACTGCGGAATCATCCTTCTCCAGATGCTTTAGGACTTCATTTTCGGCGTAGGCGATGAGCGGTGCAAGCGAGTTGGAAAAAAGATACGGCCGCGAGCGGTTGCGCAGAAGATCGGCTATCGTCTTCGTCGTCGCTGTATACCCGCCGCTGGCGCCGCCGAGCGCTTTACCGAAGGTACCGGTAATGACATCGGCACTGCCGAACACGCCGCAATGCTCCGGTGTTCCGCGTCCGCGCATACCGATAACGCCCGCAGCATGCGAATCATCGATCATGAGGAGTGCGCCGTGCCGGTCGGCGACTTTTCGTATACCGGCAAGATCGGCGATGTGCCCGTCCATGCTGAACACGCCGTCGGTAGCGATGAGCTTTATCCGCTTATCCTTCACTGATGACAGTACTGCATCAAGGTCGCTCAGGTCGCTGTGTTTGAATATTTTCCGCTCCGCTTTACAGAGCCGTACCCCGTCGATGATGCTCGCATGATTGAGCTCGTCGCTTATCACCGCGTCTTCCGCAGTGAGAAGCGTCTCGAAGAGGCCTCCGTTCGCATCGAATGCGGATGAGTAGAGGACTGCATCCTCGCAGCCTGAGAACGCGGCGATACGTCCTTCAAGTTCGCGGTGAATGTCCTGCGTACCGCAGATGAAACGCACGGAATTCATCCCGTAGCCATAGCGCGACAAACCCTCCGCGGCAAAACCGGCGATCATGTCGCTCCCGCCGAGGCCGAGATAATTGTTCGCGCAGAAATTGAGCATCTCGCGGCCGTCGGCAAGTCGTATCGTCCGTCCCTGGCGGCTTACGATAATGCGCTCGTTCTTGAAAAGACCGTTCTTCCGGATGTCGTTCACGGTTGCGGAGAAAATGTCGTGTGCGTTCATACTATTTCCTGTCTCTTCCTGCACAAGGGGTCATGGTTCGACAAGCTCACCAACAGACCCTTGTTATCTATGGTTCTACGCATGGAACATCACGAGCAATATCCCCCGCGATGGTTTTGCGCTCTTGCTGATTATTTCATGACGGCTGTCGGCTTTATAGCGTACCGTATCGCCCGCGGCGACCTCCGCTGTCGTCTCGCGCGTACGCACAATGAACGATCCATCAATGGCGCTGAATATCTCCTCGGTGCCGGGGAAATGCGGTTCGGAGATAAGTTTACCTCTCGGCTTGAACGCAAGGGAATAGAGCTCGGTCTTATCGATGTAATGTACCGGCGAGAGTATCGTTATGCGGCATGACCTGTCCGATGAGAACATCTCGGCAGCCTCTCGCTTCGTGACTATCTCGAATACCTTTTCCCCGCCCTCATCGATGAGCTTTTCGATGGATACGTTTATGGCCCGTGCTATCTTCCAGACAGTGGCCACGGTGGGATTGACCTTGTTCTGCTCGATCTGGCTTAACATCGATTTCGATACGCCGCTTCTTTTCGAAAGGTCGTCAAGCGAAAGGTTCTTCGTGCTCCGTATGGCCGCGATGTTCCTTCCGATATCGGGGACTTTACCGCCCATTGCGCACCGCCTGTACGTATTTGACGAAAACATCCGCGTGCATTATACTATACATGCTGTTCAATATAATGAACAAGCCATTCTTTGTCAAGTGTCACACTGTCACCACCCATGAGAGGCATGCATGAAGATGAAAGCGCTCGTGAAATCGAAGCCGCAACGCGGTCTCTGGCTCGAAGAGGTCCCCGTTCCCGCCGTCGGCGTGAATGATGTGCTCATCAAGGTGAAGAAGGCCGCTATCTGCGGCACCGATCATCACATCTATCAATGGGATGCGTGGGCACAGAAGACGATACGCACGCCGATGACAGTCGGCCACGAATATGTCGGGACAATAGCCGCGCTCGGCGAGGGCGTGAAGAATTTCCGTATCGGGGAGCGCGTGACCGCCGAAGGGCATATCGCCTGCGGGCATTGCCGCAACTGCTGGCGCGGAAAACAGCATATCTGCGAGAATACCATCGGCGTGGGCGTGCATCGCGACGGCTGCTTCGCCGAATACATCGCGGTGCCGGCAGGGAATGTGCTCCGCATAAGCGAATACATCGCTGACGATATCGTCGCCGTCATGGACCCGTTCGGCAACGCGACACATACCGCGCTTTCATTCCCCGTGCTCGCGGAAGACGTGCTCATTACCGGAGCAGGGCTCATCGGATGCATGGCGGTCGCTGTCTGTAAATTCGCCGGTGCGCGGAACATCGTCGTGACCGATGTGAACGAGTATCGACTGAAACTTGCCGAAGAAATGGGCGCGACCATGGCCGTCGATCCGCGGTCGTCAAAACTTACCGATGTCATGAAGGAGATCGGTATAACGAAAGGATTCGACGTCGGCCTTGAAATGTCGGGGTCGCCCGCGGCGTTCAATGACATGATAGCGAATATGTACAACGGCGGGAAGATAGCGCTCCTCGGCATACTCCCCGAGACGACAACGGTACCCTGGGACAAGATCATCTTCAAGGGGCTTTTCCTGAAAGGGATATACGGCCGCGAGATGTTCGAGACATGGTATCAGATGGAACAGATGCTCTTAAGCGGGCTCGATATATCGCCTGTCATAACGCATCGGTATCCCTTCGATGAATTCGAGAAAGGGTTCGCTGCGATGGAAAGCGGCGCATGCGGGAAGGTAGTATTGACGATATCGTGAGGGAACGATATAGTTGATGCATGAGATACATCGATGAGTTCCGCACGAGTGCCATCATTCGCCCGCTTGCGGACGCCATACGCACCGGATCGAAACGGCCGCTCTCCATCATGGAGATATGCGGCGGTCATACGAACACGATAATACGCTATGCCCTTGCGGACATTCTCCCTCCGACGATCACGCTCGTATCCGGCCCCGGCTGTCCGGTATGCGTTACACCGATACGGTATATCGACAGCGCTGTCGAATATGCTCAAAGGCCCGGCGTCATCACCGTAACGTTCGGCGACCTCATCCGGCTCCCGGGCAGTGTCAGTACGCTCATGCGCGAACGGGAACTGGGCGCCGATGTACGCGTCTCCTACTCGCCGGCGGAGGCGCTCGTCATCGCAAAGGAGAACCCCGAACGCACCGTGCTCTTCCTCGCCATCGGCTTTGAGACGACGACGCCGCTCACCGCCGCGCTCATCGATGAAGCGGCCGAAAAAAAGATCGACAACCTCGTCGTACTTCCCTCGCATCGCGTCATGCCCCCGGCAATGGCCGCCCTCGTCGCTGACGGCGATATACCCATCGATGCTTTCATCTGCCCCGGACATGTGTCGGTCATCACGGGAGCGCAGATATACGAACCTGTCGCACGCGAACACAAAAAGATCTGCGTCGTATCCGGATTTGAACCCGCCGACATGCTCCGCTCTATCCTCATGATAGTGCGCCAGGCACAACGCGGTGAAGCCGCGGTCGAAATAGAGTATACGCGCGCCGTTACCCGCGAAGGAAATCGCACCGCACAGGCGATGATACAGAAAATATTCGCACCCATCGACGGCGAATGGCGCGGGCTCGGCACGCTCCCAGAGAGCGCGCTCGGGATACGTCAGGAATACGAACGATTCGATGCAGAAAAGCGTTTTGGGCCGGTGTCGACGGCATCGCGGGAGAATCCTGCCTGCGTCTGCGCCGATGTGCTGCGCGCGAAAAAGGTCCCGTCCGACTGCCCGCTCTACGCAAAAGCATGCACGCCGGAACATCCCGAGGGCGCATGCATGGTAAGCCCGGAAGGGTCATGCAATATCTTTTTCCGCTACGGTAAGCGGTGACCGGGGTATGGTCACCGCTTACAAAAAAAGGACGGCGTTACCGCCGTCCTTTTTTTGTCGGATCTTCTGATTCGTACAACTAGCGAAGCAGCTGAAGCACCGTTTGACCGGTCTGATTCGCCTGAGCGAGCATAGCCGTGCCGCTTTGGACAAGGATCTGATCCTTGGCAAAGTCGACCATGTAGGATGCCATATCCGCGTCACGGATGCGGGATTCGGAAGCCTGCATGTTCTCAGCCGCGACCGACACACCCTTCGCGGTGTATTCGAGGCGGTTCTGATAAGCGCCGAGATCAGCGCGCTGTTTCGAGATCTTCGTCAGCGCTTGATCCACGACACCGATGGCCTGGTTGGCTTTCTCGGGCGAGCTCACGGAAACGGTCGAGTTCGTGTTGGCGAACATGACGCCGAGGCCGCGCGCGGTCATCGTACCGATGAACACGCGTTTGCGCTCGTCCATGTTCGCGCCGACGTGGAACCACATCGACGCTGTTGCCGTACCGCCCTGCAGCGGGTTCGCGAACCGGCCAGTGAGCATTTTGAGACCGTTGAACTGTGCATGGGAAGCAACGCGGTCGATCTCGTCGACGAGCTGCGATACTTCGACCTGGATCTGCATCCGGTCCTCAGCGGTATAGATACCGTTGGAGCCCTGGATAGCGAGTTCCCGGATGCGCTGCAATACGTCTTGCGACTCCTGCAGGTATCCTTCGGCCGTCTGGATGAACGAGATACCGTCCTCGGTATTCCGTACAGCCTGATTGAGCCCGCGGATCTGCGAGCGGAGCTTTTCGCTCACCGCAAGACCCGACGCGTCATCACCCGCGCGATTAATTCGCATACCGGACGAAAGTGCGTTCGCACTTTTGTTCACGTCCCAGTGCTTGAACTTGAGGACGCGGTTCGAATTGATCGCGTTCATGTTGTGATTGATGATCATACGATCCTCCTTGAATTTTATATCATAAGGACATCCTTGTCCTTATGTTCAAAATGTATTCAAGGAAATTCGCACAACACCGATATTGTAACTGCCAGATTACGATGAAGGTGTCGTGAGAAACCCTTTATCGGACTTTTCAAAGAGCGTGTACAAAACGCACCGTGCGCGAGCGCACGCTGACGCCCAATAAAGGGCGCCAGTGGGATGCTTGATGCACAACCACGTATCGCCTACGCTTGATCAGACGCCACATCTTATCAGAAGCGTTCGCGGCACGTACACTCACATTATCGGCATGCACTTCCATAAAAATGAGGGGGGCGTGCTGATTTTTTTTGTCTTAAGGAAAGCAGCGGACGGTCGACAATCGGACTAAGGACCAGAATTATGATTACCAAAAAAGAACGGCAATTCCTGATTCTCCTCATCACCATCGCCATCATCGCGGCGATGCGGCTCAATTCTGTGGAACCGGTGGACCTCATCGATACGCCGAGCGCCTACACGCTCGACCGGGGTTTCTACAACGTGGGCTTCTTCGTGTATGACAGCGGCGGTATCTATGTGCGCACCCTCATCGGCATCACCGAGAACATCACGCTCGGGGTATCTGAGACCGTCGATTATGCCATAAGCCCCAATTCGGCCGTATGGCATATCCCCATGGTGATAGCCCGCCTTCGGCTCATGGGCGGTCCGGCGGATGCGTTCCACATCTCGCTCGGCTTCGGCCCGCAGGCGTATTCGAGCCTGGGCCAGCGTCTCGGCGAGCCGGTACAGGGCGCGTATGCCGTCGTCCGCAAGGGGTTCGCCTTCATCGTCCCCGATATATTCCAGTTCTTCACGCTCGGCATCCGCTATCCATTGCTCCCGGAAGCATACCGGCAGCAGAATTTCGTAAGCGGTTTCGCAGGGTTCAGCACGCGTATCGGCAAGGAATTCGAGGTAAAGATCGAGGCGGAGAACATCACGTTCCGACAGGAAGAACCCCCGATATTCAACGGGTCGCTCGGCATGCATTTCACCGAAATGTTCGAAATAGAGGTCGATGTGCAGTATACCTATCGGAACGGTGCACACTTCTTCAATCGTATGATCAAGCTCAATTACTACAATATATTCTACTGAGAACGGGATATACCCTCGATGCGTGATAGAACGGTCGTAGTGCTCGCAGCGCGTATCAATTCCCGGCGTCTGCCGCGGAAGATGCTCCTGCCGATAAACCGCCGCCCGCTCATCGAAATGCTCATACGCCGCCTCAAGCGTTCAAAAGAGGTGGACGAGATCGTCCTCGCCACAACACGCGCCACCTACCCCCATGTGCGTGATGTCATCGAACGGATGGGCATTTCCTTCTTTATAGGGAGCGAAACCGACGTTCTCGGGCGTTATTATCGTGCGGCGAAACGTGCGCATGCCGGCATCGTAGTGCGGGCCACCGGCGATAACCCCCTGGTATCCCCGGAAGCGATCGATATGATAGTACGCTATCATCGTCGTCATCACCCCGACCTGTCGCATTACCTCGGGCTTCCCCTGGGGACCGGTGTCGAGGTCATATCGTTCCCCGCACTCGCCCGTGCACACCGAGAGGCGAAGGACGCCTTCTCCCGCGAGCATATCACCCAGCATATGTACCGCAACCGCGACCGCTATTCCGTGCGGGAGCCCCGGGCGCCCAGGCGATTCTGCCGCGATGACCTCTCCCTTACCGTCGACACCGAGAACGATTACCGAACGGTATCGCGCATCTTCAGGCATTTCGGGGCCGACAGCGAATCGGTCGGAGTTGACAGAATAATCCGCTATGTCGAACGTACCGAGCGCTCGCTCATCGAACGCAGATATTACAAACGCATTGACAATATGCGCGTTTTATGCTAGACTTACCCGCAACGGTCGTCGCAAGCGGCCGGTGAGTAATGATCGTGAAATTATCGTATCTCAGTAAGGAGTCAACGTTATGAAGATCACGGTACGAGCGCTTCTGTCGCTGTGCGTCATCGCGTCCGCGCTTACGGCGCAGCAGGTGACAAAACCGGTGTACGTTGAGAGCCGGATCATGTACAACTTTGAGACGGCCGACGAATGGCTGCCGATAACGGGGAGCAAATTCCTCATCAACGGCAAGATCACCAACGAGAACAACACCGAGCTCACCCTCCCGGACATGAAGCTCTACCCGACACGCCCTGTCGGCATGGGCGTTCTCGGGGACGACTCGACGAACAGTCTCGGCGTAACGGTCTCATGGTTCCGCCGCGGTTACAACTATTTCGTCATCACCCCGAAAGTACAGAAACGCATCCCCGGCCGCGTCAAATCGCTTGACGTGTGGGTGTGGGGCGGTAACTTCATGTACAATATGGAAATGCATATCGAGGACTACATCGGCTACGTGCATGCGCTCCCGATGGGCAATCTCCACTATGTCGGCTGGCGCAACCTCACGGTGACCATCCCGACGGCGATACCGCAGGACGAGCCGTATGTCCCCCGCGTGAAAGGCCTTAAGTTCCTCCGCTTCCGTCTCTGGTCCACGCCGAACGAACGCAAGGACCGCTTCCACGTCTTCCTCGATTATTTCAAAGCGGTCACCGATATCTTCCGTGAGCAGTATGACGGCTACAGCCTCGAACAAACGCTCGCCAAGGAACTCGGCGGCGCCGGTGCTGAACAGTACTCGGTACGCTCGCGCGATGGCGCCCCTGAGGGCAAGACCACCGGCGGAACCGGTGGGAAATAAGCGAGACGGGTTAAGGAGATGAATATGAAACGCACGCTTACAGTAATCGCAGTGATAGCAGCGCTCGCAACGATGGCGTTCGCGCAGGGCGCGGCAACCGCCCCCAAATCGTCGCCTTCCGGCGGCGTAACGAACGTCGAGAACGTGACCAATTATGTCGTTGAGAATTTCGAAATGGCTACCGCATGGGAAGCCGCGATGCCGCGCGACCAGGGCATCATAAGCCTCCTTCGAAAAGAAGGCGGTCCGGCGGATGTCCGCTCGAAGGGAGAGGATGCCAACCGATTCATCGTCGGCCTCAAGGTGGAATATTTCCGCACGGGGTACAATTGGTTCAGCGCCGTACCCCCGCGCCCGATAAAGATCCCCGGCATAACGAAGCAGCTTTCGGTATGGGTCGCCGGACGGAATTATGAGCATCGGCTCTATTTCGTCATCTCCGACTTTTACGGCCAGGTGAACATGCTCGGCAATGAGAAGCTCAACTTCACCGGATGGAAGCAGGTGACCGCGCAGATATCGCCGTTCCTCCCGCAGGATGAATATCATTCATCTACGGAGCGCGGCATACATCTCCGCGGGCTTCGCATCGAATGCGACCCGCTCTTCACTCACGGAAAATACTACGTATATTTCGACGATATCGTAGCGGAAACCGACCTGTACCTCGAGAACTTCCGCGATGCGGATGATCCGAGCGACGACTGGTAGCATACCGATCGATAGGAATGAAGAGGCGGATCAATTCCGCCTCTTTTTTTTGGAGTAATGCGTGGAAGCGATAATAACCGTCATCGTCATCGCCTTCGTGATAATATCGGGCGTCATGAACGCGCGGCGCAAGCGCGGCGAGGGAAGCGGGAATGAATTCCCCGATGACGTCGATGCCGAAGAGCAATTACGCAGAGTATTCTCGGCGCCGGTCGAAGAAAGCGCCCCCGCGGAAGAGACCGCCGAAGACGACGAGGCGGTCGCCGCAAAGAACGACTTTGAAAAGCCGTCGCAGCATGAAGAGAACATCTGGGATAAAAAGATAGTCGAGCTGAGAAAGAAGCAGGCTGAGGCCGAGCAATACTCCCTGAAACTGCATCATATCGCCGCATCGTCCGATACGGGTGTGCGCAGAGACCGCCCGCACCGCATCGATCTTTCGCCCGCGGCAATTCGCGAGGGCATCATCTATTCGGCGATACTCGAGCGAAGACGCCCGGTGCGTTATCGGGCAAAAAGGAGCTGACATGAAACAGCGGACAGGTGTGGTATTCCTCGGCATTGTTTTCGTGGTCATCGGCGGCGTCATTCTTGCGGGCAATACCGCAGGGATCCCCGTCGCCAGGCTTTGGCCGCTCTTCATACTCGCGCTGGCGATATGGTTCTCCATCATCGCTTTTACCGTGGAGGGGAGCCGCGGCATACTCATGCCGGCAACGATCCTCACCGTCCTCGCAGCGTATTTCCTCTGGCTCAATTTCACATCATGGACGAATGCCGCGTGGACATGGCCGATATATATCGCCGCACCCGGTGTCGGCCTGCTCGTCATGTCGTTCTTTACGCGCGAAAAGACATTCATCCCCGCGCTCATCCTTATCGGCATCGCAGGCGCCTGCTATGGGTTCTTCATCGCCCGTTCGCATATCGCCGTACCGGCGGTGCTTATCGGCCTCGGGGTGCTTATCCTGATACAGGCGTTCATGCCGAAACGCGTCAAAGACTAGAACGTCACCTGCCTGACAATGCGCAGATGCTCCTTTATCTCCTCATGGTAGGGGGCAAGCTGGAACGCCTTCATAAGGTAGCGCCGTGCATTGACGATATCGCCCTTCTTATGATATGCCCAGCCCAGACTGTCGAAGTATGCGGGGTTCTCCGGGCTCACATCGAGCGCATCGCGGATATGTTTTATCGCTTCGTCGATATCATCCCCTGCTTCCGCCATGATGAACCCCAATGAGTTGTGGGCATTGCCGTTGACCGGGTCTATCGCAAGCGCCTTCTTGAGCGTTTCCACCGCAAGCGCGTATTCTTTGCGTTTGTGGTAGACATAGCCGAGCGAGGCGTACACCTGCGCATTGATGATACCGAGCGAAATGACCTCTTTGAGCTCAAGTTCGGCAAGCTCGAACATGTCACGTACCGCGTAGATATACCCGAGGAGAAAATGCGCCTGCAGCACGCGTACCGGCTCGGTGAGGAGCGGCATGATGCGTTCGAAGAGCGGTATCGCCTTGTCGTACTCCTTCTCATTCGCGTATGATATGGCAAGGTAATACGCCGCTTCCGCGTTCGACGGATCGTTCTTCACTATCGTTTCAAGCTTCTCCGTTGCCGCGGTAAAATCCTCTTCCCGAAGGAGCTTAATGCCCTCGGCAAGGATAGCGTTCCACTGTTCCCGTGCTATCATGATACACCCCGGAAAATAAGATCGTTGAACACCGCCGCTATCCCTGCAGCGGGTGCCGCATACCGAAGCGACAGCGGCGTTACAGAGACATAGCCTGCCTTCACCGCACCGAAATCGGTATCGATGGACCGGTCGCCGTCGGGTATCTCCCCGCGGAATTCGACGATACGGCGCGGACCATCTACGGATACCGCTGAGAGCGAATCCTCGTATGTGCGGTGAGCGCGCGTCGTCACCCGTACACCGCTCACCCTGTCCAAAGGGACGTCCGGAATATTGACGTTCAGACAGAACGGCGCATCGACCGCGTTCTCTCCGCGCATGCGAACCACGATGGACCGTGCGATGCGTGCGGCTTCATCGAATACCGCCGTGGGAAGATAATTATCGAGCGAGAAGGCGATGCCGCTCACACCCTCGATGAGCGCCTCGCGCACCGCGGCGACCGTGCCGGAATAATGGACATCGTACCCCGCGTTCAACCCGCGATTGATACCCGACACCACAAGATCTATCGTGTCTCCGGTGATAAGCCCCGAGAGCGCGGCGCGTACGCAGTCGGCAGGCGTGCTCTCAAGGGCATAGCGGTTGTTCCCGCGATCGGTAAGGCCGAATGTCCTCCCGATAAGCACCGAATGC
>ERZ1292625.3231-Hain-H41-01um-R1-3231-length-13607-cov-6_pt1 | contig 13607 bp, 24 predicted proteins | sample MGYA00564400_ERZ1292625 | MGnify/ENA primary metagenome ERZ1292625 (study PRJEB36523, sample SAMEA6512639) | groundwater metagenome | collected 2019-01-08 | study: AquaDiva: Metagenomics assemblies of 32 groundwater samples | reverse complement strand
ATGACGGAATTGAAATTGTGGCCAGAGGCTGGAAAGGGATAGAACCTATTGGATTCTCAAAAGACGGCACAGTGGAGTGGGAAAGGTGGAGATTTTATGATCCCGTTATTCTGATAGAAGATATTAACGGGCCTATTATACGAGAATGGTTTGATACAAACATTCAACAATTAAAACAAAGAAGATTAAGAGAAGACCCTTTAGAAGCTATTAAAAGTGTTTTGGCTGGAAATATGTTTCATTTGGGAAAAGACGGCAAGAACATTGTTTCTGGGAAGATAGGTAGCACAGTGTCCACTTTCAATCCCGCGTCAGGAGCGAATAACCCTGTTGATGGTATTGCCAGGCGTGTTGGCTGTGAAGGGTATGCTGCTCTTAGGGTAGGCCTTGGAACAACGGGACGAGTTCTTGAAGCTAGTGAGAATATAGCCCTGTTAGAAGTATTATCTGGTTCTTGCACTGATCCTAACTTTAATGCTATGACTGCCGCTTGGTTCTATTTTGACGCTACCGCCATTGCCGATGGAGACCCTATTAACTCTGCGGATTTCATACTAAGAGGAACAGGAGCTTCAGATGCTTTTGGTCTGACCGTAGATATGACTGCGGCCAGTTCTACTTCAGATAGCACTATTGGTGCTAATGATTATGGAAATAGATTGGGACATACTGCCCTTCAATCGGATACTCAAATTGCCTTTGGTTCTTGGAGTACTACGGCAGATAATACATTTCCCTTAAATGCCGCAGGGCTTGCAAATATAAATATAACTGCCGGTACCAGGACAAGATTCGGTACAAAAGGGTCAAGTGATAGAGCCAGTACCACACCTGCCTGGGCTAACTCGAACGCTAATGTAGGAGCAGTTATGGCTGACACGGGAGGAGCTACTATTCCTAGATTAGTGGTTGATCACGGAGTAGCGGGAGCACCCGATATAGCCCAGTTAATTTGGTTTCAATGACTATTCTTGGAAAATTACAACAGGAATTTTTGAATAAGAATCTTTGGGAGAGTGAGTTCTTAGACCTTGGTTGCGGGACAAGAAAAAAGTTCGATTTTAAAAATAAACAAGTTACGGGATTAGATATTAAACAATACGGGGAAGTGGATATTATTGGAGATCTTAACGCAACCCTGCCAATTTCGGATGAATCGTGGAAATGTATAGTGGCAATGAATGTTTACGAACATATACACGATATTAGAAACGCCTTAGCAGAAACTTATCGTATTCTTGAGAATGGCGGACGATTATTAAGTTCAGTTCCTTTTACCTTAGGAGTTCACCAAGCACCTTACGATTTTCATAGATTTACCAGATTTGAGTTAGAGTTATTACTGCAAAAATTTACAAGTATAAAGATTTTTGAACTAGGAACGCAATTTGATACTTATAAGACAATCCAGTTACACCTCTTTATGAGTTTATTTACGGAAAAAAGAAGTCTATTTTTAAAGATCGTCTGGAATATCCATAAACTAATAAACCTGCTTTTTAGTAAATTCTTTATCACTAAAGAGACTAGAGATTTACTGGGATATGCGTTTATTGCTGTAAAATGAGAAACTTACTTAAGGGACAAATTTCTTTATTTGTGGCTATTGTGGGAGCAATCGGAATGATTGGCGCAAGTTTTGCAACAAGCTGGACTACAACAAACAGCAGAGTTTGGGGAGTTGAAAATAAAGTTAATATCGTCACCGAACGGGAACAAAATCATTTCCTAGAATTGACGAAAGCAATAGAGAAGCTGGATAAGAAACTGGATTCGTTATTGAACCAAAGATGATTGAAGAAAAGAAAAATTATGGTTTTATCGCCCCAGAAATAGATTACGAAAAGGACTATGTCTTAGGGGGTTTTAGGTCTGCTCCCGAAGAAGTTTTACAAGAAAATGGCCAATGGGATACTTTTATACCTATTCCCGAAATTCAGCATAATCCAGTTTTTGATTCATATAACTGCACCGGTTACGGAACATTAAACGCCTTAGAAATTCTTATGTTAAGAAAATTCGGTAAAACTATAAACTTTTCGGAAAGATATACGGGTATCAATGCGGGAACTTATCCGCCGGGGAACTCACCGCAAAAAGTTATTGAAAGTATAAGAACAGAAGCAGGACTGATTGAAGAGTTTTATTTAAGTTTTTTTAACAATGATAAAATGACTTTAGACGAATACTATTCTCCCCGGCCAATGAAAGACGAATTATTAAGAAAGGGCAAAAGATTTTTAGAGGAATATGAGCTGAAGCACGAATGGGTATTTTGGCCAACCGAAAAAGATAAGCCCGCCAAATTAAAAGAAGCATTAAAATCCTCTCCCTTAGGTGTATCAGTAATGGCTTGGCGAAAAGACGGAGAGTTTTATGTAAAAAATGAAGGAGAACAGGATAATCATTGGACGACTTTGTTTGGCTATGAAGATAAAAAATACTGGAAAATATACGACTCTTACGAAGATACTATTAAATTTTTAGCTTGGGATTATGATTTTGGATATGCCAAACGTTATTTTATAAGAAAGTTTATTCCTACCCAATCGTGGTTTGGGGGATTTATTAGGTATTTTCAAGAGATAATAAAATGAAATGGTGGAATGAATATGGCGGCCCATTGCTGATTATGTTTATTGGTAATCCTTTTTTATTAGCCATAACAGGAACAATTATAGCGATAATTATTTATAACTTTTTATGAATAAAATACTATATCCAATAAAAAACGGAGTATTCGTGCAGGGATACAATGATAATCTCTTGCCCGAAGTTTATAAATCTTTAGGACTTAAATCACACGGAGGAGTTGATATTGCTTCATTCCATAAAGATAAAGTTTATTTATCTGAAACAGGAACTTGTTATAAAGTTTGGGACGAAACTGGCCCTACGATTGGTTCGATAACTCACGGGTTTGGAGTAAATGTTTTGACTGATCCTGATGAAAATGGAATTTGTCGGGAATGGATTTATTGGCATATGAGATCAACCATACAGGTTAAAGAAGGGGAACGATACGAACAAGGAACTATATTAGGAGAGGAGGGAGCTTCCGGAATTGTTTATTATAACGGTTCTCCAGTTCCTGATAACGAAAAAGGCAAGCCGCCTTTCAAGGGAACTCATCTCCATTGGGGTTATCGGGAAGTCCAAAGAACAAAGGACTCAAATTTTGACGGCACTACCGAATTTCTTAATTGGCCTAAAGGCAAGAACTACCAAGACCCGGAAGGATACTTTTATAAGGTGCTTAATTATAATAACGGTAATAAAGGGTTCCTAGACCCTATGAAATGCGATCTTATTTATTATGAGGAATGGTTAGCCCAAAAGACTGCTAAAGAAGCGATTGAAATTGCTAAAAATGTAACTGCCTTACCTACTGAAATTGAAGGCGCGCCCGAACTTAAAAAAACTACTATCAGCTTTCTCTCTTTAGTTTTAAACTTTTTAAAAAGATTCTTTCCAAGGGTTTAGTCGCCTCTTGGAATTTTTATTAGTTAAATAAAAATAAATGTCGCTAACTATCATAAGTAATTATGTCTCTATAATCGCCACCTTATTTGGTTTATTTGGAGTTAATATAGCTGAAGCAGACTTACAAGCTACTCTACGGGTCGTATCTGCTATAATCGCTCTTATTGCTCAAGCAGGGGTGCATTGGGGACGTTTGCGGGTCGGCGGATTAACTGCGGGCGGATTTCGTAAATAATCTAAATTACTTTTATGGAACTGCAAACCATTTTTCTTGGTCTTGTTTTTCTTTTAAGCTCTTTACAAGCGCAACTAAGTATTATGAAAAATGCAGAGGTAAAAATGGAAATTAAAAATGCCATAATGCAGTGCGAGTCAAAAGGAAATCCCAATGCCATAAATGAAAATGATAAAAAGATTACAGGTTATTCTTCTTATGGACTTTACCAATTTCAACCGCCAACTTTCTTAAAAGCCGGAATTAAATATAAAATTTTCCCGCCAGAAACTACTTTAAAGGAAGCAATGAAGTATATTAAAAATCCAATTTATAATGCTGCGGTAGCCCACGCGCTTTTAGAAGACGAACAATATAATCATTGGAAAAATTGTTACGAAAAAATAAAATAAGTCCAAACAGGAAAGGGTGTTAGTCGCCCTTTCTTGCTTGGATTTATTTCCAAGGGAGTTGGTTGATAAGTCTTATCGGCCAGACTCTGAATCTTCAACAAGAAGCCGTTGCACAGGACGGCTTTTTGGTTATCCACAGGGCTAAAATAACTGCATAAATAAGGCACTTTTTGGCTATTGACAGACTTTATAGATTTGCTATACTTAAATAAATCTGTTGGGAAGTAGATAGAAAACTCGGTTCAGGCAAACTTCCCAACAGAAGACCGCTTGAGCCGAGTTTTCTGTTTAGGTCGAGGCAGAAAAATTAAAAGATTAAAGGATATGGAAGAAAATATAACTTTAGACGAGAGAAAGGCAATTAACCACCTTATCTCTTGTCTCAACAAGTATGATTCACAATCACGAGAGTATAGTTTGGCCCAGCGCGCTTTTAGATTCTTCTGCAAGAAAATTAGAAGCAAAGAAAAGACGGACGCAGAAAATGTTGGAATTTCTAATGGTGGGTTTAATACTATTAGGGGGGTTTAGTTTATTATTACTTTAAAGGGAAGCAGAAGGGAGGTAGTTTGGCGGCTTCGCTTGGCTACTTCCCTTCTAAAAACTATGAAAATAAAATATCCAATTAACTGGAAATTAGGAATAACAGACAGAATAATGAACACTATAATTTTCGGCAGACAAGAAAACTTTTTTGATAACGCTGATAAGGCCTTTGAAGCTGCGCAGGATGAAAAAGCGGTAGAAGAAATAAACAGAGAATTGGACGATAACGTAAAAGGTCGAGAACTTGAAGACGATAATTTAGTGGAAATTGAAAAATGAAAAAACTATAAAAATATGAAATTACCTCAAAATCTAATAGAAAAATTAAAAGAGCCATTACCTAAAGAATCTATTCAGCAACACCCTACTAAACCTTATCTTTCAACGATTAAAGTAATTTATATTGTTGAGCGCCTTAATGATGTCTTTGGATTGGGGGGTTGGAAAGTTAAAAACGAAATTATAGAAAAAGTTGATGGTATGGTAGTAGTAAAAGCTGTTCTAACTATTCCTGAATATGAAATTGAAATAGAATCTTTTGGCGGAAATGACAATAAAGATTTAGGAGATGCATACAAGGGTTCTTGCACGGATGCTTTATCTAAAATCGGTTCTTATCTTTATGTAGGAATGGATGTTTATAAAGGACTGGCGGATAAGTCCAAGAATACTCCAGTTTATCGCTCTAATAGCCCCGCTAACGCCCCAAATGCGTCTCTTACTACCCCTAAGACCCTAGAAGCCCAAAAAAAGCGGATTGTAACACTTTTAGAAGAATTAAATATGATTGATCCTTTAAATTATACCAAAGAAGATGTGGAATTGGCCGTTAAACAAAAAACGGATGAAAAATTACTTCCTGCTAACTATCAAGAAATCATAAATAAATTATCAATTCTTAATCAAGGATAATAAGATGAACGAAGAAGAAACAAGAACCTTAACCCAGAATAATGCCCTACATCTTTACTGCCAATTAGTAGCAGAAGCTCTTAACTCGGCCGGTTATGACATTACTAAGACAATAAAAGTAATGAAAGAAGGAATTGATATTCCGTGGTCAAAAGAAAGCGTTAAGGAAATTTTATGGAGGACTATTCAGAAGTCTTTATACAACAAGCATAGCACAACTCAACTTTCCAAGCACGAAGAAATAACAGAAATTTGGGAAGTTATGAATAGGTTTTTAGGAGAAAGAATGCAGATAGAAAGTATTCCGTTTCCTAAAGACCCGATGAAAGAATAAATAATATGAATATATCACCATTTTACGAAGAAAAAATAACAAAAATGCGAATTTGGGTAAGTATATCAGAAAAAATACATAATGATATACTTTCTGAATTTGGTTCGTCAGAAGATGCTTTAGATATAGCTATTCAAAATCTTATAATTGAAAGATTAAAAATAATGATAGATGAAATGAATCTAAAGGCAAGAGGTTAAATAATATGTCTTTTTACACTTGCGATAAATGCGAACAGTTGCTTTTAGAAGAAGAGCAAGAAAAAGGAATTTGTGAGGAGTGTGAAGAAAAAGACGAAGAAAAATAACTGTGGATAACTAGGCATTTTTAAGCTAAAAATGGGGAGTTGCATAGAACTTTTATAAGTAGTAATATGGGGATATGGCAACTGGAATAAAAAACTTGCTTAAAGAGATGACCTCGCCGAACCACAACATTCCAGTTGCCTCGGTGGGGTCTTTTGTTTAAGGAAAATTATGGAGGGACTTATAAAACAAGAATGGTATCAAAGTCTTTTAGAAGATTTACGAAAGTTAGAATACACAGGGATCGTTCTTACTAAATGGAATATAGGAAAACGGATTTTAGAAGACTTTGAAAAGTTTGGAAAGCCGGAATATGGAAGTAAAAGGATTGAAAATATAGCGAAGGATTTAGGTGGAAGTTCTAGCGATTTATGGGGATGTATTAGATTTGCCAAAAAGTTTGATACAAAAGAAAAGTTGGACAGTGTCCAACAATTAAGTTGGAGAAAAATTTGGCATAAATACCTGCCAGATAAACAAAACGAAAGAAAACTATTAAATTCACCGGAATTACCTAAGGGAAAATATAATATAATTTATGCTGATCCACCATGGGAATATGACAGAACAATAGGTCAAGGTGTGGCAATTGATCAATATGATTTAATGCCTTTAGAAGAAATAAAAAGACTTCCAATAAAAGATTTATCTTCAGAACATTGTATTTTATTTTTATGGGCCACTTTTCCTAAATTAAAAGAAGCATTAGAAGTTATTGAAGCATGGAATTTTGAATATAAAACGGTGGGATTTACTTGGATTAAAACTAACAAAAATAATAATAAGCCCTTTTTTGGAATCGGAAGTTATACAAAATCAAATGCCGAAATTTGTTTATTAGCAACTAAAGGAGAACCACATATTTTTGTAAAAGATAATTCAATTTCTTCCGTTATTTTGTCTCCCTTGCAAGAACATTCTAAAAAACCCGGTGAAGTCAGAGAAAAGATAGTTCAATTAGTCGGTGATATTCCAAAAATAGAATTATTTGCTAGAGAAAAAGTTAAAAACTGGGAATCTTGGGGAAATGAAATTAAATGATTTTAAAACAGATTTGGAGTATTCTTTAGAGGCCAGAGAATTAGAAATGTTTGATAACTTTTATATGAGAATTTTCGGTGCAGATTTAAAAATTGAATTAGTTACTGATAAAATTTTACAGTTCAAAGGTATAGACAAAATCTTACATTTACCTTCTGGTAAAAAATTATATATTGACGAGAAAAAAAGAAGAGGAGTTTGGAATGATATTTTAGTAGAAATTTGGTCAAATACAGAAAAAAAGACACCGGGCTGGGTTTTTAAGCCCTTCCCTGATTATATCGTTTATGCCTTTTTAAAAACCCATAAATGTTATTTATTGCCAGCCCTACTTTTACGTTTGTGGGTTTCTAAAAATTGGAATAATGTAAAAAAATTCAAAGAAATTAAGGCACAGAATTTAGGATATACTACCACCTCTTACGCTATTCCCATTCCTATATTATTGAATGGACTAAGAGACGAAATGGAACGAATAATCTAAACAATAACCGCGACCTATCTGGTAAATGTCGTTAAACTGGCCCACGAATATAGAGTTCAGATGTGTGATGTGAACGAGAACGAACGACACACAACATCCGTCATCTGCACTTTATATTAACGGTTATTTAAACACTTTTAAGTTTCGTTTAACGTTGACGGAAAGGAGAAGTTATGGAATTTCTTAATTATTTGGAAAAATTGGAAAAACGGGCAAAAGTTTCACGGAAAGGCATTCATACTTATTCTCACGCCATAGTAAAAGAAGTATGCGATTGGTTAGGAGTTAAGGAATTTGGGCTTTGGTTAGGAGTAGCGAAACGGATTGGGGCCGGGGAACTTAAAGCCAAGCTGGATTATATTAAAAGTAAAGGAATAAAATCGCCTAATTATTTACTTAAATGTACGAAGAAGTAAAACATAAACCTAGTTGTTTTTGTGAAAATTGTTTTTGGTTTAAAATGGAAAACCCCGAAATTGTGGAAAGTTATATAGACGAATGGAGAATTTACGCAGACGAACAATTTAAAAGAGAAGTTAGCGAAGTTAAAGAAATATAAGGATTTATATGTACCAAATTTCAGATAAAATAATAACTTTTCTTCCGTGGGAAGAAATAGAGATAGAAGCTCAACAACAGATACTAAATACTGCTAATTTGCCTTTTATATTTCACCATGTGGCAGTTATGCCGGATTGTCATTTTGGGAAAGGAGCGACCATAGGAACAGTTATTGCCACCAAAGGAGCTATTGTCCCCGCGGCTGTTGGAGTAGATATTGGTTGCGGAATGATTGCGGTTAAAACTTCTCTTAAAAAAGAAGATTTAAAGGATTTAAAATCAATCCGAGAAGGAATAGAAAGAAGAATACCAATGAGTGCAGGTAAATTTAATCAAAAAATTACTGAATCGGCACAAAAGAGAATAAATGAACTTAAGGGGGATTATCATAAGTTTGATAAGAATTGGGAATTTTCTTTAGGGACATTAGGAGGAGGAAATCACTTTATTGAAATTTGCGTTGATATGGAAAATACAATTTGGTTGACACTTCATTCGGGATCAAGAGGGGTAGGTAATAAAATTGGTAATCATTATATTAAAATTGCTCAAGAATTATGTAATAAATTTTTAATATCTTTACCAGATAAAGATTTGGCTTATCTTCCCGAAAATACCGAAGAATTTAATTCTTATATAAAAGACTTAAAATGGGCACAGGAATTTGCTCGTCATAATAGAGATGAGATGATGGATAGAATTTTAACGGAAATAAGTTATCAGGTTTATGGAGAAAATGGACACCAACAGGAAATAGAAGTTGAAAGAATAAATTCTCACCATAACTTTACTCAGATTGAAAATCATTGTTCTACTTGCATTGACAACCTACACAATGATAATCATTTATACGAACGCCTTTTGGCTGACGGCGTTGTTTCCAAATTTCCAGATTTTCTATTCGGTTATCGTCCTTTTGTCCATTCTTGTGGTGGACTTCTTCTGTTGGGAGCAACTTCCGTCCTAAAAGTTTCTCCATTACAAGCCGATGTTCTTGAACAAACTCACGATGTCCTCCGTTCTTTGTTCCCTGAACTCGGACAAAAACATAACCATTTGCATCAATCTTTCTGTCAATGCGGAGACGCTTCCCTTGGTCAAATTGACGAAGCATATTGCACCTCTTTGAACAAGTTTGGTCTAAGCTTCTGCCGTCTCTTCGGAGTTGAAAAGGAGTCCGACAAATTGGACAGGGTATTGGATCATATTTTTTTGGGACACGAGGCATATACTATAAATCATAACACGAATAAACATTTACACAAAACCTCCGATGTTTGGATAACTCGCAAGGGCGCCATAAAAGCAGAATTGGGAATGAAAGCGATGATTCCCGGTTCTATGGGTACAAAAAGTTATATTGTATCAGGATTAGCAAATAGAATGTCTTTTAATTCGTCTCCCCACGGTGCTGGCAGAAGGATGTCTCGTAAAAAAGCTTCTCAACAATTTACAATGCAAGATTTAGAAAGAACTATGGAAGGAATTGAATTTAGAAAATCCGATGTTCTTATAGACGAAATTCCAATGGCTTATAAAGATATTGATTCGGTAATTGAACATAGTAAAGAACTTTTGAAAGTTAATTATATACTTAAACAAATAATAAATTGTAAGGGAGATTAAAATGTTCGGGACAATAAAAAGGCGTCCGGCCGATATAAAATGGAGTCAATATCTTAGAAGATTAAGGAATTATATTTGTGAGAGGTGTGGGAAAAAAGAAGAAGGCGGAATGCAAGTGAGCCACTTCTGGGGACGAAAAGCGGAGAGCGTAAGATTTGATGGCGAGAATTGTGATGTGTTATGTTTTTCCGATCATAATTACTTTGAGCAAAATCCTGCTGAATATACAATTTGGAAACAAAAACAGTTAGGAGAAAGAAGATTTAAGATGCTGATGGTGCGGGCTCATCAATTTTCTAAACGCGATGATAAAAAAATGCTTATTGCGTTAAAAATCCTTTTAAAAGATTTAAAATGAACAGAAATTATTAAAATGAAATCCTTTAGAAAAGTATCGCCAATTAAATACCGTCAAGTTTTAGAAACGGCCGAAAAGATAATTATGATAAACAACCAAAACGAAAAAATCCCGTATTAAATGATTTATATATGCTTATTCATCCTTTTGTGGGCAGGTGCGATAATCATCACGCAGATTGGCGGGAATTTGGGGAAAAAATGGAAAATAACTTAAAAGATTATTAACTGGGTTTCCCGTATAACTTCTTGGCTTAAACAGATTAAAGAGGGATTATAATTGACTTGATCAATTATCCCTAACATCTTTTTCTTCAAGACGTTTAATGCCTCTGCTGGGAAGAAATACGATAATCTGGTTCGTCTTTTCAGAAGCACTTTGTTTCTGGGGAGATGTCTGGTGGGGATTCATCATTGAAAAATGGTGTCGACCTCCCCATCAGACATTTCTTACTATCCAAATCTACACAAGTATCTCTAAAATCTACCAAGGTAAGTATTGAGAAAAAAGAACCTAGCGAAGAATAAATATGAAAATAGAAAGAGTTTGGGCGATGCCGAACAAATGGACATTCAAGATTAAACCGATTACGGAACTTCTTTATGAAGAGGGAATACCTATTGATAGACAAAAAACAGCATTTTTAAGTAATGCAAAATGGTGCGACCCATTCGCTGGGCAAAATAGTCCGGCAGACATTACAAATGATATAACAGAAAAAGCTGATTTTAATTTAGATGCTTTGGAATTTTTGAAAAATAGAGGAGATAATGAATTTGATGGTGTATTATATGACCCGCCCTACTCACTAACACAAGCAAGAATGTACGGTAAAAAAGAATTTTCCTCAATGAAATACTGGGCTGATTGTAAAAACGAGATTGCGCGAATTATTAAGCCCGGTGGCAAAGTAATATGTTTCGGCTGGAATAGTATGGGTCTTGGGAAAAGTCGGGGATTCAAAATGGAGAGAATTTTATTAGTTCCTCACGGAGGAAGTAAAAATGACACTATATGCACAGTAGAGGTTAAGATTTTATCAAGGTAAGTATTGAGAAAAAAGAACCTAGCGAAGAATAAATATGAAAAAGAAACCATTATCAATGAAAAAATTATACCAATTTGCTATTGATTATTCGGGGGCGAAAGCCAAATGGATAGAGCGTAATAAATGGGGGGAACAAACGAAGAAAGCAAATCTTGCCAATCTTAAAAAAGAAGTGAGCATAATAAAAGATTTTTTGGACTTTGTTTGGAAAGAAAGAAAATAAATAGTAACCAACCTTTTATCAAGGTAAGTATTGAGAAAAAAGAACCTAGCGAAGAATAAATATGAAGTATTTTTCGATGTTTAGTGGCGTAGAGGGGTTTGGTTTGGGAATACCCGATGGAGAGCCAATAGGATTTTCCGAATGGGATAAATACGCTTCAATGGTTCTCAAGTATCATTTTCCTAAAGTCAAAAACTATGGAGATTGCACAACAATCCAATGGAACAAAGTACCCGATTTTGATTTGCTCACAGGAGGGAGTCCATGCCAAGATTTTTCAATCGCTGGCAAAAGACGAGGGCTTGGGGGTTCAAGGTCTTCTCTCGCTTGGGAGTTCATACGAGCATTACGAGCTAAAAGCCCTAGATATTTCATCTGGGAAAATGTTAAAGGCGCTTTGTCTTCAAGAAACGGCTGGGACTTTGCCAACCTCATCAGTGCATTTTCCGAAAGTGGGTATTCTCTCTGGTGGCAAGTTCTCAACGCAAAAGATTTCGGTGTCCCTCAAAACCGAGAGCGTATCTTTGTTGTCGGTTTTAGAGAAGGAAATCCCAAAGAAGTATTTTTTGAGCGACAAGCAAGTGAGTTATCTGATAGAGAGGGAGAGGGGGGGGTGGACAAACAGGTTTCATTCACATTGAGGACTAATTATGGTTCATCATTTGGTTCAGAGGATTATGTTGTCGAAAATAATTTGCAGTATATAGGTGCTATTATGTCCGAGAAGAATAAAAAGTGGCTTGATGATGGGAAAAAGTTGAGCAGGAACTTTCCACAAGGGCAAAGGGTTTATTCCGCCGATGGGATAGCAACGAATATAGCGAGCCAAGCTGGGGGATTGGGTGCGAAGACAGGATTATATGCCATTCCAGTTCTTACACCGGACAGAAAAGAAAAACGGCAGAATGGCCGCAGAATGAAAGAAGATGGCGAACCGAGTTTTACTTTGAACACACAGGACACACAAGGGATTTACAATGGTGAGAGCATAAGAAAATTAACTCCCAAAGAGTGCGAACGCCTTATGTCGTGGAAAGACGAATGGACTCGCTGGGGAATAAACGAAAAAGGAGAAAAAGTTGAAATTTCGGATTCTCAAAGATATAAAATGTGCGGCAACGGAGTGGTTTCAAATGTCGTAAGAGAAGTAGTAAAAAATCTTCTATAACCTTAAATCCTCTGAACCTTATCAAGGTAAGTATAGAGAAGACCGCCTCCGCCAAGAATCATTATTTTAGGTAGAGATAGAGGGCTGTGGATAACTAATTTTGACGCTTTATATCTATTTTGATAAGATGTTTCTATGGCACGAAAAGACAAATTAACAAAAAAACAAGTATTCGCAATCCCCGAACTGCTTAAAAAGAAAAGTATTGGGGAAATTGCTAAGCAATATAGCGTTTCTTGGCAGGGTATTTATTACTGGATTTTACGTTTGCGGGAAAAAGGTGTTGAAGTCCATACAAGAAAACAAGGGTCAATATCTAAGATTTTATAACTATGAACCAAGAAAACAACAAAAACAATTTAGTCCCCGGCGATATTATTCTGGTTGAACAGGCATGGGAGGACGCGGCCGGATACTACCATGACGAATACGCACAGATTGCCTCAATAAAAGAAGACGGCGAACTCGAACTAATCTTTTATCAAGCCACGGAAAAAGCTCAAGAATTTTTAGCCGATTGCGATAGTTGGATGGCGAACGATTATACTAAAGAGCCACCAACACCTCCCAAAGAGAAGAATTAGTTTTGGGTGGATCAGAACCAAGAAAGTAACTTATAGAAAAATAAAGGTTGATAGAATAGAGGTTAAAGTATAAGACAGCATTTTTCCGATCTTGGTAAAAAAAGCTGGGAAGCTCGGCAAAAAAAGATTATTGAGCAAACTGGAAAAGGTCTAAAATAACTTATAACTAAAGAAAGAACTATGGAAAAACCACAAGAACAAAACGAAAAACAATTTTTAGTATCAAAGAGATATTTGTTGAGTGAAGTAGCGAAATGGGCGGTTGCTCAGAGTCCTTATCATAGACCCGATAACCTTGAGATTGTAT
>ERZ1292625.1566-Hain-H41-01um-R1-1566-length-26225-cov-45_pt5 | contig 13609 bp, 25 predicted proteins | sample MGYA00564400_ERZ1292625 | MGnify/ENA primary metagenome ERZ1292625 (study PRJEB36523, sample SAMEA6512639) | groundwater metagenome | collected 2019-01-08 | study: AquaDiva: Metagenomics assemblies of 32 groundwater samples | reverse complement strand
CAGCTCCGCCAGCGCCGCGTCGCGCTCGGCACGGAGTCTTGATACCTCGTCAACCAGTTCGTTGCGCTGCATGAGAAGCAACGGCGTCGGTTCAGTCATGCTCAACATCCTTTCCGTCCAGTGCGTCTTGGGCGACCTGTGCCATCGCCTCGATTACGTTGTTGGCGTGCTCCTGGTGGTCGCGCGAGAACGGCCCTCTCGTCTTGGTGATCTCGACTAGGGCCGCATGGAATCGTTGCAGCTCGCGCACTGTGGCTTCGGCGGCAGGGCGACTCGCAAGCTGAGCCTGCATGTCGCGTTGCTCGCGCAGCCTGTCGCGCTCCTTCTCCAGCTCCGCGATCCGCGCACGCAGTCCGCCTATCGTGGCGATTTCGTCACGGTCGATGAAGGCCCCGCAGGCGGTCTTGAACGCATGTAGCTCTCCGGGTTCTAGTCCGAGCAATTCACCCAGTTTCCCGGCCGAGATCTCTCCAGCCGCGTATCGCCTGGCGGCATCGGCCATCTCCGCGATCCGCGCGGTGAGGGCGGCCTCGCCTGGTCGGTTGTTCCACTGATCGGCAGGTGCGGGATGAAAGTGTAGCCAGCAACTGCGGTTCGCGCACTCAACGAAGAGTCCAAAGTCTCCGGACTGTTTCGCCTGCGATCCGCACAACGGGCACGGTTCAAGATTAGGCATGATCGCCCTCCGCGAGCGCGGCGTCGAAGCCGCAGTCGCACGGCGGAATACTCTGCCCGATCTGCACCGGCCGCAGCTCGGCACAGTCGCGACGATGCGATCCGAGACGACGAAGCGCAGCCATCAGCCTCTCGACCCGCGCCTCCAGCGCGGCCAACTCAGCGTCGCGGGAGCGATGGCCGGCGAGCCACCACGAGAGATCCCTCGCTTCTGGCTCGCCAACCTCCGGTGTGAGTGCGTGCAGATCCTGTGCGTACAGCTCGCGGAATGAAGTCATCACGTCCATTGAATGGATCAGCGTCTGGACCGCCCGCTCGCGCCGCTGCGCTTCCTTCGGGTCGGGGGTCATGGCGTTAGCCTCTTGTGCGTCCACCCGCAGATCACGGTCGAAGCGATGACTAAGAAAGCCAGCGTTACCTGCTCCCACCACACCAGGCTCGGGGTCCGAACGAGCTTCACGAGCGCGCCCATCGCCAAGAGCAGGAACAGGAAGCGGAACACCCGCAATCCTTGATGTGCGTCGCTCATTTCGTCTCCTTCGGCCAGGCGGAGTCGGTCACATTCACGCGCATGAACCAGTAGCGCTTTCCGCCCACCACCTGGTAGTAGCAGTTGTGTTCCCTGAACTCCAGTACCGCCTCCCTTGCCGCCCGCTCGGCGCACGCGGCGCCGTAGGCGAGGAGGTTGCGGTCTGGTAGTTCATCCCAGAACCGCCCGAACTCTTTCTGTGCGATTTTTTCTGTGGTCATGGCTCGAAACTCCCGACCTCAAAGTGCGCCGTCGCCAGGGACGAATGCTCTTTCACTAGACGCTTGAACGTGTCGCTCTCCATGATGACGACCGGCCGGATGGACTTGCCGAACGTTCCGACAACTGGCGAGCCATCGCTCCGAAACGGAGCCTCTATCGACCAGACGCGATACGGCTTTTTCTGTTCGTCGCTCATGCTCGCCCTCCACGACCAGTGCAACGGCACGGCTTGAATCGTCGAGAGAACAGTCCGGCGCGACTGCGCCCGCTGCCGTGACAGCGCTGGCAGTTTTCGTCGGGTGGCCCTGCGAGCAGCGTGAATTGCTCCGGCTCAGCGCCAAGACGACGCGCCAAGTCGCCAATCGTTTCACCCGGCTTCAACTCATGAAGTTCTCCGGTTCGCTTATCCATGTTGTTCGCCCTCCGCGCGCGCGGTCTTGTCTCTGGCTTGTTTGGACAGCGCGGCCCGACACCGCCTGCACGTTACGGCGCTGGGGTCTATCGTCCAAGTGGCTTTTCTCATGTCGATGGGCTTCGGCCACACTGCACAGAGCGGCGATACCTCTCCGTTCTGCCCTATGAGCTTCGCCATGTGGTAGATCCGTGTCATGACTCCCCCTCCGCGAGCGCGGCGTCGAGAGCGGCGATAGCGACTCGCACCCTTTCGGCGCCGGCTCTCGACCAACTATCAACTTCGAGGCGGAGCGACTCCTCAAGGGCGGGGATGGCTAGGTCACGCGCCGCCCGCAGCCTCTCGACCCGCGCCTCCAGCGCGGCGATCGTTCTGTCGCGCTCCTCGATGATCGCCTCCGCCCAGCAGACACCCTCGCGCTGGACTGCGGCGGCGCGCTTCGTTTCGGCTAGCGCCGCCTCCAGCGCGGAGACCTCTGCGTCGCGACCTCTGTCGCCGGCAAGCATCCCGCGAAGATCAACCTCGCATAGCGGGTAACTCGGAAATAAATCGTGGCAGTAGATCATGTCGCTTGGATCCACAGGCAGCGCGCTCGTCACCTTCGCCCGCTCGCGCCGCTGCGCCTCCTTCTGGTCGGGGATCATGGCTCCCTCCCCGTGATCATCCCACAAAAAATCTTCTTAATCTCGTGTACTCTTTTCATGTCGTCCATTTCCATTCCGTACAACATAGCCATCTCGCTCTTCGAGTACGACGTGAGCGACCCGATGTATTGTTCGCCATCTGCAATGAGCGCAAGATGCTCGTTAAGCATTGAGCTAAAAAATTCTCTCATTGGTGAATGACGTGCCAAATGCCGACCTTAGCCTTCTTGGCCGTCCAGCACCCTCCAGATTTTATGTGGTCCCTCGCGTTGCAATGATAGCAATAATTATATACCAACCCAGTATAATGATCAGACACCCTATCCACGACTATGCAATGCACCTCATCTGAGTCTTCGGCTATCCTTAGGTTTCTCTCCTTGAACCCGCCGGGTGCACCCCAGCAGAGCACGGACGGCTTATGTATTATCTTTAGCAGCCCCAGCTTATCGGCCTCCTGCTCAGCCCATATGTCAATCCCGCCAAGAGGAGATCCGCCGCTTACCAATACGGCCCCAGCGCGATCGAGCAATGAACGAATCACCGCTCTCGCTTCATCTTCTCCGGCGAGCGTGAACTTAAGAGACTCGTGCCCGACTATGCCGACTTTCAATCACATCTCCTTCACAAAATCCCATCGTACGTTCTCTTTCTCGTATCGAAGAATAATGTCGCGCTCGGGAATATTCTTTCCAGTGATTCGAAGTCTACCATCCGCTGAATTTCTTTCTCTAGATAGAGACCATACTGAATCAGATTTCCCCGTAATCGCTGACGACCCACTAACATGACTAAGGAAGTCGCCAGACTTGTCCTTTCGATTGTGGTGAATGAGTACGACCGCGATCCCATAATCCTTAGCAAACCTTTTAAATTTGAGCATGATCTGAGATTCGCGATGATAGACATTCGACGCATCTCCCTCATCTATTGGCCACATATCTGCCAACGTATCAATTACCACGACTCCAATATCCGAATGATCCATCAGAAATCCACCCAGCGAATTGAATCCTCCATCGTCTATACGTTTCGCTTCGAATACGGTGCATAGATTTGATGGCCACTCGGCCATACCCCTGATCTTCCTCCATCTAGCCAGAGCCGGCGAGTCATCTTGCTCAAGATCCAAGTAAAGCACTCCGCTCTTCTCGCAGTTATACTGGCCCAGAACACGCTTGCCGGATGCGATCTCGAATGATACGCGCGCCATCAGCGCACTCTTCCCAACCTTCGGGTCGCTAACCACAGTCGTCAACCCGACGGGAAGAAGATCAGCAACAACGTGCTTGGGTGGCGGAAGGTTAGCCTTATCCAGTTCGCCAATTGTCCATACCTTGAAGACCTTCTCGACCTCTTCATTGGCCTGATACTTCGTCCATACACGCTCGACTAGCTTGTCGGTGTCGTAGTCGTGAGATCCGGAGGCGTCAGCCACTGAACGGACCAGGATCTTCGCCTCTCGTTTACTTCGCTTTGGGTCAGCCCGAAGGTAGCACGCATACCGGAACATAGCGACTTGGCGTTGTCCAGGTTCGATACCGTCGAGTAGGCGATCTGGATCAATCTTCCCGCCTTCCTTGCCTGCTTGGACAACAACTGTGGAAACCCAATCGGGCGCCTCAGATATTGAATTAACGGAGAATTCGTTAGCCCACTCCCTTCTTCGATGAGGGCTAAGTCGTGTAGGCGGAGCGACAACATAGCCATTGACGAGGATATCGACACTCGGGATATGCTTAATCTTTCTAAGTAGTCCACTTGTCTCGTTCGTCCTATCTAGCCTATACCAGTAATGCTTTCCTCGTGACGTGATGGCGGTGAGAGTCGCCGGTAGGTCCATGTCGAGCGCCTGAAGAGCAGCCTCGCATTCCTCATCGTCCGTATCAACAACAGCGGCCCATTCTGGTATGACGATAGCGACGCCCGCATCGGGCGCGCCTGACCACCAAGCATCTATAATCTCCGAGTCGGTCGATGCGTCCTTAAACCCGGACGGAGTAATGGGCCGCTTCCCATATACGGGAAACACACTCAGCCCAGCAGCAGCGTATTGAAGAGCGGCCTCAAGTTCCTTACTCATCGATCCTTTCGAACTTTATATTCTTCAATTGACTCTCGGTCGCATACTTCCTATGCAAGGGGCAATCATCATTGATCCAAAATATCCCTTCTCCATATGCGCCATTCCCATAGTTGTTGTCCATGCGAGGACAGTTACACCCGAGCTTTATCGCTCCATCGCTACCGGGAGTTTCCATCAAGTAGCCACCAAACAAAAAGCGAGAGAGCAGCCGAAGTCTCTCTCGCGATTATCCCTGGAGGCTTCCCCCTTTCGGTTAAGATTGGATAGAAGGTCGTCGGCTTCGGACGGGACAGCTAGCCCTTCTCCTGCTTCAGCCAAGAATACAATCCAAGACAATGCAGGAACGCTTGATCGCTCAGGTCAGCCTCGCATCTCGGAAGGGGCTTGTCCTCGAATGAGCCATCCTCCTTGCCGATGCGCAGTAGAACCCTGCCTTCGATCGAGTGATTGACTTCCTCCTCATAGGCCATTTGGTATGCAGCCGTCTGAATATTATATTCAGGATATAGGCCATTGGAAGTTTTGAAGTCTAGCAACACTCGCTTGTCGTTCAGGATTGCGATGCAATCAAGCGTCCCTGCGTACCCATGTTTCAGTGAGTATATCTTCCTTTCGCTCTCGATGTACTGGACATGGTTATTCATCTCCCACGCCAGAAATTTTTCAACGCACGCGCGAACGAGTTCATCGGTCGGCAGATCCGGAGCGGGCTCGAACAACTGCTGCGCTGCGATGTGACTCTCGATCCATTTGTGCGCTTGGGTGCCAATGTCTGCGGCCCACTTGCTTTTCTTGCGGGCGACCTTAGGGATATTCAGACAGACCGCATCGACCTCATCTTCGGTCAGTGGATCTATCCATGTATTCTCTAGCTCATCCCTGACATACCTGGCCGCCTCCTTCAGCGCCCATCCCATGAGCGGCCCGCTCTTATCGATCACCCCGATGATAGTCGTGACCGGAAGAGCGGGCTTGCCATTGGCTGTATAGCGGTGCTTACCCTCATCGAAGGTAAGCATGACCTCTCCGCCATACAGCGAGTACTCTTTAATCAAATGGAACCTCTTCCTCCGGAGCATCACCAGTAGCGCCCAAGTAATAGTTACGATACTTCCCGCTTGTCTTGATGGTCACATTCACCTTGCGCATCTTCGCTTCGCCAAGATGGTTCTCGACCTCATCCGCGCCATACCCATCCAGATGGGCCGCCTTGAGAGTCTGCTTGACAAAGCGCAACGCATTGGCCGTCAGCGGATTCCAGCAGTTCTCCTCTCGGTTGAATCCTGGAAAGTAAAGCGTTGTTTGAAGAGACGGCCCCTTGTCGTTCGTGACTACGACCATATCCTTGATGACAGCTACGTGATCGCCATCAGGGATTCGTGAGGTCGTATTGCGACTAGTGCTCTCGCTGCTGTTCCACGCCTCAGACAGATGACTAAATGCACTCATTCATTACTCCCTTTCCTTGAAGTAGGTAGAGATCTCTCCCAATAGTTGGATGAGGTCATCTACGTTATCCTTATTCACGCTCAGCCAGCTCATTGAAGCGGACGGAACTGCGTTGATATATATAGTGTCATCTTGGCCACCAAAGAACTGAGTTGAGAACGATGCGCTTGATATCTTTATATTATTTCTTGTTGTCTTTGTGATCATTGCTTCTTCTGCGAGCGCACCCAAGTTAGGAGCGCTTGGAAATCATCAATACTCAATAAGCCCGGCTTCGTTTCCCATGTTGCTTGCGCATACTCTACAATGCTCGACCTATTGACCCCGCATTCCGAAGCGACCAACGCAAGCTCGGTCAAATCTTCCTTGCTGCGCTTCTCTGGCTCTTCCGACTGGGGCGGACCCGCCGGCTCCGACAGTTCGAATCCGGCTTCGTGAATGCGATTGAAGATCGCCCCGAGATTGGGCTCTTCGTAATCGGTCATCACCGAAGAGCGGTCCTTAACCTTGAAGCGAGGGTCCGCTTCGGGACGGAACTGAATCAGCCGCTTGATCTCCTTGTCGGTTCGAACCGATCGCATACACCCAACCAGATCGAACCAATCGTTAAGCTGAGACGTGACCGCCTTCCCTGGAAATGACGGATGGAAGTACATGGCGCCAGTCTCGTCTTGTTGGTTGTCGATATGCGTGATGAAGAGAATGCTCGTGCCCTTCAGGTCGCGCATATGCTTGGCCCATACGGACATATAATCGCCCATCTCGCCGTATGCTCGTCGCGCGTCTCGCTGCGTGAGTAGCTTAGACCTAAGAACAGCGGCCCCTAGCTCATCCAGCCCATCCACTACGATCCATTCGTAGCTCGCCGCCTCCTTCTGGAGATAGCGGTACACATCGTCCATCACCTTCTCGTTCCAGTCTCCGTTGGGCGCCTCTGCTACCTGGAAGTTGCGGCCTCTGAAGACTAGCTGGCCAGGATCTGCGGCCACGTAAAAGACTTTCGTGTCATCCGTGACGCCAAGCGTCTTGACGAGTGAGGTTTTCCCAATGCCGCTCTCCCCGTAGATGAGCACGGTGACTCGTTTGTGTGCCGCGCTTGCGGCTGAGGTAATACTAAAAGCTGGTTGTGTCATTCGTTCGTCCAGTCTCCAAAGTAATGGCCTTCCTTGCGGCCCGGCAAAACGCGATTGTCTTGCCAATGTCTTCGTTCATCTTGTCACGAGGCGAGCGCTTGCTCACGCCGACGTACAGATCATCGTTCAGCCCGCCCAAGATGGCGACAGTAAAGTCTCCGTCCCGCGCATAGACAACCCCAGATGGATTGTCAAATCTAAACGCCTTTGGAACGTGGACTCGCTTAGCGGCGACTCTTTTCCATTGCTCATCGAACATAAGAAGCTCGCCAGTTGATAGCGGCTCTAGATTTATTTGTTTTAGCATCTCGCAATCCATTTAATAATGATGAATACCTCGAACGCTACGACTAAGAATAGTAGTATTATTAAGTCTGCCAGAGGAGGTGACTTGTTTGGGCTATGAATCTTTTGGGCTCCTTAAGTATTGGTGCGGGGGGTAGGATTTGAACCTACGTATTCTTACTTATAAGATAAGCGCCTTGACCTATCGAGCCACCCCCGCAGAATCGCTCAGCCAGCCAATCATAAAGCAGCCTATGTCCCATCGTACCCTTGCGATAGTCATGAATCGTATTCTTGGATTGCCATGCGCGAAGACGGGCGAGGGCGGTCATGAAAGCTGGTCCTTCATTAGCTTTTCCTTGTACCACTCTGGGAAACCGGCCACAACCTTGCGCCGAATGTGTGGCCAGAAGTATTTATACAGCTCGTCCTTGATGCGGATCGCCTCCTCGTCCTCCACGTCCTCTTGGATTCCCTTAAGAAGTGGTCCTATATCTTGAGGCTGGTTAAGAAGATCGCCGCAATCGCGTCTGCGCTGTATAGCCTTCATCCATCTGGCCTCTGTCCGGAGTGCCTCCCCAAGAACGGCCACGATATCAGAGTTGGTCGGGTTGTTGACCCGCCATTGAGTTTGATGTGACTCCTTGAAGTCTTCGGACACAAACTTAGCCATGATGGCCTTGCCGTCTGGGCCGAAGATTGGCAGTACCGGTTTCAGCACGACGCCCTCGATCTTCACTCCGCCCAGCGCCGACTCTCTATCTAATAGATTTAAAATTACCTCTGCGCCAACGAGCTTGGGATTCAGAGAACATACCAGATCAACGCACTCAAGACCGAGTTCGATTGAGTGAATTTTCTTTTCTTCGTGCGAAAGATACGCTTCTTCACCAGTGTTAACATCGAACAGGATGATATTATTTATTGGTACGCGAGAGTATGCGAGCGTATTGTGCTTCGGCTTGGTCAGTGTTTCCCCTCTGTACGTCCATCCCGGAACCAGCCTATCCGCCAGCGAACGGGCAGTCTCTACCGCTGGCCCGAACATCTTCTCTGGCGCATCGACCACCAACTGCTGGCCTCGACTGCGACAGCGCAGCTCACCATCGATTACGCCAAAGGAAAACTGACTACCGTCTATCTTCTCCTCAACATCACAGAGCGAATCAAGGATTGGCTCAACAGCCGCATGCCCGAAGTTGTATATCTTTGGGTACGAATGCCAGCTAGTCATTTACGCCGCCCTTATCACAACATCTTCGTCCCGATCCCACGTAATCTCGATCGGGTCGTAATGAATCTCGCCAGTTTCGTAGTTAGCATACGCCTGATTGACCACCTTCATGGCCCTGATCCCGTTCGGTGCGTATGCGTAATGGAAGGTCGGCTCGCGATGAACGCGGATCTCGTCTGCGAAGCGCGGGAGGAATGGCCAGTCTAGAGGCGAGTTGAATTCCTTAGGCATGGCGTACCACCCCCTGCGGATTAGCTGTCGCATCCATGCGACTCCGGCTTGCTGCGGATCGGAAAGATCCCACCAGTCTTCTTTTGTCGCCTTGCCGATATGCGGCAACCCAACTCTCTCGCGGTGAATGGCATCTCGCTGATAGCACGGAGACTTCCCGTTCGTTGCGACCCACCTTGTTGATGGACATACGACCATCCCGTCTGTGGTAGAGAACAATGCGTATAGCGAGAACTCACGGTCCCACCAGATTTCCGGCCTCTCTTCGAACGCTCGACACTCTGCCAGATACTTAAGTTTGTACCGAAGAATGGTCGCTTTAGCTAGCGCCCAAATTCCGTAATGCGCACCCGCTATGAGCATCTCATTGGGGGGATTGCGACCATCCGGCATGGCATCAGCTCGCTTAAGGCACATATGCCCAGCGCGTTCCTGCTTCTCGAAAAACTGGTTGCAGATTGTGATCGCCTCGCGAATCTGGCTTGAATTTCCAGCCTCAAGTGCCGTCGCAAGAAACAGCGCGGCGAACTGAGCCTTCTGATTCGGCGTATTGCCTAGTCGCCTATCTTCATAGGGGTTAAATTCAATCCTCTTCCCGAGATTAATGTCGCAGAGATTCTGGCCCCATCTGTGTTCAATACCCATTCGCTCTCCTTCCTCCATCCCAAGTCACGCCCAAGAACCCCTCGATCTCTTCGAGCGGGAATAGTGGCCGCTCATAATCTTGCGGCGCATACATGCAGTTGGCATGATAAAAATCTAACGCTTGCCGCAAAAGATACTCTGCCCTCTGAGCCCTTATGGAATTGACCAACTCAGCAGGAAGCGACACGTCGCTCACGACTCTTCTCCCACGCCTCTTGCGCTGCGTACCGCTCGATATTCCAGCGGTTCAGTAACTCGTACTCGAAATTGCGCAGAGCCAGTTCGTTCTCCGCGTCTTGGACCGCCCGCATAAGAGCGGCGATGGGTCGGTTTGAGGGCGGCGGCCCATGCGACTCTTCGAACCAGGCATCAAAATCCATAGGCACCACCCTCTTCTAGTGACCCAGATCCTACTCGCATACGCCCCGAAAGTCAACAAGGCAGGGACACTGCCGGGTCGTAGGCGAACAGCTCCCAGCGATCGCCATCGATGGGTCGAATCGTAACGACCGAATTGTAATTCAGCTTGCGAACCTGCCGCCCAATCGTGCGAGCAAACTTCTCGTTGTCGAACACGCCGCGTACCCGATGCTGCTTCGTGGTAAGCGGCAACTTCTCTACGATCTCAAGCGCCTGACTAAGCGGCTTGAAGGTACGACCCCGACGAGCGGGATGAAACGTAACTACCTCGATCACTTTCTTTCTCCTTTGTAAAACTTACGCTGCCGAGCGGAATGCTCCGGCATACGTATCCGATAGACATAGCCCCTAGATACCCCGCCATTCGCGCCAGGATGGCTCAGGATCGATTATTGTCCCGAGCCGGTAGGGTAAGGTGCGTTCTCAACTCAATCGCATAAAACAACAGCGACTCCATGCGAAGCATGTACTTTACCATTGGCTTCTTGCAAGCCAGGCCAAGAGAGATTCTCAACCCTGCGCTTTGGCAGCGCTCGGCCCACCCTACCATGCCGGCACTTCGCTCGGACTCCCGCACTTCTCCCATACGAACCTCGCTAGTAGCTTAACTGGATCTTCGGCTGAGGAAGCAAAAGAGATCTTTGTCGTGTCGTTTGTGAGCATCTTCTCGGATAGTTCCGCGCAATACTGGCAGTACTCGACGCATAGCTCGGGACTCCAGCCAAGATCCCTTACATAGCGCATGCGACGATGCGCAGTCTTGAATCCATCCGCAGCGACCACGCTCTCACCATCGTGCTCGACAATCGCAAGCAGCGGCCCCAAGAATCCGCCGCGAATCAGCGCTTCGAACGTGGGCGAATCGTGCCAGCCCGAAGAGCAAGGATTAATATCACCAGTCGCCTCGACCCACTCGCCCGGCTCGCCATCATTCTTCGGGAGCGGCAATCGGTCGGCTGATACGCCCGCGAATAGCCCGTGTAGATCGGGCGTGCTGAAACTCTTTAGTCCGTATCCCATACGTAATAATCCCTATTGCTTGAGTCGTGGATTTCCGGCGATGAACAGAGCCTAATTGTCGTGAGGATTATAAAGCGACCGTGAAGGTAGCCCCTTCGCTGAGACCATTCGCAAATCAAACTGGCCACTTGTATTGCGTTCATGACTCTTTCTCGCCACGTAGTAATCATGGCGCCACGATCCTCCCCTCTTGCTTGATCGGCCCAATAATGGCCGTACTTGATGCGCCAACATCGTCCGGCACATTCCAACTCTGCCAATCCGAGTAGCACTTATCGCAAAGTCTCTCATCTCCCATGTCGGTGGCCAGCTTCAGCTTACAGATCTTGTCGCTGCGATGATTGGATAGATACCAGTTGAATGTCTTATGGCAGAAGTCGCAGTCTGCGTTATACACTTCGACCATTCGATCTTCATCCTCATCGAACGATCCCTCTCCGAAGTAAGAGTCGTGACCACGCCAGGTCTGCCATCCATCCTTTACTGTCATGGTATAGCGAGTATACTTCGCATCGCAACTGTTGTTCGAGAACCAGATAGTCCCCTCTTTATTCCAGTCCCCGTTTTTCTCATTCGCAATAACATATTGACCAGACGAATGAAGAAAGATCATCTTGTCTGACCCGATGGCAGACTCGATAAGCCACATGGTAGCCCAGTTGCGCCAGAAGTTATGCGGAAGCGACGCAAGAATCGACCTAACAAAGATGTTGGTGTCTGAGCGAGTCTTATCCTCCTCTCTCTTGGATGAGATGTTAATGATCCCGTTATGGCACATGATCAGATTGGGATGGACGTAGAACGGATGGACGTTCTGCTTAGACTCCTCCCCGTGCGTCGCCCATCTAAAGTGAATCATGATTGGGACATTGCGGGCATCACCTAGCTGGGCCGCCTCAAGTTCTTCCCAGAATGGCTCAAACTTCATGAGGCGACGCACGAAGATTTTCCCATTCAGGGCGTAGCCAAAACCCGCCCCGTCTGGATTGTTATTCCATGCGTTATCCGCTTGTTGTTTTGTGAATTGTCCGCCTGGTAGGCGAAGGGCTGCTAGACACATTATCGGACCTCCCGCGCGAGGAGAGCGACCTCGTTGATTGTGTTGATATCAAATGTATTCTCTCTATTGGTCGTGATAACCGGACGATCCGCAAGGAACCGCCAAGTTGCGTGATAGTGGCCATCGGCCGTAGAATATCTTATCCACTCCGGATGATACGAGCTCGCGCAAGTGATGCACAGGCATCCAGGCATACAGTCCATTTGTGCGTTCGGAATGTACCGTCGAAGAAATTCCAAATTCCAAATGGGTTCTCCTGCTCCAGCTTGCCGCTCTATGTCGAGGGCCGGTCTTGTCTCTATCGTCTGCGGCCTTGCCATCTCATCGATCACGGCCTGTCTCTGCATTACAGCCCCCATCTTCTCGAACATACGCGGATAAATCTTTCTGTACTGACGAGCGAAATTCCACAAGGAAACGGTCGTGATCTTATCGGTATTCTGCGAGTGCGACCAAAGAGCGTGGCAGAATTCGATGTTGCGCATGATCCCATTGGTTGAGATCGTACCCCTGAAGATACGAAACTCTGCGGTTTTATCTGTCGCCAGATTGAGCGCCCTGAACCTGTCCGAATTCCACTTAGATTTGCACGCCCTATTCTCAACCTGAACCGTGCATTCTGGGTTTGCCCATTCGTATAACCTACCTTTTGTTCTGTTCGAAAAGAGCCTGATGAACTCTGGGTTTAGCCTGATAAAACTATGGATGCGCTTTAGCATAAGCGGCCCATAGCTATCCTTTGGTGTATGCACATGCATGCCACAGTTATAGCCCGTATAAGACACGCATCCCGATCTCGACAGTGCGTTAAACGGATTCAGCCAATCCGTATTCTCTTGCATCCATCGCCAACTAACCGGGTGAGATACAACCTCGAACCCGTGTCCGATACTCCCATCTGACTTACAATAAAACAGATCATACTCGTCACTATTGTTCACCTTCTCAACGTACCTGTCAAGCGGATCGCCTTCTGGAACGTTGATCTCTACCTCGATGCCAGCGAACCAAGTCTTGGCTGTTTGTTTCTCCTTCTTTGAGACCCTGAACTTGGGGTCCGGCTTGTATGAGTAGCTATTAACTCTACTGTTCGATCGCTCCGAATTGCAACTTGAACAGTAGGCTTCATCGGATTCGTCAGACCAATTTAGCCTGTCGTTGTGATAAGTACAGCCACAACCAGAGCAACTGCTGTAGTACTCATTCGCGCAAGATAGACAGATCACCCTGCCGTTTTCGGGGGTTACGTACGTCTCGTACGCTCGCGTGTCGATAAACTCGCCATCGCATTCCCAGCATGTCACGACATACCCGGCGCATCTTCCGCAAACATATTCCCATTGCTCGGAGCAGTCTTGCGATAGCTCGCTTACCACCTTCTCTATCCCGCAGATCGAGCACTCGGCGGTCTCCTCCTCTTCCTCCTCTTCCTCGATAGCGTCTTCTTGAATGTCGTCTTCTGCCATGTCCTGATCCCCTTGTAAAGATTACACTCCGATCCGGGAATAAAACGCCTTCGCCGCTTGTTAGAAGAGCTAACGCTCTTACATGAGCGTTGGTCATC
>ERZ1292625.3226-Hain-H41-01um-R1-3226-length-13626-cov-7_pt1 | contig 13626 bp, 10 predicted proteins | sample MGYA00564400_ERZ1292625 | MGnify/ENA primary metagenome ERZ1292625 (study PRJEB36523, sample SAMEA6512639) | groundwater metagenome | collected 2019-01-08 | study: AquaDiva: Metagenomics assemblies of 32 groundwater samples | reverse complement strand
TCAGGTCCGAGACTTCAAGAACATTGAATCCTATCGGGTGTTCGGCGTCTATCGGATTAAAATAAACAACGTCTTTGAGCCGTTCTTTGGGGATTCTCTTCATAATCGTTTCAACAAACTCGCCGTGCGGATCCACGATGCAAACTCCCCGGCCATTAATAATGTCTTGAAGGGCCACGTTAAAAAGCATGGTGGTTTTACCGGTGCCGGTTTTTCCGATGACGTACATATGCTGGCGGCGGTCAACGGTTTTAATGCCGAAAGCGCGGTCCTTGTTGCGGAAGTTTGTTTTGGCGAATACGGTGATGTCTTTAATGTTTTCCATCCCTCACCCTTCAAGCATTAAAGAATTGTAGAGGCGGCTCTTCAAAGAAGAGAAGCCTTTGGCAAATTGCTTTAATCTTTTTTCTCTTATTAACGCGTCATCTTTTAATTTATATGATTCAAAATATATTAGTTCCATAGGTCTTATATTCTTTGTAGATTGTACCATGCCCTGTTTATGTTTTTCCATTCTTTCTTTAAGATTTTCGGCAAAACCGATATAAAAACTATTATCTTTTTTTGACCTTAATAAATAAACATGGAAAAACATAGATGCTTGAAGGGTGAGGGATTATTTTAATTGCGTTTATTCTTAAATATTATATAATAATTTAATTAAAAATGGAAATAATTGCTTATGAATCAAAATAAACAATATATTGAAATTAAATCAAAAGAAGAAGAGGAAATAAGAAAAAATTTGGGAAAAAAAGACGAGCCGGAAGTTAAAAGAATGCTCCGTTTTCTTAATCTTCCTGATTTGTCGCGCGATGAAAACAGCCCATTGCGCGAAATTGTCCGGCGCATTCAAAAAATCAAGCGTTTTGCCGGTTTTGACGAAATCAAAACTCCGGAAATTGTACCCGTTGACGTGAGTTTTGATTTGTTTAATTTTCCTCCCGAACATCCAGCTCGAAGCCGTTCCGACACTTATTATGCCGATGACGGCCATATTTTAAGAACTCACACCACAGTGATGTGGTATTACTATTTAAATAATGAAATTATTAAGGAAAGGATTAAAAATAAATTGTCTATGGGGGCGCTTTCTTTTGGCAAAGTTTACCGCAAAGACGAAATAGACAGAAACCATATGAATATTTTTCACCAGATAGATGGGTGGTATCTTTCTCCGAAATCAAAAGAAATCATCACCATTGATGATTTGAAAGCGGTTTTGACGGAAATCGCCCATGCCATTTTCGGCAAAGAAATAAAATTCAGGTTTAATATAGATAAATTTCCCTATACCGACCCGAGTGTGGAAATGGAAATTGAAGTGGAGGGCAGATGGCTGGAAGTTTTGGGTTCGGGAGTTGTACAGCCGACCGTTCTCAAAAATCTAGGAGTTAATCCCGATGAATACAACGGCTGGGCGTTCGGTTTCGGCCTTGAAAGGTTGGGGATAATAAGCATGAGTCTTCCGGACATCAGGTTGTTTTGGTCCGATGACCCGAAAGTGAAAAAACAGCTTCGACTGGGAAATAAATATATTCCGGTGAGCAAATATCCGTCCATTATTAGAGACATATCTTTTATGGTTGGCAAGGATTTTATTCCCAATAATTATTTTGATTTAATAAGGGATATCGGCGGAAATCTTGTGGAGGAAGTGAAATTGATTGATAAATATGAAGATGCGGAAAAATTCGGCAAAGATAAAATCAGCTACGCTTATCGCATAGTTTACCAAAGTAATGACAGGACATTGCGTTCGGAAGAGGTTGACGAAATTCAGAAAGAAATTTACCATCAAACAGCAGAACAATTTAACGCGATAATTAGGTAATTTGGCGCCATCGTCTAGCCTGGTCTAGGACATCAGGTTTTCATCCTGGAAACACGGGTTCGAATCCCGTTGGCGCTACCAAGAAAAAACTTTCCGATTTTTGCGAAAGCAAAAAGGCGGAAACGAAGCAACAACGGTATAATTTTAATAAAGGAAAGCGTGCTTGGCCCATCCCGACCCATCCGCGCACGCTTAAACTATCTTAACTCCCTTTTGGGGATTTATAAATGGGGCGCAGTATGGGGGCGGGTGTTTAATTGCCAATTCTTTTCCATTCAGATTCAAACCATTCCATGCGCTCTCGTTTGTCTTTAATAAACTGCTGAATTTTCATTTTGTTGCTTTCCAGGGCGTATTCGAATTTTGCATCACCATGAGGACCATTCTCATGAGAAAGTTCATGAATATAAGTATGCAAGGTATTGAAAAAATCTTTTTGCAAGTTTTCGCGAGAAAGCCAAAAAAACATATTGTTGTATTGTCCGTCAAATATGCTTTTTTCGTCCTTTATACTGAAAAGCCAAACATCTTTTATTTGGGAATCATCAAATCCTAATTCTTTTGTGGTCTGTTTCAAGAGGTTTATTTTTTGTTCCTCTTGGGGAGTGGCTTCAATTTTGAAATGCTCTTGTAGCTCTCTGAATTTTTCCGAAGCCTTTTTCATTCCAATCTTTGACATAAAATCATGACAAAGTCTATAGCCCGCAGCTCGCAAAGAGTCTCTTATCCATGTTGGCATCCTATCGGTTGATAAACAATTATCTTCAAAATCAAGCTTTATTTCTGCCTTTGACAACTTTTCTGCTATACCGCCAAGTAGTATAATATTAGTATTAAAACTAAAGCCATTATCCCAATACTCATCAAAATCATACACTAATTTCTTTCCTTGTTCTTCGCCTATGGCTTCAATAATAAAAGGCAGCATTTGCTTTTCCATTTCACTGCGCGTAATCATTCCTCGGTCTCTGTCTTTAGAAATTAGCTTTTTCCATGTCCAAATATTTAGACCATTCACTGTTTCCCATTTGTCTCGGCTGTCAAAATTAATCCGCTGGCCAGCCATATAGAAATTGCCTTTGGGCTCTGTCCAACTGTCTTTTTCTTTTTTTAGAATTTTGAAGCCACCCACTTGAGGTTCGTTGAAATTAGAATTTTGAAAATCTTCATTTTCGCTGCTATAAAAAAGCTCCTTTGCTTTTTCCAGATCGTCACCCCTCTCTTTTTGATCTATTGGAAAAACAATTTTTAAAGAGTTTCCATCTTGTTTCTGTCTATTTGATTTTTTTACGTAAAGACCCTGAGTTTTTTTATGATAACTTTTTTCGGGAATTTCATCCAAATAATATTCAATGTTCCAGTCGCCAGATGAAAACTTCAATTCTTGCACTCCATAATCTCTTAATAAAACTAAGGACAAAATTTTTGCTCCTTCTCCAAAACCTCCAGCCGAGGTCTCCGAATCGCTCTTTGAGCTAGCTCCGATATGAATCAACTCCCTCCAATCATATTGCTGGGAGCCACTGATTTCTATAATAAATTTATCTCCATCTTCTCTTTTTTCAATTTTTATGCCATCCAAGGTTTGTCCATTAGCATCAAAGAAATTTTGTAAAATATCTCGTGAAGCTTTTTCAAAGTTCCATTGAACATCATATGATTCCATAATTCCCATATAATGTCCTTTTTGGATCTTATTCTCGAAAGAATCCTCTTGATTTTTCGCTCTAAGTATTTTAAAAACATTCTTTGACGCGTTAGTATTCTTATCCACGAAACTAAGTATTCGAAAGGTTCCCTTGCCCAAGTTAGACTCTACTAATTTGGCTAAATATAGTGGCTCACTTTCCGCCTTTTCCTGAATCATTTTTTTGACATCATTCACTGACCCAAAAGAGTCTAAATTCAGGTCAAAAATTTGTTGAGAGACCAAATCAAATATTTGTGGCGATTCACAGATGTTTTTTATAACTCTGGTTAATTGAGTATCATTTTCACCCCCAACTTCTTCTGGCAGTTCTGCTGGCTTTTTGTAAGTTTCAATAGTTGAAGCTAGTGGTTCTGCCTCTTTTTTATCAGGTTTTTTTAATGCTTTGGTTATTCTTTCAAACATATTTTCACTTGGACATAAAGAATTATGCTTAAAATATAGCAAATTTTGTGTAAAAATAAAAGGGCGGGTTATCAAATAAAAGGGCGGGTCATGCTTGTTAAGCACGCCCCGCCTGTATTTTTTAATGTCTTATTGTCCACGTCCTAAATATGGTACCCTGACAGCATGCATAAACAGTAACCCGTTTTCCATTTTGGTTCGTGGCCTCGGCCTTAAACTGAGTATCGTCTCCGTCCTTACATCTGGCGAAGAATACCCTCGAGGAACTACGTACATTAACGTCTTGATATCCTTCGTTTTCAATTACTTCTTTCGCATCTTTTTTTGATGCGACTAAGCAATTTGCTTCACAAGCTGAGCCAATTGCGATAACAACAAAAAGCAAAGCTGTAAAAAATATTATTTTTTTCATATGTTCTCCTTTCTAAAGACGAACAAGAAGTTGGTAACAAAATATACCAGCAAAATAAGCCACCACGGATACGAACCAAACCATTAGAGCGATTAGCTCTCCAACGATCAGTAGCTTTATCCCCACAAATATCGTGATGACGAGGAAGATAAGACTGATCACAATCGCGAGATTGTGGATCATGCTCCTTATCGGAGCATAGAAAATGCTGCCCTCATAGGAGTTGTACCCGGAGGAAAGCTCCGTTACAAAACCAATCATTGCCGCAAAAACGAAATACCATATCTGTATGTTCTGGACCTGTTGCAAAAAATCATTTCTCATCTCCAACCCCCTGTTTTATAGATTTTGTCTACTTAAAGTAGAAAAAAAGCGATTACCTTATAAATTTAGTCACCTTTTCCCTACTCTAGTAGCTCATTAAATTTTCAAGGATCAACACAAAATCTTAGCATAAAATAAATATTCTGTCAAATGTACGTATACTGAAGTACGTATACTGATCCATGTCTGATCTATGAGCGCTAATCTTAGCTTAAACAAAGCAATATTCAATTATAAAGGGAGTTCCTTGTTGCCGTCCGCGAATGGGTAGATTTGGGTCAAAGACGGCCAAAGATATAAAAAGAGAGAAAATCTGAAAATATTTGCTTTCCGCCGTTCCGAATTCTCGGAACTCCAAAACAAAAAATTTTCTTTTCCTTTTTGAAAAAAATTTGGGCGCGCGACATCAAAAAAATGTAGAGAAAATTTTTCTGTTTTGGGACGCAAACTTCTTTAAAGTTTGCGGGCGGAAAGCGGGGCGGAGTGAAAACTTTCTTCAAAAGTTTTTTTGGGAAAAAGTTTGAGCTTCGGAGTATAAAGATACAAAATTATTAAAATCCCGCCTAATCGGGATTTTATTTTTTATGCCATTATGCTAAAATATCGGTATGGTATTTTTTATTTTACTTTTTGCGCTTTCTATTATTGGCGTTAGTGAAACCGCTTATTTAATTTGTAAAAGAATGCTTGCTGAAGCGCCGATTTGTCCGATTGGAGGCGGCTGTGAAATGGTGCTTACTAGTAAATATAACAAGATATTCTTCGTTCCCAATGATATGCTGGGGTTTTTATCTTATGTTATTATGGCGTTTCTTGTTGCGTTTTTTGCGATTGGAATTCAACCCGTGGCTTTATTTATTTCGGCTTTTAAGATTTTAGTGGCCGTTGCCTCGCTTATGTCGGTTTTTCTTACTTATATCCAGTGGCGCATTATCCGCGCATGGTGTTTTTGGTGTCTGATGTCGGCGTTTACCATTTGGCTTATGGGAGCCATAATATTAATAAACGGAACAATATAATATTAAAAAATTTTCATTTTATAGAATTAATTTACTTTTATAAAAGTCGGCATTTGGAAATACTATAATCACTTGAATATCGTTTATACGGGGAGTATTGTGGTGGAATAATGAAAATTCTCGCGATTGAAACAAGTTGTGATGAGACAGCCATAGCTCTACTTGAAGCAAACGGCGGTTTGCGCAATCCTAAATTTAAAATTCTTAAAAATTTGGTGGCGTCGCAGATAAAGATCCATCGTCCGTTCGGCGGCGTGGTGCCGAATTTGGCCAAGAGAGAACATCTCAAAAATTTACCGATATTATATCGGCAAGTTTTTGCAAATTCTAAATCCAAAATTCAAAGCATTGATTTTATAGCCGTAACAGTTGGGCCGGGATTGGAGCCGGCGCTTTGGACCGGCATCACATTTGCAAAGCAAATGTACGCGGATTTATGCGGATTGCAACGCGGATTAACGCGGAAGAAAGAAATAAAACTTATTGGTGTCAATCATCTTGAAGGGCATCTTTATTCTAATATTATTGAGAATGTGAGAATGAATAATAAAAATATTTTTCCGGCAATTGCGCTGATTGTGAGCGGCGGGCATACGATTTTAATTAAAATGGATTCTTTAGTGAAATATAAAAAAATTGGTGAGACGCGGGATGATGCGGTTGGCGAAGCGTTTGATAAAGTGGCACGGTTGCTTAATTTATCTTATCCGGGCGGTCCGGAAATTGAAAAACTTGCTAAAATTGGCGACCCCAATGCGATTGATTTTCCAAGGCCGATGCTTAATCAGAATAATTACGACTTCAGCTTTTCCGGATTAAAAACTTCCATACTTTATTATCTGAGAGACAATAAAAATTTAAAAAAAGAAAACGTGGCGGCTAGTTTTCAGCAGGCCGCTTTTGACGTTTTAATTTCTAAAACCCTACGCGCGGTTAAGGAATTTAACGCCAAATCAATTATGATTTCCGGCGGAGTAGCGGTGAATAAAACCCTGCGCAAAGAATTTAAATTGAAAATTGAAAATTTTAAATTAAAAATTGATTTTTTGGCGCCACCAAAAAATTTCTGTGCTGACAATGCGGCAATGATTGCCGTTGCCGGATATATAAACCATTTGCGGAAGAAAAATAGGCGACTAATGGCTAACGGGAATTTAAATATATAAAATATATAATATGAATATTATTAAACAACAGGATTGGAAATTTAATTTCGCGGTTTTATTTTTAGGGGCAATGGGCTTATTAAGTTTAGCGAGTACAAAACCGGATTTATTTTATAAACAGCTTTTATTTTGGCTCATCGGCATCGCGTTTGTTTTTTTAATAGTCGTTTTTGATTGGCGGTCGTTAATCAATTATCGCGGTATTACTTTAGGATTTTATTTCATCATAATAGCGCTTTTAATCATAACTTATTTTTTCGCGCCGGTTGTCCGGGGAGTTAAAGGATGGCTTATGGTCGGTTCTTTTCAGTTTCAGGCGTCGGAATTTGTCAAACTTGCGCTAATTATCGTTTTTGCCGGATTTTTCAAGAAAAAACATATTTCCATAGCAAGAGTTTCAAATTTATTGGTTTCGTTCGTTTATTTTTTTGTTCCGGCTTTGCTCGTGGCGATTCAACCGGATTTTGGAACAGTCATTATTTTATTTTTTATTTGGTTTGGATTTCTTTTGGTTTCCGGCTTGCGGCCGAAACATATAATTGTTTCTTTGTTGATTTTTTCCGTTGTTGCGGCTGTGATGTGGTTTAGCGTTTTGGAAAATTATCAAAAAGAAAGGATTATTGGCGTATTTTCTCCCGGGAGAGACGCGTTGGGCATAAATTATAATGTGATTCAATCAAAAATTGCCATTGGTTCAGCCGGATTTTTTGGCAAAGGTTTCGGGCAAGGGACGCAAGTTCAATTGGGTTTTTTGCCTGAAGCCCAGACGGATTTCATACTCGCGGCATTGATTGAAGAATTCGGGCTAATCAGCGGCTTTCTGGCGATAACAGCTTTTATTGTTTTAATATTCAGAATAATTAGGATTGGGATTGATTCGGAAATCAATTTTAACCGGTTTATTTGCTTGGGCGCGGCTATTCTTTTCATTGTTCAGTTTATTTTAAATATAGGCTCTAATTTGGGTTTTATGCCTGTTATCGGAGTCACTTTTCCGTTTTTAAGCTATGGCGGCTCAAGTTTATTGACAAATTTGATTATTTTGGGCATTATTCAATCCATTGTTGTCCGCAAATAAACCATTATTATGAAAACTTTTTTAATAAGTATTTTTGTTGTTGGCGCGATTTTTATCGGCATTAGCATTAATTTTTTTATAATTGAATTACAGCCGGCGTTAAAATCGGATAAAAATCCGATTATTATTAATATTGCCAAAGGGGTCGGCTTTAGCGAAATAACAGATGAACTTTACGCGGCCGGACTTATTAGGTCAAAAATCGTTTTTAAGATTTATACGCTTTTAAATGCCAGCGCGCATCGATTGCAGAACGGCAGATATAAATTTAATTCTCCGGTTTCAATTCCGGAATTGGTTAATATTTTAAAAATCGGCCCAAGGGACGTTTCAGTGTTAATTTTTCCGGGAATGACTTTTAGGGAAATTGACGATAAATTGTCGCAGGAAAATATCATGAAGGCGGGCGATTTGATAAATTACGGAAATTTTGAAGAATTGAAAAACCGTTATGATTTTTTATCCGAAGCGATTTCATTGGAGGGATTTTTATTGCCGGATACTTATAATTTTCGCCAGGATTCGGATATTGATTCAGTGATTGGGAAATTTTTGGATAATTTTAAAAATAAGGCAATGGCGGTTATAAATGGAGATTTGGCGGAATCAGACGGCTTTAGAAATATTTGGCAAATTGGGTTTGTTTTAGCCAAGTCGCAATCATTAAATGGGGGGGTTGACAAAAAAAACAGCGGTGTGTTAAGATTTATAACTATTGCGTCTTATTTGGAAAAAGAAGTTCCCAATAATGATGACCGCAGGATAGTGGCTGGGATTATTGAGAAAAGATTAAAGATAGGAATGCCTATTCAAATTGACGCCACTATTTTATATAATAAATGTTTCGGAAGATTTTCAGGATGTCCGTTGCTTGTAAAAAGTGATTTTAAAAAAGATTCGCCGTACAACACTTATACCCGATTAGGATTGACTCCGACGCCGATTGCCAATCCAAGTTTGGATGCCATAAAAGCGGCGATTGAAAAAAAAGATTCAGGATACTGGTTTTATCTTTCTGACCCAAAAACTAAAAAAACTATTTTTTCGGAAAATTTGGAAAAACATAATATAAATCGTGCTAAATATTTGTTAAACAACAAATAATCTAAACATATTCCTGCGACACCAGAAGGGAGGGATTTTTATATTTTATGGCTAAGTTGCAAACTAAAATTTTTTCGTCTCATTCGGGTGCTTTAATTAAACAGCCGTTTTTGGCGGAAATTCAGCATTCTTCATGGGATTGGTTTGTCAAAAAAGGAATCAAGGAACTTTTTAATGAAATTTCTCCGATTAAAGATTCGAGCGGTAAAGAATTGGAACTTTATTTTACGGATTATTATTTTGATGAGCCGAAATATGACGAAGAAACTGCTTGGTCCAAGGATTTAACGTTTGAAGCGCCATTAAGAGCTAAAGTTAAATTAGTCAATAATTATACTAAAGAAACCAAAGAACAAGAGATTTATGTCGGAGACTTTCCAATAATAACTTCCCGCGGGACATTTATAATCAATGGAGTTGAAAGAGTGGTTGTTTCTCAGCTTATTCGTTCGCCGGGAGTTTATTTTACCGCCAAAAATTATCGCGGTCGCAAACTTTTCGGCGCCAAAGTCATTCCTGACCGCGGAAGCTGGCTTGAATTTGAAACCGACCCTGATGGTTTTATCGGAGTAAAAATAGACCGCCATCGTAAAGCCGCGGCTTCAGATTTATTAAAAGTATTCGCTTCAATTAATAAACAGAAAAAATTTGAAAATAACGAAGAGGTTGTTAAATTTTTTTCTGATATTGATAGCGGTCAGATTAAATTTATTGAGACTACCGTTAAAAAAAGCGGCAGTAAGACAATTCAGGATTCTTACGCCGAGGTTTATAAAAGATTAAGACCCGGCGATTTGGCGACTTTTGAAAATGCCAAAAATTTAATAGACGCGATGTTTGAAAGAAAGGATAGATATAATTTATCAGAGCCCGGACGCCATAAATTCAATCAGCGGCTTAACATTAAAGAAAAGAAGGAGCCCGTTCTTGACTTTAATGACGTAATTTTAATTATTAAGGAAATAATTCAGTTGAATAATAATCCCGCGGCTGAGCAGGACGATATTGACCATTTGGGGAATCGCCGCGTTAAGTCCGTTGGGGAACTTCTTCAAAGCAGATTGCGCATCGGTTTTGCGCGATTGCGCAGAATTGCTACTGATAGAATGTCAACATTGGATATTAATACTTTAACTTCGGTTCAAATAGTAAATACTAGGCCATTAGTGGCAATCGTCAGAGAATTTTTCACCACTTCTCAATTATCACAATTTATGGACCAGATAAATCCTTTGGCTGAACTTGAACATAAGCGTTTGCTTTCTTCAATGGGACCGGGTGGGCTCACAAGAGAGCGCGCCGGTTTTGAAGTGCGCGACGTTCACATTTCTCATTACGGCAGAATTTGTCCGATTCAGACCCCAGAAGGACAAAACATCGGCTTAATAAACCGGCTGTCAAATTTTGCTAAAATCAATAATCTTGGTTTTTTGGAAACGCCTTACGCTAGGGTTAAAAACGGAAAAATTCAAGATGAAATTGTTTGGTTTGACGCCATTGAAGAAGAAAAATATAAAATAGCGCAAGGGAGCACTAAAACGGAGAATAATAAAATAAAAGATGATATTGTGGAAGTGCGCCACAAGGGAAAGCCGACGGTTTGCCAAAAAGAAGAAGTTGATTTTATTGATGTGGCGCCCAACCAAATGACTAGCATGGCCACCGCCCTAATTCCGTTTTTGGAGCATGATGACGCCAACAGGGCACTTATGGGTTCAAACATGCAACGTCAAGCGGTTCCTTCCATAAAACCGTCCGTTCCTTTGGTTTCAACCGGCATGGAAGAAAAGGCCGCTGTTGATTCGGGAAGAGCAGTGATCGGCCAGACAGATGGAGTAGTTGTTGAAGTTGACGCCAATAAAATTGTTGTTGAAGACTCTTCGGGAAAGAAAAAAATTTATAACCTTTATAAATTTAAGAGGTCAAATTATTTCACTTGTATTTCACAGCGACCATTGGTTGAAAAGGGGCAGAAAGTGAAAAAAGGAGACGTACTGGCGGATGGCGCTTCTATTGATAACGGTTCGTTGGCTTTGGGTCAAAATCTTCTTGTCTCTTTTATTTCATGGGAAGGAGCTAATTTTGAGGATGCAATAATTCTTTCCGAAAGAGTTGTGAGGGATGATTTATTCACTTCCATTCATATAGAAGATTTTTATTGTGATGTTCGTGAAACAAAACTCGGCGCGGAAATGACCAGTTCGGACATCCCCAATGTTTCTGAGGAAAAATTGAAAAATCTTGACGAAGAGGGAATTATTAGGGTTGGCGCTGAAGTAAAAGCGAATGATATTTTAGTGGGAAAAATTTCTCCCAAGGGAGAAGCGGAAGTATCTTCGGAGGAAAAATTATTAAGGGCGATTTTTGGAGAAAAGGCCCGCGATATTAAAGACACTTCATTAGTTATGCCGCACGGAAAATCCGGCCGCGTTGTCGGAGTAAAAATATTTTCTCGCGACCATGGAGACAAACTTGAACCGGGAATCATCAAGAGAATTCAAGTTGAAGTGGCACAATTGAGAAAGGTGAGAGCTGGCGATAAATTGGCCGGCCGGCATGGCAATAAAGGCGTTATTTCGCAAATCAGGCCGGTGGAAGATATGCCTTATCTTGAAGACGGCACGCCGGTTGATATTATTTTAAATCCGCTCGGAGTCGCTTCTAGAATGAACTTGGGGCAGATTTTGGAAACGCATTTGGGTTTGGCGGCCGGTAAATTGGGCTATCGAGCAGTGTCGCCGATTTTTTGCGGCGCCACTGAAGATGAAATTAGGGATGAACTTAAGAAAGCCGGTTTTCCGACTGACGGGAAATTAAAAGTTATTGACGGAAGAACAGGTGACGCTTTCCCCGCTCCGGTAACAGTTGGCTACATTTATATGTTAAAGCTTAATCATTTAGTTGAAGATAAAATTCATATGAGGTCAATCGGACCCTATTCTTTAATTACTCAACAGCCGCTTGGAGGAAAAGCCCAATTTGGAGGGCAGAGATTCGGAGAAATGGAAGTCTGGGCCCTGGAAGGATATGGAGCGGCTTATACTCTTCAGGAAATTTTAACGATTAAATCAGACGACGTATTGGGTAGAACAGCCACTTTTGAAGCGATAATCAGAAATGAAAAAATTAAAAATCCGAATATCCCCTCGGCCTTTAATGTTTTATTAAATGAAATTAAAGCGTTGGGGTTGGATATAGAGCTAAAGGAATAGCATAAAGTTTCAAAGTTTTAAAGTTATGGATTTTAAATCATTAAAAATACAAATAGCGTCTCCGGAAAAAATTTTATCATGGTCGCATGGCGAAGTGATAAAGCCGGAAACTATTAATTATAGAACCCAGCGTCCGGAACGCGACGGGCTTTTTTCCGAGCGTATTTTTGGTCCGACCAAAGATTACGAATGTTATTGCGGCAAATATAAGAAAATCCGTTATAAGGGAATAAAATGCGATAAATGCGGCGTTGATGTCATCAAGTCGTCCGTGCGGCGCGAAAGAATGGGGCATATTGTTTTAGCGGCTCCGGTGTCTCATATTTGGTTTTTAAAAAGCGTGCCGTCAAGAATCGGTTTGTTTATTGACGCTCCTATTCAAAAATTGGCAAGAGTTATTTATTATGCCGCTTACATCGTGATGTCGGTTAATGAAGACAATAAAAAAAGAATTCTTGAAGAAATAGATAAGGAGTTTAAGGCGAGAAAAAAGACGATTGCCAAAGAAAAAAGCAAAGAATTTGAAGAAGAAGCGAAAAAAACTAAAGATCTGCTTGCTTCAATTTCAGTGGGAAAAATTTTAAACGAAGCGGAGTATTTTAGTTTGTCAAAAAAATTCTCTACGGTTTTTGAAGCCGGAAGCGGCGCGGAAGCAATTAGAAAAATTCTGGAAAAAATAAATTTGGAAAAAGAAGGGGCAAAAATAGATAAAGAAATAAAAAGCGGCAAAGATTCAATTCGCCAGAAAAAACTTCTTTATAAATCAAAAATAATTAATTCATTTATAAAAAATAAAATGCGGCCGGAATGGTTGATATTTACTGTTTTGCCTATTTTACCCCCGGATCTTCGGCCGATGGTGGCGCTTGACGGTGGCCGATACGCCACATCTGACCTCAATGACCTTTATAGAAGGGTGATAAACCGCAATAATCGTTTGAAAAAACTTTTGGAAATTAAAGCGCCGGAAATTATTATTACCAATGAAAAAAGAATGCTGCAGGAAGCTGTTGATTCTTTAATTGACAATTCTGCCCGTTTTGGCAGTCAACAGCAAATGTCATCCCAGCGCCGGCCTCTTAAATCTTTAGCTGATATTCTCAAGGGAAAAGAAGGCCGTTTTCGCCAGAATTTACTTGGCAAGCGCGTTGATTATTCCGGGCGTTCGGTTATCGTTGTCGGACCGGAATTGCCGCTTGATACCTGCGGTTTACCTAAAAAAATGGCTTTGGAACTTTTTAAGCCGTTCGTTATCAGCGAGATAATTAAAAGAGGAATGGCTTACAATATCAGGAATGCGAATCGTTTGATAGATGCCGCTACTTCGGAAATTTGGGGGATTTTGGAAGAAGTCATAAAAGATA
>ERZ1292625.3225-Hain-H41-01um-R1-3225-length-13626-cov-43_pt1 | contig 13626 bp, 14 predicted proteins | sample MGYA00564400_ERZ1292625 | MGnify/ENA primary metagenome ERZ1292625 (study PRJEB36523, sample SAMEA6512639) | groundwater metagenome | collected 2019-01-08 | study: AquaDiva: Metagenomics assemblies of 32 groundwater samples | reverse complement strand
CCCGGAGCAGGCTCGCCCGGAAGTTGAGCTCCTGTTCCAGGCGGTCGACGACCTCGCGGGCGAAACCCTCCGGGTCCGGCGGGATCCCGGCAAACTGGAAGGCCCCGGCCTCGAACGAGATCTGGAAGGTGTGGCCCAGGGCGCCGGCGCCGGGCCGGGTGACGCTGTTCGGCAGGACCGGGGCCGCGAGGGGGAGGAAGGCGGCCGTATTCGCCACGATCTGCTCGAGGAGGCTGATCTGGGCATCGTCCGCCGCCACGGCGGCGGCGTAGAAGTCTGCGTCCTGGGCCACGGCGGCGGCCGCACCCGGGAGGGCCGCGAGCTGCTCCTTCAGGCTGTCGAGTACGGCAGTCCAGTGGGCGAGTAGAACGGCATTCCCTCCCTCTCCCTTGAGCCGGGCGATCGTCTCCTCAACCTTTTGGATCTGAGCTTGCAGGGCGAGCCTAGCTTCCCGGTCTGACGATCCAGGCGGCGGGCTGGGCGGTTCAACCACCCCCAGTCCGGTAGAGGTCCGGTCACTGGTGAGCAGATCAGTGAGCTGGCCGATGAGGTCGACGAATTCCGACTGGCTCAGGCCGCCCAGATCGGCCTTGGAAACCTTGCCTGGCGTTTCCAGATCCTTGAACAGGTTCCGGAGGAAACCGGCCCCGATCTCGCGGCCGCCGGCCGTGCTCAGGTCGACGCCGGCGAGCGCTTTGATAATCCCGGGCGACAGCTTCGCCACGTCGAGGAGCTGGCTGAGCTCCTCCTCCTGGCTGATCGCCCCGATCTTGAGCCCCGACTGGATGCGAGAGATCTGATCCGCGAAGCTTTTCGCATTGAAGCCGGTCTCCGAGGCCGCGAGGCCCGCGAGGAGCTGCTCCAGTTTCTCACTGTTCAGGCCGCCGCCGGCGTTCCGCACATCGAAGCCGAAGGCTTGGGCGACGTCTTCGAGATCCCCGATCGTGAGGCCCCGGTCGAGCAGCGCGCGGCCGAGGGTGCCCTGATTGATGCGGGGTCCGCCCCGGGCCCGCTGGGAGGAGTCGGCCAGCGCCGAGCGGAGCGCGGCCTCGACGCCCTCGAGCTTGGCGCCCGGCTGACTGATCCGCACCAGGTCCCCATTGACGGCGACCAGCTCGGCGATGATCGCGTTATTCTTGCGGACGAGCTCCTTGTGGGCCTTCGACTCCGGCGATTCTCCCTTGAAGAGACTGGAGATCACCCCGGCCAAGCTCCCGATCACGCTGATGATTGCCGTCGGATCCCCGGCAAAGGCGCGTGGCAGCGCCTCGCCGATGGAGATAATGGACTGCAGGGTCTGCGCGGCTTCCGAGTCCACGAGTCCGAACGCCTGGGCCGCCCCCAGGGCGGCGGTGGCGATGTCGGTCACCTTGCGCACGGTCTCGGTGAGCACCTGGAGGGAGGTCTTCCGCGCGCCGAGCGCTTCCTGCTCCTTTTTGACCCCCTCTCCGACGGCGCCGACGGCGAGCCGGTTCCGCTCGAGGATGATCGCCTCGACCTTGGCGATCTCATCCTGGACGTCCTTGTATTCCTTGCTGCCTTTGGTGGTCTCGCGGAGCAGGTTCTCGAGGGCGATCCGCGCCTGAAGCAGCCGATTGATGTCAAACCGGCCGATGGCATCGGCCGACTTCGCCAGGATCTTCGGGAGCTCGAGCCGCTCTTCGAGCTTCACCAGGGCGAGCTGCTCGCGGAGCGGTCGCAGGGCCCTGGTAATGTCGTCCGCCGAGACCTTGGCGTCCGTGAGGCTCTTCTCGAGCTGGTCGATCGCGAGGAGGAGGTCGTCCGTCATCGTGACCGAGGTCGCGACCGTGATCTCCTGCACCTGCTCCATGGCGTCGGCGTATTGTTTCGCGGCCTCTTTGGCCAGGCGTTCCATTGCTTTGCGGGCTTCCTTTTGGGCCTTCGTCAGCCCCCCGGTCCCGCTGGCCGCCGGGCCCGCCGTGCTCGTCGTCAGCTTGCCGATCGCCTCGTCGAGCCTTTTCAGGAGCCCCAGATAGGCCGCGGCCGCGCGCTCCTGCTCCGCTCCGCCGAGGCTCCGTACCTGGGCTTTGGCGTAGGCTTCCACGGTCGCCCGCATGGCCTCCAGCTGTTCTTTCGACCCGGCGAGGGCCGCCGTGACGTTGTTCCGCATCGCGGAGGCGAAGAGGTCGACCGCGCTCGTCAGGCTGGAGAACTCGCGGCTCCCCGCCTTCAGGTTGTCGAGATCGATGAGCTTCCCGCCGAACAGGGGAGACTCCAGGAGCCGGCGCATGTTCTCCAGTGCCGTGCCACCGATTCCCGCCAGGGCGCTTTCTTTCTCGCTAAACGCGTCGATGAGGCCATTGACCGCGTTCAGCAACCCGAGGGTCGCCGAGAGGCCCGCGTTCACGATGGGCAACACTTTCTCCCCGAACTCCAGGAACTTCACCGTCAGCTCGTTCTTGAGGAGCTGGTTCAGGTTCTTCCCCGTCGCCGCCATCTCGCCGAAGGCTTGACTCGACGCGCCGGCTTTCGCCGCCATCGCGTCCTGGATCCGGTTGAGTTTCACGCCGCCGTCGGCCGTGAGCCCCATCACCGCATTCAGCGCCTCGACGCTCCCGAACATGGCGACCGCCGCATCGTCGTTCCCCCTCACCTTGCCGGCGAGCTCCGTCAGGAACCCGGTCAGCCCCTTTGCCCGAAGGGAGCTCAGGTTGAACGCCTCGGCGAGCTGTGGGTAGTCCGTCAGGAGCTTCTCGGTCGGCTTCGCGATGTTGGAGAGGACCGCCTTCAGGGCGTTGAAGGACTCACTGGTCCCGAGGCCGCCCAGGGTGAGGGCCGACATGTTGGCCAGGAGGTCGTCGAGGGACACGCCGAGGGAGTTCGCCAGACCCGCGACGGTGCCGATCCCCGACGAGATCTCCGCGAAGGTGGTCTTCCCCTGCTTGACCGCCACGAAGAACGCATCGGCCGCGCTGGTGGCGGTCACCCCTTGGGTCCCGAAGGCATTCACGGCTGTGGTCAGACCGTCGACGGCGGTGTTCACGTCGGTGACCCCTCCGACGCTCGCCTCGGCGGCGATCCGCAGGAAGTCCAGCGCCTCGCTGGCCGGGACGCCGGCGGAGATCACGTTGTAGAGGCCCCGCGTGAGGTCCTCGATATTGCCAACGGGGAGGCTCCGGTAGAGCTGCAGCACGCCATCCGACAGGGTCTTCATATTGACGGAGGTCTTGTCCACCAGCGTCCCGACCTCGGTCATGGAGTGCTCGAAGTCGCGCGCCATGCCGGCCGCCTTGAAGGCGACGCCGACCATCGCGGCCCCCATGGCGCCCAAGGCGACGACGGGGTTCTTCGTGATGAAGTCGGTCACCCGGCCCAGATTCCGCTCCGCGCCCTTGAGCTCGCGATCGAATCCTGCCGTCTCCACCTCGAGCCGATAGAACAGCCGGGCCAGCTCGAGATTCCGGGCCATCAGGCGGCCCCTTGCTGCATGGACTCGGCGGCCGCGCGCTCGCCTTCCCGCGCGATCGCGAGCTGGGCGATCAGGGATTCCAGGGTGTAGTCCCGGGCGAGGGTCTGGACCGGGATCTTCATGCGCTCCGAGGCAGTCACCAGGATCGTCGCCCAGGAGCCGATCCGCTGGCCGGTGCCCGGTTCGGGCGGCGCCAGGAGCCGAAGCGCCAGCTGGAGCCGGACCCCATTGACCAGTTTATGGGCCTCGATGATCCGGACGATGTCGAAGGGCGAGAGGGCCTCGGTCCAGGCCGGCGGCTCCGGGCGTTCCTCGCTGTCCTTGAAGGGGAGCTGGCACCCCTCCTGACAGACGATCCAGCAGAGGACCCGATGCTGGTAGTTCATCTCCTGGAGCGCCTGGCCCCGGGTCAGGATCGCTGCCCCGGAGGAGGCTTCCGCCAGGGCGGAGACGTCGAGCGCGAGCCGGCCGAGATAGCCGTCCCGCTCAGTGATATGCACCAAGGCGTGATAGGATTTCGGGGCGACGGCGACGGACTGCGGCTTCCCGTCGCGGTCGGGGTCGGTCAGGCGAACGTGCTGGACCGCGCCCCGGAGGGCATCCTCGGCCGCCAGGCGCGCCAGCGTCTGCTCAGCCTCGGAGGCGTGTTCCTGGTGCTCGGTCCGGCCCATGAGCCGGGCGAGCTGGCCGTAACAATAGACCCAGCCATCATGGCCCCGGTCCCGGTTCTGCTCACCCCCGGGCCAGTAGCCGGCGATCTCGTCGGGGGTGGCCGCGCCAAGGGCCAGGAGCGCCTCGCGGAACTTGCGAGCGCGCTCCCGGAGCCCAGCGGTGGTCCCGAGCCCTCGACGACGACGACGCACGCGCGATCAGACCCACTCGCGAATGATCATCTTCGTGAACTTCAACGTCACCGGAATGATCGAGGCGTCCTGCTTGCCCAGGGGGACGTCGCCCGACGCCTCGAACTTGGCGTCGAGGAAGTCGACCTGGACGATCTGGGCGTCGTGCCGAATCCCGGCCGCCCGGAAGACCGTCAGCCCGGAGAGCGCGGCGCCGGCTTCCCCGATCACCGTCTGATAGGGGATCGCGGCCGTGCCCGAGCCGACTTCCGCGTCGGCGAACCCGAGCGCGAGGGAGAAGTTCTTCCCGGTGAACTCGAGGAGACCCAGCCGGAGCCCAAGGTCGATCGGACTCTCGATGTAGGCCAGCGGGGTATCGCCGATGTCGTCGAAGATCGCCTGGAGGCTGCGGCTCATCTGGATCGCCGTCTGTCCCTGGGCGATCTTGCCGATGATGAGCTCCTCGGCCTCGACGACGGTGGCACCGGTCGCCTGGGCCAGGCTCGCGGTATACTCGAGCGGCATCGCGACCACCGGCGCCCCGTCGACCTGGTTCAGCTCCAGGCCGCCCGAGCCGTTGATGAACATGGGGTCGTTGTCGAGGAAGCCGGTCGCCGCCGTGAGGTTGACGACCGCGTCGCCCTTGACGACCGCCGCCGTGGTGGTGGTCGAGCCACCGCCCGACTTGATCCGGAACATCGTGAGGGCGGTCAGCTTCCGCCAGAGCGCGTTTCCAGCACCGGTGCGAGGCATTGCGTTACTCCTCCATCAAGGGGCGAGTCATCAGGTGAACACAAGCAGCGGGATCGTCATCCGAGCCGCCCGCAAGGTTGGCGACGGGGTGATCAGGTCGAGCATGCCGAGCATGTCGTCATCGGGTGACGGCAGCCGGCTGAAGGGGTCCAGGGGAATGACGTCGACGCCAGCCGCGGCGAAGGCGACCGCATTCAGCGCGGCGGCCGCGGCCGCCAGCATGCCGGTACAGGCGGCGGTCGCCGGGGTCGCCCCGTCATCCGACAGGGCCAGGAGCTCGAGCTCGCCCCGATCGACCGCCGCATCGACGGACAGGGTGAAGACCAGGAGCGGGAGCCGGTACTGATCCATCGAGGCCGGCTCCCGGATCAGGTCGGTGGCCCGGCCCATCAGCCCCTGCAGGGTGGCGTCCGCATCGACGATCGTCGCGGTGGCGAGCCGGACCTGCTCCAGCGTCGCGCCCATCAGAGCCCCCCGGGACGAATCGCGCGCACGGTCGCGCCAGCCATCTCGCCTTCCACCGCTCGCAAGGCGGCGTCCATGAACGGGCGGGCCGCGATCACCAGCGTCCGCGCCGCCTTCCTCCCCCGCTTGCCTTTGCGGCCACTGCGCACGGGGAGGCTGGTGTTCACCCCCTGTTCAAGCATGGCCGCCGTAAAGCGCTGGACCGCCACGATCCGCCCGGCGCCGGCGGCGCCCTGGGAGACCGAGCGCGCCAGGGTGCCCTTCTGTTTCCGCGGCGGTTCGCCCGGCCGGGACGGGGTCCCGCCGCCGCGAACCGAGAGCCGCTTCCGGACCGAGCGCGCCAGGATGACGGAGCTCGCCTTGAGCCCCTCGTCGTAGGCGCCGCCATGGATCCGGAGCGATTGCTCGACGTGGCGGTTGAGGCCCCCCAGATCGAGCAGGCTGAAGCTCGGGCTCACGGGAAGACCTCATCGGTCGAGTTGAGCGCGATCTCCTGGTGCTGGGTATGCGCGCTCCGCTGGAACCGGTGCCGCTCATCCACCTGGAACCGCTGTCCGGCCAGGAGCCCGCTCTCGACCAGCATCCGGTCGCCCGGCTGGACCAGGTAGGCGGCAGGCATCACGGCCCGGATCTGGACCGCATCCGCCTCGCCGAAGAGGAGCCGGCCCCGATCGGCGGTGAGCTCCTCGAGGAGGGCCTTCGCCTGGACCGTGACCGGGGTCCAGGAGTCGACCACTCGGCTCCCGCCGCCACCGGTGGCCGGGCCGAAGACCGGGCGATAGATGCTCACCAGGTCCCCGCGGGTCGCGATCCGTCCGAGAATGCTCATCCGAACCCTCCTGTCCGAAAGGCGGCGACCGCCCGTTGCCAGAGCGGATCCGCGTCGAGCACCGCGGCCAGGTCGGCGCTGTAGCCGCCCTCCCGCTCGCTCTTAACGTCCTCGGCGCCCCGCTGGCGGTAGATCGACGCCGCGGCCCGGGTGACCGCCAGGGCCGCCAGGGCGGGCAGATCGGCGCCGGCGTCGTAGGTGACGTGGACCCGGAGCGGGAGCCGCGGGAAGACCCCGCCGTCCAGCCGGCAGACCCGCGCCGAGCCCACCTTCCAGGAGACGACCTCCGGATCCGCGACGTCGAGGGTCTCATCAGGCGCCGCGACCGAGGGCCCGATGATCAGGCTCGTCAGGGCCGTGATCGGGTAGTCGAGCCAGAGGATCGCGGTCCCGTTCCCGTCATGGACTTCCTGGCGCGCGAGCTGGACCGGCGCGAACGGGCGCTCGGCCCGGCCACACTCCTGCTCCAGCGTCTCTTCGAGCTGGTCGAGGAGACTCTGGAGCATGGTGTCATCGGCGGCCGGGACGTCGGCGATGAACGCCTTCACGTCCCCCAAGGTGACCAGCTCAGCCATTCACTTCTCCGTGCTGAGGCACCGGGAGCGAGGATCTGCTCCCGGGCTCAGCGGCCGACTTACGCCGGCGGGTTCGCGGTCGGGACCCGAGCCGGATGGCCCAGGACCGGGATGATCGCGATCGGCGCCGCGCCGACGTCGTTCCCGGCCGGCGTCACGGTGCAGCGGACATACCGCTTCGTGCCCTTGTACCCGATCTTCCGGGCGCCACCGTCGAGCGCGAAGGTGAAGCCCGCGAGGGCCTCGGTCCCGATCAGATCCGCATCGGGCACGGCGGCCGCGTCGGACAGGTTCGCGGCCTCCCCGTCCTCGACCAGGACGGCGAACGTCGCGTTGGCGTCGGTCACGGTGCCGGTGCCAATGAGGAAGGCCAGGCTGTCATACCCCTGGACATCCACGATCGGCGAAACGACCGGCGTGTCGGCGTTGGTCACCGTGACCACGGCCGCCCCGGCCGGGTGAATGTTGTTCATGAGATCCCGCATTGCATCGTCCTCCAGGTTGAAAGTGGGAGGGCGCCGGAGCGCCCCCTCACGTCAGGATTAGGCGGCGAACTTGATCAGCTTGATCGCCTCGAAGTTGACCACATCCCCACCGACCCGGCGGGTGGTGAAGAACACGACGTTCGGCTTCGCGGTGAACGGATCGCGCAAGATCGTGATCCCCTTCCGATCGACGATCTGGTAGGCGGCCCGGAGATCCCCGAAGCCGATCGACAGGCTGTTCGCCGCGATCGCCGGCATGTCCTCGAAGAGCGCGACCGGGTAGCCAGCGAGCGTCGCCGGGATCCCCGCCTGGAGGCCCGGCTGCCAGTGATAGGCGCCGTTGCTGTCCTTTAGCTTCCGGAGCGCGGCCTCGGTGAGCCGGTTCAGGAACCACCGCGCGTTCGCGCGATAGGCACCCTTCAGCGCCCCGACGGCGTCGAAGAAGACGTCGCCCCCCGCCGGCGCGGCGGCGAAGGCCCCGGCGGCGCCGGTGTTGACCTGCTGGATGACGCCGAACGCCGCGGCGGACGGCGTCCCCGCGGCGTAGGTGGTGATGCCACGCGGCCGGGTGATGCCGTTCCCGGTGACGAAGGCCAGGGCCTCAGCCACCGCGGCCGCGTTCGCGACCTTCCGCATGAGCCAGCCCTCGACGTCGAATTCGGCGTCGTCGAGCTCGTCCTGCGTCGACTTCGGCATGAGGTACAGGTCGTGTGCCGGGATCTTCCACTGGCCGATGTCCGCGGTCGCGGTCTCGGCGGCGGCGGTGCCTTCGCCGCCCCAGTAGGAGCCGAGCTCGGCCAGGTCGAGCCGGCCGGTGACTTCCTTCCGGCTCGTGGTCCGCACGTCGGCATACTGCCGCATCGGAGACGACTCGGTGATCAGCGTGACCACCCGCCCGGAATTGTCCGGTGGCACCAGGTAGCCACCGGCCGGGTCGGTCCCGATGCTCAGGGCCGCCCGGAGCGCGTCGTTGGCCGGCGTCCCGCTCCGGTCGCTCGGCGCCCGCACCGCGGCCCAGAAGGCGGCCCGGTACGCGGTGAAGGCACTGATGTTCTCCTCGCTCGGCTCGCCCGCCAGGGGCCGCTTGATCGCGGCGAAGAACTGGCGGGTGTGCGCGCGGAGTTGCTCGCGGCCGGCCGGGGTGGCGCCGTTCAGCGCCTCGAACCGGGCGACGAGCTTCTCCTGGGAGACCTGCGCGGCCTGGAGCTCCGCGAGCTGGCCCCGGAGCGCGGTGATCTCGGCGTTCGCGGCGTCGACCTTCTGGAGGGTCTCGGCCGTGGCCGTCCCGCGGGCGGTGATCTCGGCCAGCCGAGTGTCGTTGGCGGCCTTGAACTCCTCGAAGGCGCGATGGATCGCATCGAACGCCTCTTTCAGTTTCGGATCCATGATTCAGTTCCTCGGGGTCAGCGTGGTTACCAGTCGGGCACAAGCGGCGAGCATCTCCGACTCCGCGTCCCGCGGACCGGTCACCCCAGCGTCCCGCTGGAGCGCATGCGCACCCTGGGCCAGGACCGCTTTCGCGGCGGCCTGGCTGAGCCCAGCATCCCGCAGGGCTCGCTCGAGGTCACGAGTGGTGGGTGTAGTCGCCCGCGCGGCGAGATCCGTCGGCGGGTGGCGGAAAATGCTCAGATCGAAGTCGGCCTTGACGGTCGACGGATCGACGATCACATCGATGAAGCCCGCCTCATCCGCCTCTTCGGCGGTGAACCAGGTCTCCTCGTGCATCCAGTCCCGGATGGTCTCCGGGGTCTGGCCGGTCTTCTCGGTGTAGGCCCGGACCAGGGTCGTATCCCCGACGGCGTCGAGGAGGTCAGCGGTCTTCCGGTGATCGATGGCGGTGCCCATGGTGATGGCCGACGGATCGTGAATCATGAAGAGCGCATTCGCGGCCATCCGGAGCTCATCACCCCCGAGCGCGATCAGGGTCGCGATCGAGGCGGCCATGGCGTCGATCTGGACGACGACCCGGGCCGACTGTTGCCGGAGGGCGTTGTAGATCGCGACCCCGTCGAAGACGTTGCCCCCCGGGGAGTTGAGCCGGACGGTGATGAGGTCGACCTTGAGGGCGGCGATCTGGGGGACCAGGTCCGCCGCCTTCACGCCCCACTCATCGATGAAGTCATAGATGAAGATCTCGGCCGAGTTGTCGGCGGCCGCGCGCACACTCGCCCGAGGACGAGCGGGAATCCCGCGAGCGGTAGTCCGTTGGCGCATCAGGTACCTCCCTGCCCACCGTCCGGGCCGAGGGCCTCGGTGGCGAGTGGGCGCTGGTAGTAGTCCAAGCCGTCGACGCGATCCAGATCCTCAAGCTCCCGGACTTCGTTCGGGCTCATCCAGCCCGCGGCGATCGCCTTCTGGTAGCCCTCAGTCCTCGTCTTGTAGTCCCCCCGCAGGAGGCCGTCGACGACGAAGTGCGTGTAGTGCGTCGCACGCTCCGCCGGGGCCAGGAGGTCGACGTTCATCCGGCCTTCCAGCCGGGTCAGCGTCGGTCCCAGGGTGTACTTCACGACGCCGATGTCCGCCTGCTCCATGTTGTTGAACGTCGACCGGGTGTTGTCCCCGATGAGATGCGGCGGCACCCGGAAGATCCCGGCGATCTCCTCGCGGCTCATCTTCCGACTCTCCAGAAACTGCGCGTCCTTCGCATTCATCCCGGCCGCGTTGAACTTCATCCCCTCCTCCAGGAGGAGGGTCTTATGCGCGTTCGAGAGCCCGGTGTGCCGGGCGTCGAAGTCGTCGCGGAGCCGATCGCGCGCCACCTTGCTGAGGTTCCCCGGGTGCTCCAGGACGCCGGCGATCATCGCGCTATTCGAGAACTGCCGGGCCCCGTGCTCCACCATCTGCAGCCCCATGCCAATGAGCTCCCGCTGGTAGGCGACCGGGGAGAGCCCGGTGAATCCGTCCAGGGATTGCCCGCGGAAGTGGAGGATCTGGGCGGGCGGGAACTCCTTCGGCTCCCCGCTCGGGAGCCGGAGCGTGTACCGGATCCGCTTCGTCGTCGGATCCTGGTGGACCTCCACCAGGGAAGGCGGGAGGGGAAGGAGCTCGGCGAGTTGGCCGCGAATGTAGGTCTTGAGATTGTAGGCGTTGCCATGCAAGCAGAGGTGCGATTCGCACATCTCCCGCCACTCGAACGACGTCTGGAACTCGTTCGGCTGGGCATTCAGAAGCCGGAACAGCGGGTGATCGATCGCCCGGGTCCGACCGGAGGTTTCCCGCCGGAGGACAAAGAGCGGGATCTGGGCGAGGAGTTCCGAGCGCACCCGGACACAGGAGTAGACGGCCGCCAGCTGCATCGCCCGGTCGGGCGTGACGTGGATCCCGCCGGCGGTCCGGCTGCTCCCCCGGAGCTCGACCTCGAGCTCCTTCGACGTCATCGCCGCCCGCGGCTGGAATAGCGACGCGACGAGTGGCCGGAAGAGACCCACTTACGGGCCCTTCGGATCGGAGGGTGCCTTGAGCCACAGCACCCCAATTATCAAAGAGCAGAGCCCACCCACGATCCAGGCCGCCGGCCCGGAGACTTGGCTCAAGCCCAAGAGCAAGGCACCCAGCCCGGCGAGAATGAGCACATCAGGGCCCTCAATTCGTCGCAAGCGGCGTCATCCAGTCAGGGGATCCGCTCGATCGCACCGATCGAGCCCTCCGCGGGGCTTGGATTTACATGAGGGCTACGGTAACGAATGGCGCGGAAGCGTGCGACTCAAACGGTTGTCAATTTTGACAACTCTGACGATTCGGCGCGGATCGCCCGGAGGAGGTAGCTGTGCCGGCCGTGCCGTCCGGAGGGGCCGCGCTCGAGGTAGCCGCCGCGCACCAGGCGACCGAGCGAGCGAGAGACGTCAGCCTTTGAGACTTCATGGCCCAGGGGGAAACAGCGACGCGTGACGAACCAGAGTGGGAGCGGCTTGTGCTCGTGGGTCGAGAGGCTCGTGAGGGCCACCCGGTAGACGGCCCGGTCCCGGTTGGTGAGCTGGCGATCGGAGAGGGCATCGAGGGCGGCCGGCGTGATGGCGGGCATCAGAAGGCGTCCAGTCCGCGCTCTTCGTAGATACTCACCGGCGCCGCCGCGTCGGCGAGCATCGCCCGGCCGAGCGCCATGATCAGCGCGACCGCGCCGTCGATCTTGTTCTCCGGGCGGTCCTTCCGCGGGAAGATATTCTCGTTCGGATCCTCGCGACAGGTGACGTTCGAGACCATCCAGGCGAGACAGGGGTTCGCGTCGTGGTGGAGTCGGCCCGCCTTGACCAGGGCCTCGACCCACTTCATCGGCTCCGAGAGGTTCTTCACGTTCTGGGGGACCTCGATCGCCTGGAGTCCTTCCGCGGTGAGCTCCTGGAGGAGCTGACCGGCGCCCCAGGGGTCGCCGGCGACGGCTTCGAGGCCGTGGACCGCCACATCGGCGAGGAGCTCTCGCCGGATCTGGGCGTAGTCGGTGACCTCGCCCTCGGTCGCGGTGAGGTAGAGGTCATGGGCCCAGCCCTGGAGATGCGCGTTCTTCGGATCCTCCACCGTGGCCCGCGGCGCATAGTACCGGCCGAAGACGTAGAAGCGTGGCTCGGTGTCACCGTCGACCATGACCCGGAAGACCCGGACGGCGGCCGTCAGATCGAGCTTCGACCCGAGGTCGAGTCCCGCGTAACAGGGCGACCCAGTGAAGGCCGCGGCCTGGAGCGTGGCGTCGCCCTGGCGGTGCCACCATTCCATGTTGAGCCAGGCTTCCCGCGCGCTGGTCCAGACGTTCAAGTGCTTGCGCTTGAAGACGTTCTGCTTCCGACTGGAGGCGATCGCGTCCCGCTGCTGGGCCTTGAGCCAGTTCCCCGAGACCGAGACGTCGTAGTTCGGGTTCGCCTTCTGCAGGGCGTCGACCGTGGTCCAGTCGTCCTTCTCGTCGATCGTGTAGATGATCCCGAAGAGCCGATCATTCGGCTGGGACCCGTCGAGCATCCGGCAGACCTGTTCCCGGAGGGCGTAGCACGGGCCGCCGATGTTGTCGCCGGCGGTGGTGATCACCAGGAGGAGCGGCTGCTGGCGGGCCCCCATGCCGGTCTCCATTGTCTCGAAGAGGACCGAGTCGGGGTGTTCATGGTACTCATCGACGATCGCCAGGCTGGGGCTCGCGCCATCGCCCGGCTTGCCGATGATCGGCTCGAACCGGGAACCGGTCGACAGGATCACCAGGTTCGAGGCGTTGACCGTGACCCCATACTGCTCGAGGAAGGCCGGGGTCCGCTCGGCCATGAGGCGCGCCGGCCGGAAGGTCTCCCAGGCTTGCTTCTCGGTGACCGCGCCCGAGTAGCATTCAGCCCCCATCTCCCCATCGGCGGCCAGGAAGTAGAGGCCATCGATCGCTGCCCCGGTCGACTTGGCGTTCTTCCGGGGGATCTCCTGGTAGGCGGTCTGGAACCGCCGGAGGGCGGTCCCCTTCGTGACCCAGCCGTAGAGGTTGGATCGGACGAAGGCTTGCCAGGGCTCGAGCTTGATCAGGACCGCGCCGGGATCCCCGGGCTTCGGGTGGGCCCAGTGGCCTTTGACATGGGGGAGGAGCTCGGCGAACTGGCAGGCCCGCTCGGCTTTGCCCAGGTCGAACTTGTAGGGGAACGCCTTCGAGCGGGACCGCTTCAGATCCTCGAGGAATCGCTGGCAGGCCAGGCGGACCCAATGACAGGCAAGGATCCGGCCGGCGACAACGTCCCGAGCGTACTGCTTGGCCCGGGTCACGTGAGGATGGCGGGCCCGGGCCAAGGCTTACCCTGGCACCCGGTCGGCGGCGACCAGGCCGAGCGGCTTCACGAGGCCCCGATCCCAGCGAATGGGTTCTTCTTTCCGCCCTGGCCGCTGACGCTCACCCGGCTCCGGTCGGCCGGGGTCATCCCGAACCGCTCGAACATCTTGAAGAGCTGGGTCCGCTCCCCGATCCCGATCGAGTTGTCCCGGAGCTTGGCCGCCATCCGGACCAGGCCCTCGAAGGCGAGCCGGTCGGAGGCCAGGGCCACCCCGGGCACCAGGAGCCCGGCGATCTCCTTCCAGAGCTCGCGCTCGGTGGGGGGCAGGTGGGTCGGTGGATCCCCGAGCGGGCCGTTCGCGGTCGGCTCATCCTTCCGGTTCCGGTACCGCTTTTTGTCGTGCGCCAAGCGGCCCGTGATGGAGAGGATCGCGGTCGGCTTTCGTGGGGCTGGCATTCATGACCTCTTCACTTTATGGCGCATTCCCGGCCAGACTTGAACTGCGGACGTGAAAAAAGACC
>ERZ1292625.3224-Hain-H41-01um-R1-3224-length-13631-cov-4_pt1 | contig 13631 bp, 13 predicted proteins | sample MGYA00564400_ERZ1292625 | MGnify/ENA primary metagenome ERZ1292625 (study PRJEB36523, sample SAMEA6512639) | groundwater metagenome | collected 2019-01-08 | study: AquaDiva: Metagenomics assemblies of 32 groundwater samples | reverse complement strand
ATCGGCCAGCTTCATCGCTTCTTCCAATGCCTTTTTATTGGCTTCCTGATCTGCGCTATTTACCGAAGTTATCGTATTGTATGTGTATGTCAGATATTGCTGCTGGTCAGATGTTAGATTCTTGAACCAATCAGCTGATGTTATGGTTTCAGGCAACCCTTTAGACGGTTGTTGTGCAACTTGACCGGTAGAACCCGCCACAGCCCCATTTTGGTCTCCTGGCGTGCCCGGAGCAGTTGTTTGTGTTGTTACTTCGAGAAGTCCTTGAGATTGTGCTGCCACTCGTGTCATTTGGAGTGTATTTGAACCCTTCTTCACCCAAATTAAATCATTTGGATTTTGGGGAATAATTTGAGAAGCGATTGATTGTTGCGCAGGACTAACCGCTCCCTGCGCTCCGAAAACAGAATAGGCTTTTGCGCCCTGAACCGCGCTTGCCGTTCTCGACGTGAAGTTTGCAGGAACCGCTAATCCGCGTGTCGTTTGGTATTGCTCATATCCAACCGGCATTTCAGTTATTTGAACAGTCGGATTGCGTTGCAAATACCCATCTAAACCGGCGCGATGAGTGCCTTCTTTGTCGTTATATTCAACACTGTATTCACTTCCTGCCGGACGTGTATTTATTGCGTCTCTTGGCGGATTTTGACTATAACGCGTCCCAAGTTCAGGATGGTTTTTTACCTCGTAAGCCTTCATTTCGCGTGTCATTATCTTCACACCCAAAGCATTTTGAAGTTCATCTAAGTTTTTGTAAGTTGCCATAATTATTTGAAATATTTTTTAACTTCGTCGGGGATGTCGTTGTCTTCTTTTTGGATGTGGAGTTCATCGACTAGGAACTTTATAATCACTGCGATTTCCGCAAGGCGCGGAGTCTCTTCGATTATCATTGTCTTCATAAGACTAAGATTGTATATGAGTTAGCAAGGCATATATCTAAGTTGTCTCCGGCGGCCGTTTTAGATCCATAAACCGCGAATGTTGGTGTGTCAGAATTAGGCAGGTTGGTCGTGTGAGTAGCCACTAAAACATCATTAATATAATATTTTATACTTGTGCCACCAAGATAAACCATTCTAAAAACATTTGCGTTTGTTAGAGTAACACTAGCCGACACGTCGGTTGAAGTATTGCTTGCCCCGTCGCCATTCCATGTATATAACTTATTATCAACCGAACTTAAATAAAAGCCGGCAGAATCGCCAAGTGACGGAGCTTGTGGGTCGGCGTCTTTTGGTTTTAATCCCCAGAATGCAAAACAGTTTGCCGCTCCACTTGTGATTTTTATATTCCACGTTACCTCAAAATCAGAATTCCAGTCTTCAATAATTAAGTCATCAGAATACAAATGAGAATATTTACTTGGTGAAGATGTACTCGAAAGTTTTGTTACAAATAAATCTCTAGTTAAAGCTGAACCAACTGTCGTGCTTTCAAGTAGACCGTCATTCATCGCACCCGTGAAAACCTTGCCGTTGTTTACTACTCCTTGAGAAGCGTAAATCTTACCAATAATCGTCAAGTTACCAGCACCGTCATAAGTCATCTTATTTGCTCCGTCAGTCGAGTCGCCAAGGCTTAATTTATACGCACCTGATTCATATCCCAAGAAGAAACCAGTCCCGGAGTTATATGCAGTTTGTCCGCCACGAACGTGTCCCGTAGTTCCAAGATTCAAACCGGTGCTTTCTACAATCGCGGCAGTTGACGCTCCAAGATAACCAGCAGTTGCGTTTATTGTTCCAATCACCGTCAATGTATTTAGAGCTGTAACGTTCCAATCCAACGAACTTGAAGCTCCACCAATAAAGAATTTCTCTTTATTTGAGTCAGAATCATCAATACCAAGAATAAATCCATTTGTTGCTGTCCAAGTGGTCGCATTGAATGTTCCACCTGCAACATATACGTCGCCATAAGTGTCAGCCAAGCTCATTGTTATTGTGCCGCTTTTAGTGCTTCCGTTACCAAGGGTTAAACCGGCATTTAGACTGCCATATTCTGCGACAAAATAACCATTTTCATAGACTATAAAAGGCGCACTCGCCCGATTTGCAAAAGTAGCGCCGGCCCAAAAGCGAACATCATTGCCAGCGGTTACATTTGAGCTTAATCCGAAACTATCCGCAAGGTCTGTTATATAATCAGAGCCAATGGTAAATCCGCCAATCGCACCACCGGTCGCTGTTATGGAGCCGGTAATCGTGGCTGAACTGGCCGTGAAAGCTCCGGCCGCAGTCAATTCGGTATTCGTTCCCTTCCATGACAGATTCGTGCCATCGAATTGGACGAATTGATTCGCGCCATCTCCAATATACGCACGAGGATCACCAGCATTGTATTGTATCTGAACACCCTCTGCGCCATAAGTGGCGCTGTTTATCGAAATCGCCTTATTAGAAGCGTCTAAAATGATATTTGTCCCATTTGCCAAAGTGGTTTGCGAAATTGTCCAGCCTGCGATTATCATTTGCGTATCCGAGAGTTCAAACATCACATTTGATCCGCCCGTGTCATATCCTTTCAATCCATAAATTCCTGAAGCCAAATATCCCAATTCAATGCGCTTTGCCGTGTCTTCATAAATAATAATAGCCTCATTCCCTGAAGCTAAAACAACGCCATCATTTGGCGCGGCTATTGGTGTTCCACTTTGCAGATTATAAATATAACCGCTTAATATGTTCCAGCCGCCAAGCACTCCTGAATCAGAAACAATAGCGCCGGTTACTGTTAGCGTCGCCGCGGTCGTAACAGCCCAATCAACCGAGGAGGTCGCGTTGCCGATCAACCACTTATAAACACCGTCAGTATCCAAACCCTCAATTTTCCCGGCAGTCGTGTCAGAAAAACTCTTTTTTGCAACTGTAGCTAAATTCAAAACTTCGCCATCTTCAATTAGCGATGCCGAAAGCCCACCGCCCAAAGAAGCAAGCGCCAGCCCGGATACGCTTTTGTCTTGGTATGGTGGAACTAACTCGCTTTTAGAAAGCCATGCGTTTAAGCCGAGGTCATAAATATCATAACTCATAATCTAACAAGGTTATACTCGGGAACTCTAAACCTTTAAATTGATACCGAGTGGTTGAATTTGTCCCTGAAATAATAAACTTGAAATAATGTCCTGAAATGCCGTCAAGATCGATCTTGTCCACGTTTTGTGTAACTTCACCTAAAGAAACAATTTCAAAATCGTCAATTTTAACCGCCAACTGGACAACTTCAAGATCTTTTCCGTAAACCATGACACGATCGTTTATTTCTTTTTTAGTCCCCTTTGAGCCGAACTCTTGATTTTGAGTATGAAGTTCAAACGCGATATTCGTTCAGTCATCAGTGGTCGCTGTGCTTTCGATTTGCAAAACATTTCCTGCGGTATCTCCGCCCAAAATCTGCTCCTCCCCACCGGTGACATACAAAGCGAATCTGCTAAATTGATTGGCGTATGAAAATACTGTCCATTCTTTAGTTTCAATTGTGTAACGTAGAACCACGTTAGAGTAAGAATCAGTTCCGATCGTAACCGAACCGATTGAACAATAATAATATTTGCCGTCGGAATATCCGGCGACATCGTCGTAATAACTCGCGCTCATGCCATCAATCCAGTCTTGAACCGGTCTTGAAATTCGCACGGGCTGACCGCCTGAAGTCGCCCAAATGCCTTGTTGATTGAAGAAAAACAACATCCCTGCGCCAGTCGCAATGCTTTCATGTGAAGAACACCCAACCGAGATTATTTCGTCAGCTTCTATTGATCGATTATTCCAGCGATACATAGCGCGATCTTTGAAAATAATGAGCAAATCTGAAACTTCGCCGAGGCCCGTGATATTCGAGTTGTCCTCGGGGTTGATACCAATTTTACGATTATTGGAGGTCCATGAAATATTCCCTGTAGTCGCATCTGGAATTGATGAAATATAAATCGCGTCCGGATCTCCGGCAACTCCGGCAACGCAGACCTGGTCTTTATACACGGCCGCCACCGTGCCGTTAGGAAAAGCGGCAGTATTAAGAAGACTGCCCGAAAGAGACCAGCCGCCCGTACCATCCCAGGTTTTCACAGCATCAGTGCCGTTTAAACGCGCCACTTCATTAAGAAACGTTACAAAACGAGTTTTTAGGCCGGCAGTATCATTGATTAACGAAGGAAGCCACGAACCTGAATCGTAGTAATAAGTCGTTCCGTTTATGGTCGCCAAAAGTTTATTATTCACATTATTTGAATCAATGTAATTGAATAATCCGTCAACATTGGCGTTTTCAATTTGAGATCCGAGCGCAGTTGAGCCTTTTCTTACTTTTGCGGAACCATACACCTCATCGAATACAAGATTGACCGCCCTTTCCACGGAGTTTTTAGGAACAATAATTGAATCAACGCCGGTGATCACCCCAGCAGAGACATCCCCTGCGATAAGTTGTGGTTGGAGCTTCATAATGATAGTTTATTTATACGTGGGTACATTTTATGCTTCTGACCATTGACTTCCTTAATCACCATTGTCTGCAAAATCTGCTGAAACATTAAATAATCTGTATCTTGCGGATTAAGTTCGCCCTTTGAGTTCTTTTGAGCGCGCAACTTCCAACACAGCCAGTGTTTTACAGCGTCATATCGTGGAAATTCTACCGTGTCGGCGTCACTGTCAACTGCCGTTCTACTGGTGTAATAATCCAGCCAAACGACTTTGTTATCATAAGTGCCGTTTGGAAGTGGCCAAATATACAATTTACCATCATAAATTGTGTAATAAAGTGGCATCCCTTCTGTTTCAGATTGCCAAACATCAATATCAACTGCGGTAGTAACGGTTATTGCTCCGGTTCCTGTTGCAGGGATTCCGGTCAAAACTCCGGCGGTTAAACTCCGTGTAACGCCCGTATACGTAAGCGTGTATTTAGTGCCCGAAACGAAGACATCAACGGATCCCGAATCAGCGAAATCATAAGAATTATCAACGTCGAGCGAGGTATCAGTTGCAACTGCTTGTGTCCTTACCTGTGTGTGATTAACATTGTCCAACTCTTCTTCCCATTCTCGTTTGTCCCGATATAAAAGATTCTCATCGTCACCGATTCTTATTCCAAGAACAGACTTGTTTGAATTTACATCTTCCATGTCACTCGGTAAGGTATAGACATTTATACCTCTGCTTGTCGCTCCAAGCGCATAATCAAAACTCTGCAAGCATGACCAACGCTTCAACTGACCTGACATATACCGCAGACAATCATTGATTTCATCCAGTAAAAACTCGTTTGTTATGTCTCCGCCCATCTTTGTTTTAGATGATTTCAGGGATTGTTTTATAAGCTTTGCCACCGTATTTGAGGCATACTGTGTCTCATTGGCTATTCCGTCAGAATAAGTGTCTCCTGCGACGGAATTGAGGCTGTCATACGGCAAGGCGAAGTAATAGGAATATTCCGTCCCTGCATTTACATAACTCGTAAAATCAGCCCGAACTTGCATGTCTATCGTCGCAATCAAAGTCGCGCCCGTGGTCGTATTTGTTGAGTTGCCATAAATCCGCCATTGATCGAATAACAATCGTCTTACTTTTGTATTTATAGGGTGCGCAAAAGGCATTGCCGTGCTCGTCAAAGACGTTCCGGCCGACACTACAGCGTTGACCTTCTTTATTTCTGTTTTGTCTTGTCCTAATTCTCCAATAAGCAATGGATAAGTGTTTGCAAAGCCGGCGTTGTCAGCCACAGTTAAAGTTGTGCCTGTTGCCGCAACGGCGCTTGTCAAATAAGTTGCCGGCTCAAATGGGAGCTCCAAATGAGCAATCTCAATCACTCGTCCTTTCGCTTTTACTATCCGCGGTTTTTCGTACATAAGTTTAATAATTTAATTTATAGGACGGACGGTTTTCATCCGCCCAGAAAGCAAACTATTTTTTCTTGCGTTTTGCCACCTTGCTTTTAACTCTTTTGAGCGGTTTCTCCTCCAGTGCCATCATTCTTTTCATCTCGCTTTTACTCATTCCTTCGTGTTTTGCGTGCATCATACTTTTTTCTTATGGGTCTTTTTTAATTTACCTTTGTTAATTGAAGCGTAAAAAACTGATTCACCTTTTTTTTCGCCGTATTCTCGTTTGAATTTGTTTAACACTTTACTTTCGCTTTTCGTTAGGGGCATACTATTCCAATTTACCATTAAGATATTCGACCAGTGATTTTATTCCGGCGCGTAACGCCGTAAACAAAATACCGAAAGCCACCGACCTTTCAATGCTTTCAACATCCAATGATTGTAATTCAGTCACTAATACTAGTAAAAACGACGTCCCAAATGTTATCGCCGAGCTGATCGCATAACGTTTGTAATTCTCTTTGAGGATTTTTGTCATAAAAATTATAATTTATTCCCCTTAAAATCGAATTTCGCATATTTGTCCCAATCGACCTTGTGCAACACTGCTTTTTTGGTCATAAAATCATTGCCATTCCTCATCATCCAATGCCAGAGAACTTGACCCTCTGTCCCGACAAGAATTTTACCGTCCAAATATAGGCCAACCCCACCTGGAGGATCTATAAGTTGAACGGCCGAATTATTTTTAATCATAGGCAATTCGTTATTTTTTAGTTCAATTGAAAATTTCAAGGTTCCACCGAAGTTGTACTCCCATTCTATTTTCTTTAAGAAATTGTCATAGTGATCAAATATTAACCAATATTCATTCTCTTTGTATCCAATTAAGGTAACGGCATGATTTCTTGGTTTGCCTTTAACGTCCGGATAGATGTCATTCACTTTCTTTGGCCAAGCATAAACGCAAGTCTGCAATGGCGCATATTTCAAAGCGTCTTTAATTTGTCGATTTTGGACAAATTCGTATTTTACATCATATTTAGCTTTGAAATGTTCACCTTTTGACGTCACTTCTTCCGGTATTTCTCGCATGTATTCAGCCCAAGAATTGCCTTCAAATGGCCAATATTCCTCGTCTACTAATCCTTGATTACGGATAGTATCAGCGACAATATGCAAATAATTGCCACTCTGTGTTGTGCCACTCAACTTTGCCAAAGCTCTATCGGAATAATTAACATTATCACCCCAAATATACTTCTGAAGAATCTCAATGCAATTCAACGCGCTGAATGAGACGCAACTCATTGAGTCCCAACTGGCTGAAGACTGCTTTTCATTTGTTGGCAACCATTCCGACCAATCGGCTTTCTCGTTCATCTTCTCTTGCCCCATGTTTCGAGAAATTCCACCAAAAATATCATCCTGTGGATTTAGTTGTTTGCGTGTGAGAAGTCCGTATTTCATAGAATTTAGTATGGTATGTGAGTAACAGGAGTCGAACCTGCATTCCAAGTTTGGAAAACTCGGATAATAACCGTTATATGATACTCACTTATTAGACCACGCCGAACATCCGTGTTCGCGGTGCTAGTTCGGCGCGCTGGCGTGCGTTTTGCTCGGTGTAAGAACAATCCCCGAGCTTTATTCGTCCTTTATTACTCAGGCCAGATTCTATATTTTGACGATAGCGGTTTTTACGGCTCTTTGTATTGAACATTGAGCCTTTTTGTTTAGTCGTCCGTGGCAGGATATTCGGCCGTCAGTCGTCCATTGTTATAGACAAAAGCCCTGAGGCGCCTCATGCACTCACAAACGAACTCGTTAGTCGAGGGAACTTTGCCCGTCTGGAAAAGCACTTCTTCTTTACAGGCGGGGCAGTGTCGCTTCCGTAGCGCTGTATAGTTTACATCAGGCCGACTGCTCATTAGTGCTCCTAGTTCCTGCCTTCTTTCAGGTCTTTTTCTGTGATAGTGAGGAGTTTCGGACTCTGACATCCTGTACACCGGAAAATTCCCATAATGATTTCTTCTCCGCACTTCATGGATCGAATCATATCTTTTGCGACAAAGAACTTGTTGTTATGGCAAGTACAGCACCAAAGTGTTATACCCCTACTTTTCATCTTTTTTATCCCTCCCCTATACGAGAAGAACCAATGAAACGAATAGAAAGACAACCAGCGCGAATTGCAAGTATTCCATCTATTGTCCCCTTTCAATGTGCTTTGTTATTCTGTCGCCAAGATTTTTAATATCTTCTTTCAATTCGTGTAAGTGGTTTCCTTTTATTTCCTCAATTTGTGATTCAAGATTATCAAACTTGCTTGTCATTTTATGTTCGATATTACAGAACTTCTCTGTCATCAAGGCGTTTATGGTACAAATTTTACCCTCTGTTTTTATATCCGAAACTTCGATTTTCTTGTCGAGTTTCGCCCAACTCCAGACGATAACCACGATATTTGTGATGATTATGGCGAGAATTGGAAACCATTGCTTTAATTCCTCCATACTTATATCTAGTTATTTAAGTTTATAAGGCAAAAAATCTCTTGCCTTGGACATATTTTTAAACTACGGAGACGAGCTCTATCTTATATTTTGAACCGTTGATAAACACAGTCAAAGAATGTGTAGAGGCAAGTCCTACGTCAGTGGCGACAGCTGTTTCAGTGAATAAGCCCAATGTTGCATTGCCAGCCGAAATGTCCACTGAATAAAGTTGCGCTAAATTAGCACTATTTGTCGGAGCCGTTGCTGAATTTGATAACGCAAGAACTCCAGCCGCAGTAGAACCTGCTGCGGTATCACCAATAATTAGATTGGTATTCAACGTCATTTTTGTTGTCCCGGCAGTCGTGAATCCAATATTATCCGCGGCACTGTTCCAGATACCTGTGTTAGGGTCGCCTAAAAATGAAAGAGAAGGCAATAACGCAGTTCCTGCACCAGCTAAAACCTCTCCTCCTAAGCCAATGGCCGCCTTTTCAGTTGATGAATTGTCCGAATAGAACGAAGCAATCTTTGCGCCTGCTGTTGTCAATGCAAGCGAATTACCTATCTTTACGCCAATCGCCGTAGCACCGTTAGTGGCTGAACCCTGGACAGCAATCGGTTGATTAGCACTAAGCGAGCGAAAAGCGTTACAGAGAAAAATGCCAGACGAAAATTGATGAGATAGCGCACCACCAAGCGCAACATACAAAGTATTTGCAGTGTTGTAGAAACCTGTATCAGGATCACCCAAAAAAGAATATGCAGGTAAAGAGACGGATCCCGCTTGTCCAAGAACTTGACCATAACTAGTTGTCGTGCCACCAGATACTATTGATTGAGCGGTTAGCGTCCCGCCAAATGTTGCTCCGTCATTTCCGACAACTGCACCGGTAATTGACAGTGATTGGCCGGAAATTGCGCCGGCAACAGTCAAAGCATTATTCAACGTTGTCGCTCCTGTAACTGTTAAAGTTGTGCCAACGATCAATGCGGCGCTTAGGGTTGTAAGTCCGGCAATCGTGAGTGTTGAATTACCGACAATTGCGCCGGCAACAGTCAAGGCATCCGAAATTGTTTCGTCGCCGACGTATGTAACATTTCCGTTATTATCCACCGAAAAAAGAGTTGTTCCTGCGACATTTTTGACTTCAAAAAGATTTGCCGTTTGGCTAGTTAATCCTTGAACCGTCAACGGAACTTGCGCGTTTGTTTGAGGCTTAACGGTTAAAACCCCTTGAATAGTCCCACCTGATCGAAGATGATCAATAAATTGTGCCATATTTTTAGGGTTTTATTTTTCAAAAATTATTTCGCAGCCTTCACCGCTAACTGTCGCGTCAATCCAAACTTGATCTAAGTTTTTGATTTGCAATGCCACTGATTGATTCTGTGCCAAAGTAATGTGGTTGTCGTAGTCAGTGTTGGTGTTTAACGCTTTAGCTGAAGTTTCGGCCAAGGTTATATTTCCCGTATTTGAAGCCAAACCTTTTACTACCACACCAACACCGTCTTCAACCTTTCGACCTTTTAAGACCAATAAAGTAACCGAACTCCCGGCCGCTTCTGTCGTAAGTTGAGCCGAAGAAACCAGTGTAATTGTTCCGGCCACAACCGTTGAAATCTCAACGGTTTTATTATTGCTCGAAGATCCGGAAATGACCAACGCGTCACCGGCTTTGAAGCCTTCTGTAAGAAATCTTGTACCTGAATCCGTGATTGTATCGGCAGACGCGCCGTTATCATTAAATGCAATATTTCCGCTCACATAATATGGAGCCAGTTTTGTCGGCGTGCCTGAAGTTTGAACTACTTTGCGAAACGATTCTAATGTCGTTAAATTTGTATGTCTCATAAAGAAGTATTTACAGTTTTTAATTCCTTCTCACTATGTAGAGTGAGAAACAGAGAAAATCAATTAAAAACTTTAATTAAATTATATCCACTGAGCCGGTGGGGAAGGTTATTTCTTCCCCACCGATTACCCGAGTTAATTAAGCCGCTGTTGTACAAGCCGTCCAAGTAGTCGCTCCGTTCGTGTTTATGTAGACGCGAGTCGAAGTAGATGAACCATCCGTTCGCAAATACAGTGAACCTTGAGGAGCGGTTGCCGTTGGAACGCCTGAGCCCCAAAGAACCTTGATTGCCGCAGAAGCGCCGATATTGATCGCATCCGCACCACCCGCAGTTGTAGCTCTTCCACCCGCAACGGACATTTCACCGTCTTCTTCAACAGACCAGACTTCAACACCGCCGGTAACGTCCCAGCATTTAATGTATCGTCCGGTTGTCAAAGTGCCTTCTGTCAGACCGATGTTCAATGCCGTTCCGGTAGTAAGACCATCCGCAGAGAGGTTTATTACACCGTCATTAGCGGCCGCGCCAACTGTAGTTGCGAAGTCATTGGTCAAGACCAGGGTTGTCGTATCCGAAGCCGTGCTTGTGATTGTGACAATGCCATCAGCGGCAACGGAGAAGTCCACCGCGGCGCCGTCATAACAACGGATGTAAGACCCAGTAAAGCCGGCCGCTGAACTTTCCAAGTCGAGCATCATACCACTGGTCAGCGCATTCGCCACCATTCGCATGATTTTACCCGTAGTCAAAGCTGAAGCGGTAACCAAGACCTGTGTGCCGGCCAACGATCCTGTTGAGGCCAAATCAAGGATACAACCTGTCGTAGTGGAAGTATCGATTGAAGTGGAAGTGATCCTTGCAACCGATCCGCCTGCGGCGATAACCGAGGTCGTATGCGACAGAGACAAAGCTGTGCCGGTAGTTAAGGCGTTAGCCGCAACTGTCATTACAGACCCTGAATCCACTGTTGCGCAAGTTACCGCGATTACAGTGCCGGAAGTCGCGCCTGATTGTGTAATGTCAATGAAAGCAGAACCGGTATAAACGCCTGAACCTGCAACTCTGAAGGCCGTCCCTGTTGTTAAGCCGTCGCCGACCACATTCACGATTGTGCCTGCGGTTGTCGAGGAGGCTTGAACATCCAAGAGACCCACATTAGAGGTCGATGTATATGCTCCGGTTGCGCGAATGCTGACGATACCATTAGTCGCCACCGCTCCGGTTGTCGCGCTCGTCATTCTCAAAAGCGAACCTGACGTAATGCCGGTTCCGGTTGAGGCAATGTGTAACGCTACACCGGTCGTCAAGCCTGTGCCTGAAATACTGGCCACAGTGCCTGCCAGCGTGGAATTAGCCGCCACGTGGAACATACCAAGACCAACTGCGCCAACTGTGAAGTCACCCGTTCCTACGAAGGAATAAGCACCATTGGTGGCGATTGCGCCTGCGGTTGAGGTTGTTGCTCTAATCAATGAACCGGAAGTTAAACCGGTTGTTGAGGTAAGCGCCAACATTACACCCGTAGTCATCGCGCCGACATCCAAGTCAACCAAGCCCGCTGTTCCGGTATAAATACCCGTAGTGGCGATTTTAAGGCCTTGAGCGAGCACATTAGCCACGAGATCAATATTTATCATCTTGCCGGTTGTCGTCTGATTGGCCGTGTTGCCGGTTAAAGTGATAAATGAAGCGTCTGTAGCCGAGGCTGACACGATGTCAATAATTTTACCCGTAGTCAACGCCGCGCACGGAACATATAAAACGGTTCCGGTTGTCAAACCTGACGGAGTCAGTGTCGCGAACGATGTTGTTGTCGAACCTGTAAATACACCCGATCCTGCGATAACTATGACAGAAGCTGTTGTTGCGGTGTTATTGGTAACACTGAACGAAGCCGCGTCGTCGGCGTCCGTAATAGCCAAAGAGCCATCAGAAACGACTAAATCGCCGGCTGAAACCACGAATACATTGCTTCCACCGGTTCCAACGACAGTCAGGGCTGTTTCACTGAATGTGTAATAAGCCGTCCCGTCAATTTGTAATGACAGTATATTACCACCGTCAAGAGTGGCAGATGCAGAGTGATTGATTCTAACCACATCACCGGACGTGATTGTAGAGTTGGTAATCGAAAAACCTACACCAGTCGTTCCGGCCACGGCGAATGTGCATCGAGTTGCCGCCGTTCCACCTTGAACAATACCGGTGCTAGGAAGTGTTAGATCACCCGTGCCATTACAATCGATCTCGATATTACCGCTTGCTCCGTCATAAATTCTGATTGTGCCGGAGTTCGTGCCTGCATTTGTCTCTAAAATCAAATCATAAGCGCCGTTGCTTGTGATGACTTCATTCGCCGTTCCTGAACCCAAAGTCAGCAAATCTCCCGCAACCTGCAAACAAGTTCTTTGTGTGCCTGCAAGCATTAAATTAACCAAGAAATCCGCGTCTTCCGTTGTGTCAGTGACGTCAGTTGAACGAAACTGCAAGCTTGCATATTCCGTTTCTGTGCCGCCATCATCGTCGCCATTCACTTCTAACTCGAAAAGGACATCGTTGTCTGCAGGCGTGCCTGAATCGTGATGAACTTCCATTACAACGCCGGTCGAGCCGCCTCTTGTGGTGTTTATCGTGAAGTCATCGCCTGTGCCCGCGTTGTCTAACTGCAACACTCCGCCTGCGCCCGTAGCGGATTTATTGATGTTTAGACCGGTTACATTTGCCGAAACCGTCCAAACAAGACCGGCGCCGCTGACCGCTAACGTTGTGTCGTTGGCATACAACCCGTCCCAAGTTGTAGTCGCCGCGCCTGCCGCACCCAAAATAGTTGTGGCAGTTCCATTGTCATACACCAACCGATTTGACGAATCCACATAAAGGTAATGATAACCCGATGCGGTTGTCGGTGCCGAACTCACTGTTGCGAGTTCAATAACAGCGTCCGCGGAGGCGTTTTTGCTTCTCACATAAAGCCCCGGAAACGATGTTACTTTTTTGCCATTTCTTACTGGCATAACTATACAAATTCAGCTCTCTCAATCACGAGTCCCTATGATTGAGCAATTGAATTTGCCAATAAATGAATTAGTTCTGTTCTTGTTGCTTCATCTGTAAAAACCAGACCTTTTTTTTGAGCTTCAGCGATCAGCTCGACTTTAGTCATGTGGAATAACGGCTTTACGCCGGTTTCCGCTTCGACTTCTTTGACAATGCCCATTTCTTTTTCATAGGTGTCGATTGTCAAACAGCCCTTGCGGACATAATCAGCCGGAATTTTAAACTCATACCGAGCTTTTAACTCCGCGTCCGTCCAAGGCAAACCAATGCCTTTTGCTCTGCCTGATTCAACTAAACGAGACCAATTTGGTATTCCCATATATTCAAGTGGGGAGCAATTTTAGTTACTCCCCACACTTTTTTCTTCCCATTCATAGTTTCACTATACCACG
>ERZ1292625.3223-Hain-H41-01um-R1-3223-length-13633-cov-4_pt1 | contig 13633 bp, 26 predicted proteins | sample MGYA00564400_ERZ1292625 | MGnify/ENA primary metagenome ERZ1292625 (study PRJEB36523, sample SAMEA6512639) | groundwater metagenome | collected 2019-01-08 | study: AquaDiva: Metagenomics assemblies of 32 groundwater samples | reverse complement strand
CGTCTGGACTCCCGGCTCTATACAGACGATGCTGGATTGAACGGTTCCACCAGCCCCCCCATCATCGTATTGGGAGGGACACGGATACCACCGTGGGTAGATGATCCCGTTGATGAGACACGTGGCTTTGTCCTTGTTGTTCTTGCCTCGTCCTACCAGAAGTGGCTTCATGTAGGAGTCTAGCAGCTTGGATACGTCGGCGTATCGTCCGATGACGCGGAGACGACGGGCGGGGTCCGAGGTCCGAGGGAGAAGACCCAACAGCTTGTGACGGTTCTCGTCACAGAAGGATAGCTTCTTCTGCTTCTCGGTCAGGACCAGGGACGGGATAGACACCCGGGATTCTTGTAGGAAGTCGATACCGTCCTGGAGAGTGCCCCGTTTTGCACGTTCGGAGCCCTTTCCCTTGAGGGCCATGTCCCACTTAGTCTTCGCGTAGTCCACTAGGAACGAGGAGCGACGAGAGTACCGGTCCATCAACTCTACCAGCCCCCCCTGGTCCATTGCGACACCCTTCTCGAACATGGAAAGGATGAGCCACAGGAGGTCGGAGTACCACTTGAGACTGAAGGCACTAAGCTTCGGGGAATCCTCGCCGTAGTACGCGAGGATGGAGGCCCACAGTTTCTCTTCGGCGAGGAGAGTGGACGCAGAATCCTGGACGTTGTAAGCCCCAAGTTCAGGATCGTCACACGAGGAATACCGCTTGAAGCCTCCTTCGTAACGGGAGACGGCTAGGAGAGGGGCGAGACTCTTGAGAGACCGCTCGGGTCGTGTCTCGTTGTGGAGGTAATTGACGATGGAGAGGTCCCCCAAGGCCAGAGGCGGACGCAGCCATGCTTTAGTGTCGGGGCAACCACGACGAATGAAGCTAAGATCGAAGGTGAAGTTTTGACCCAGCAGAGTTCCTGCATCACGAAGAACTCGCCGTATGAGGGCCCAACAGGCGTCAAATCCCGTCGTCTTGGTGTATAGCCCGGACTTGAGGGTTCCCCCGGGATCACGCCAGGAACATGCGATCGTCTGGATGAGGTCATCTGGGGTTACTCCGTCGTATGCCAGGGACTTCTCGGGGTGCCACTTCGTCTGGAGCGGCATAGTCTCTAGGATGCCATAGGTCTCAATATCCAACGAGAGCTTCCGGATGGGATAGTCGGGGGGGCTGGGACAGAGGTCGTATGGAAACTCCACGAGATCGTAGAGGTCACGACCTGCCATAGCACGGTCGAGGAACTCCAGGTGGGACTCCACGGCCAGACCCCTCGACGGGAACCGAAGCAATGCCGCCGGATGAAATGTCGAGTAAACTTTCATTTCAACACCAGAGATACTCTAACCACGTTGGACCTCGTACTCATTCCTCATACGACGACATAGCCACAGTGGGACGAAAGTCCTGGTAGGAAACACGAAAGCCAACTTACGACGTAGCCTTTGCCACTGAGTACAGTCGTCCAGTGGCGTCATGGGGAACCCTGTGTTCTTGAGCCAGGAGTCTGTCCAGAACCTCTCGACTCTAAACCACAGCTCCTCCCAGTCATTCATCTTCCCCCTACACGTAGGGTGGTAAATCTTAAACCAGGAACGGTAGATGTCTGTCATCAATCCTGTACCCCCTTGGTCATGGATTCCCAGTAGCACTGGACACAGACGAAGCCGCTTTCTGCTTCCCCCACGTTCATAGGCTTGCCACAACCAGGGCACAGATGGTTTGTCGTTTGGGCCTGACGGTCTAGTTCCTCAGGCGTATACTTGATCTCTTTGATGTTTCCCAAGTCTATCATCCTGCATTCCTATTCCACTTTGCTATAGCAGCATGTAAAAAATCGCTGTAGAGCTGGCCGTCGGTTGGATAATGTACCGGGCCTCTGGCCCCACACGATAGGCACTCTACACGCAATCCTCCACCAGGAAAGACAACTTCCATACTGGGTTCATGGGGGACTCCGATCTGAGCGAACGGGCAGTCCCGTAGTTTTTCTAGTTTCATGCGGTGTGGAGCCTCGTGAAGTGGTACGTGGAACGGGGACTACAGAGACGACCGATTTGCTGGGTGATGGCCTCGTGGATGCGACCACGTTCGTACTCGATGCCGGCTTGGAAGCAATGTCGGTCCTCGGCAGAGACAGGCCACCAATCACCACATACGGTACAGACGTGGCTAAGGGTGCCGAATCGGTTGTGGGACATCATCGAACTGGAAACACAGTTGTGGGACGGTTGAGTCACTTGAGCATTTTCCATTGGAATCCTCCTTAGAAACCTTGTAAGAAGTTGTATCCTCTGCAACGAGGGCCTTGCGGTCCTCCTCTGACATCAAATTGGGTTTCTTGGGACCGAAGACTGAGTCGAACCTAGCGTCGTACTCGTCCTTGGGCACCAAACACGGCCTACGTTTGTCCCCCTTACCCACGTCAGTTGTCCTCCTCCGTAATAGATTTCCAACACTGTATGGCACAATTCACGACCTGAAACAATAAGAATGTTGCCAGTAGTGCCCACACCAGGTTGGGTGGGGACAACAATGTGTTGTAGTTCACGAGACAGCTTTGTAGTGTCTGTGGTTCCATTAGTGTTTCTCCCGTGCAGCGATCATGACATTTGCTATAGCGTACGCACGCTCGGTTATCTCAGAGTCACATGGTCCGTGAGCGTAAGCAGAGAAGACTTCGTCTATTTGCAGATGTCCACATACACCTGACACCATGCCCTGTAACGCCATTCCGGCGAACCAGTCGCGGAGTGACATCCCCGGGTAATTCACTTGTACGATACGTCCATCGGGAAGAATCGTCTCGGGCAAAGGAAACGCCGGTCCACCATCGTTCATTGGATCACCCGTAGTTGGAGGTCGTCCCCCTGGTGTTTGAGGGCTTCGGTGAGGGACTTGAAACCGAAGGCCCAGGCGGCTACGGCCCCGCAGCAGAGGACCCAGACTTCGTCGTACGCGGACGTGAGAAGGTCCAGGTCCTCATGGAGGTACGGGAGGCACGCCTTACGTTGCTTTTCGGTGGGGGTATCGTTGTTGGGGGGACGGCATCGGCACACGTTGGCCACATAGACGTCAGACTTCTCGTGGAAGTGGAAGACGTCCTTGATGTAGGCCTTTTCCAGGAGGGGTCCGGCACGCCCCACCCAACAGGTGCCGGACGGGTCCTCGTCGAAGCCCGGGGCCTCGCCGATGACGAAGAGAGCACGTCCCCTCCCCGACGGTTCACCGTTACCGAAGTAACGGGTCGGGATGCCGACGGACGTACACGTAACGTGTAGGTCACATTTTTGGCAGTCGGGATGTCGAGAAAATTCCATATATTTGGAATATACCCCAAAAAAATCGCTTTGTCAAGTTTTTTCCAAAAAATATTTGACCACAGCCCCCCCATGTTGTATACTAGAGGTAAGCGTTCCGTCTTCACGTAGGAGCTGGGATGGCCTAAGTCAATCTGAATTAGGGGAAACACACATGTCGTACAATCAATCAATTCCAAGTGGCAGGACGTTCGAGATGGAGGGGGACAACATCACTGGGTTGCTGTCCCAGGACCCGCAGTATACGCCGGCGACGAATACGTGGTCGGCTGACGGCGACAAGATGTTCAGCAACGGTCTCATCACGTTTGCTGGGTATCACAAGTTGTCGGCTGATGGGACCAGTGCCATCACGTTCATGAACAAGAACTGTCCGTACAAGCTGCGGATAGTGTCTGCGTTCTACTACCTGCGGACGGAGAGGACCGGTGGAACTCCGGATACCGACCTCACGGTGGCAGTAGGCGATGGTGCTGCGTCTGAGGCGTTCTCGACGGTGGGGACCATTGACCTGGACGGTGACGCCCTGGACACCCTGACGTTCCTGACGGTGGACGATGCCAATGTCCTCATTGACGTCAACAAGAGCCTCAAGAGTTCGTTGGTCGTGGGGGGTACTACCACCGGTGGTGTCGCCCTGTTGGACGTCTACATCCAGTGCATTCGAGCGAAGGCGTAAGGTATGAGTACGATTACACAAGGATACGTCACGGCTACGCAGGTGCGGGCCGAGGTCGAGAACACGACTTCTGGCGTGTACACGTGGTCGTCTTACGTCAACACGGCTCTCGTGACCAATACGTCGGGGGGGCTGGTGTACGCCCGCCTCCTCACCGGGGCCAACGTCGTCCTGAACGGCGACCCTACAAGCAGGGCAAATTGGGTGGGTATCCTTAGTGCGGGTACCTATTCATTTGACGGAAGGAACTTGTCCACGTCCCTCGACGGTGATGGGGTTATCGAGGTTGCCGGGAGCCTCACAGTCGGGAAAGACTACTTCACGAGCTTCGAGATCGTGTCATGTGTGGCTGCTACGACTGGGGCAGTAAACTCTGCACAGTTTGTGGCGGGGACGACGGCGGGGACTGCTCGAAGTGGACCCGGGACCTACACAGAAGTGCTGGCGGCTGCAACCAACGGTAAGATTACGATCTTGCCGGCGACGAACTCCGCTGCGAAGTTTAGGAACATCAGGGCCGAGCAGCTAGCGACAGCTACCCTCGGCGAGTATGATATAGTGATCCCCGACGGCGAAACCGTTGATCTGACGCGGGATGGTCGGGATGCGATTTATGGGTTCTCGGTCTGGAATCCCACGGGAAGCGTGGCCGGGAAGATCAATGCACGGGGCCGGATAACCCCGGGCCGGAATAAGGTCGTGTCCCCCAGCTAACACACCACCTCCATAGCATGTCGGAACGTCCGGGGAGGGGACGGATCGGGGCTCCTAGGGTCACCTAGGGGCCCTGATTTTTTTCACGTCAAATATTTTTTGCATATCATATATGAAATCGGAAAATTTTTGTAGGGTCTCGGTACGTCCCGACGTTCACGTGGACCACGAGGAGTGAACGGCCCCTCCCCGACGTCAGTGTCTAAGGTCAAGTAACGCAAATGGCCGAGGACCGGAAATTGGGTCGAAAAAAACGGATGTTGTATGGTTGGGCGTCGGCGAAAAAACGCCGGAAACGGAAACCGAGACCACGAAGGAGAATAGAGATGGCCAAGAGAACAGCAAAGACAGGGACCAAAGAGGACAAGAAGCCTGCGAAGAAGTATGCGGGTCCTAAGACCCTCTACGTACTCCCCCGGGGTTACGACGAGTACCGGGACGAAGTGCCGGGATTCATGACGCCCGAGGCCTTCGCCGAGGACCAGTGTCTTGCAACTGGGGAGGAGTGTGATGTGGCGGTCTTTGAGTTCGTCGGTCTCAAGACCCTCGTGAATCAGGGTCTTAGACTAAGGCTGGCTCCGGTGTCGAGAACAGGAACCCGAGGACAAGGAGAATGAGTATGAAGTGCATCGTGCAGGAAGTTGAGAAGGAAGGGTTGTTTAGGCTGTTAGGGCAGAACGTCACCTTGTTCTGTGCCAACTACATCTACGCAGGGCGACTGACTGGGGTAAACGACACATGCGTCCGGTTGACAAACGCGAAGATCGTCTATGAGACCGGGCCCCCGCAAAGCCGGGAGTGGAAGGATGCCCAGGACTTGCCTAGCGACTGGTACGTCCAGTTATCAGCCGTGGAGTCGTTTGGAGAAGCAAGATGATGCGTTTACGGTGCAAAAGGAGCAGGAGTAGGAGCGGGAGCGGGAGCGGGAGCGGGAGTAGGAGCTGGAGCTGGAGCGGGGACTGGAGCAGGAGCGGTTAGGAAATTGGGTCTGTCGGTGGAGAACGAACATGAGTACGTTCAAGTGTGAGGTGGTGCCCGTGGTGTTGGAGCCTCATCCGGACGCAGATTCACTGTCCATCGTGAAGGTGTGGGGTTACACCGTCGTCGTTAAAACCAACGATTGGACAGGGGTGGACCGTGGTGTCTACATTCCACCGGACTCCGTGGTCCCGGACAATGACCGATTCCATTGGTTGTATGAGGCCAGGGTCAACGGGGAGGTTAGGCCCATTGGCGCCAAGCGTGCCAAGAGGCATGGGCGGATTACGGTCAGGAAGGTCCGTGGCGTCGTGTCTCAGGGTCTTCTCGTTCCAATAGCCCACGATCAGGTACCCGGGTACGACGGGATTCGTGATGTCCCTGTCGAGATGGGGACAGATATGGCGACGGAGTGGGGCATCACACATTATGAGCCTCCGGTGTCGCTGGAGACGGGGGGAGACAACGTACACGGTCCCAGCATCTATGCACCGAAGTACGACGTGGAGAGCCTCAGTCGGTATCCCCACTGTATCCCCGAGGGCACTCCGGTTTCAATCACGGAGAAGGTACACGGATGCAATGGTCGGTACGTGTGCTGGTCCGGGTATTCGGAGGTAGACGGAGGACTCCCCCTAGAGATGTTCTGCGGGTCGAGGACGGTATGGAAGAAGGAGTCGGAGTCGTCCGTGTGGTGGCAGGCCCTACGGCAGAATCCGTGGATTGAGGAGTGGTGCCGTAACCACAAGGACCACGTCCTATACGGTGAGGTGTTCGGGCAGGTACAGAACCTACGGTATGGTGCGAGGCCAGGACAACTGTTCTTCCGGGCTTTCGATGTGCTCCGTTGGGAGTACTGGTTGGACGTGGCTGACTTCTGCCTGACGTTGAGTGAAGAGAGACGGATGCCGGTGCTGTACGAGGGTCCATTCTCGGTGGAGAAGGCCCGAGAGTTGGCAGAACAGGATTCCGTGGTGTGTCCTGGACAGTTGTCGGAGGGTGTCGTGATAACACCGTTGACCGAGTGTACTCACGAGGAGATCGGCCGAGTGAAGCTGAAGATGGTGAGCAACCGATACCTGGGGAGATAGTATGAGACCAGCGAGGCCTAAGAAGGAAACTCGGTATCAGGTGTGGGACCAAAAAGCCGACGACTGGTGCCGGTGTAACTCCGAGTTCTGGGGTACTGGACTCCTGGGGATGGTTGTCTCCTTCGCCACCGGGGAAGATGCCCACATCACGTTGGCAGGGAATCTTAATGCTCCCCTGCCGACACGGTATGAGATAGTGGCTGTACGAGTGGTGCCTGTGAGAACACGAAAGGCGGAGATGGTGTTATGGTCGAAACGAGAGTCTTCAAGGTGATTAAGTTCGCGTCGTTGCCGAACGAGTGCAGGGACGAGCTAAGGGACTCCATCCCGGCCAACGGATGCTACATAGACGTGTACCTTGGGGATGAGGACTATCCCCACCCCAAACTGGATGCCCTGCTAAAGGACCACGGTGTCGTGAGACAGGACGTCTTACTTCTGGAGGTTTGCTGGTAGCAATGCTGAGGACAGGACTTCTTAACTGGAAGGAGGTTAGTGAGGGTCTATGAGGTCCTAGCAACGTTTTTAAGAGGGGGCTGTGGTGCTACTTCCCACCAACGGCTCTGGACGGATGGATGGAGGTTGTTTTCGTACGGGAGGCTGATTGCATGGTACGACGGAATACCTAGGAGACGAGTTGCTGTACGAACGAGTCGGAATGATCCGGTTGCCGTCGAGAGGCACAAACTGAAGCTCATCGACATGAACGGAGGCGAGTATCCGATTGAGATGCGGCCTCCAGTGGACAAGTGGGGCTACGAGGTGACAGATGGGTAGAGGAAAAAACAGTAGGTGGCGACGTCTCAAGGGAGCGTTCCAACAACAGGGACAACGGACCAAGAAGGAAAAGCCGGTGAAAGTGGAAACCGTGGTGTGTCAGAGGGAGACCAAAACTGGTCTCGTCGACCAACTATGTGAACCGACCGGCGTCCTCTGTGTATGTCCTTCCCTTGTGGCTACTGGCCTGTGGGACTTGGTACACAAGTCTTCCGGGTACAGTATCGTGGTGAACGACTACGAGAAGGACCGCCTAGTGGTCCTCGGTCATCAACTCAACGGGTGTGGCATCCACTGGACCAGTATCAGTTGTCTGGGCAGGGGCATGTCCCAAGGGGACGAGGAACGCTGCCTACGGATGGTTTCTGCTTATCGGAAGGCAAAAACGGAGCACACCACCAAAGGAGTGAGCGTATGAAGATGTTTAACGTCATCGTGACGAAACCTGGGACGAAGATGCGGGAGTTCGGTCCCGCACGTCCCACCAGTCCGATGACGATCGAGCTTCAACAGAGGGATGTGAACGGGATGAGCACCGTGCTACGGATACAGTGCACCACTGCGGTCGCAGGAGACTCACGAAGCCTGAAGACCTTGGTGACGTCCCCAAAGGGGGTCGTGGACATCGTTTCTTCCCTAGCCCCCTCGTCTGAGGAAGAAGTTGGCTGACAATAGTGGAGAGGTTGAATTGGGGCAATGTAGCCCTGGGCTATCTCCGAGTCTGAGGTAAGGGAGGTTGTACGTATGGAACTTGCTTTGTCTAAGGTGTTTGTGGAAGTCGGAGGCGGAGAAGAGCGGGAGGTTTTGGTGCCGCAAGGTGCCACCATCCAGGCCCTCATCGACTCGAGGGCTCTCCCGGCTCCGAATCCTGGGAACAGTATATTCCTGAACGGGTCCGTTGCGAGTGCGTCGTCGATTCTCCGTGAGGGAGACGTCGTCGCAATCCAGGCGAAGTCCGCCACCCAGGGCTGATCTGAGGACAGCATCGGTGAGGCGTAAGCCTCGTTAAGAAGTGGGGGGCTGGGCGTCAGGTGCATTACATAGGCCGGCCCAGCCCCCTTGTCCTCATAACCATTAACCGGAGAACGAGACATGTTTCCAGGACATGAAGGATGGGGGGTCGATATTGTGGGATGTGGCGGCACCTTTTGGTGTGCTACTCCTCTTCTTTCGGCCCTACTGAAACAAATGGAGCCCCGACGAGTCCGACTGTTCGATCCGGACGTACTCGAAGAGAAGAACCTGTCGAGACAGTGGGTGAACGCCGAGGGTTTGGTGGCCAGACCGGACCTCATCGGTACTCCGAAAGTGGTACTAGCCGCTAAGGCTCTGGGATACAAGTGTGAATTGTTCAAGGAATGCTTCAACCTCATGACTGATCTACAAGACAATCACACACTGGTGATTGTGAACGTGGACAATAACCGTTCCAGGGTCCTGGCATGGGAGAGAATGTCTTCGTCACCCTACGACACCGTCTTTGTTGTGTCCGGGTGTGATGGGGGTGGGGGACAAGTCTACTATGGTGTGAGAAGGGTCTACCCGAGTGGCGGAGTGTACGCCGACTATGACTGGGTGGACTACCACCCGGATGTCCAGGAGGACCCGGGTGGGGAGCCCCGCAGAGAGATGGGGTGTGGGGGGCAGACTGTCTACGCCAACGCCATTACAGGGCAGCTTCTAGGATTCACCATCATGCAGTCGTGGGAAAGGTACACGGGGGGAGAAGGGACTCCCGTCAAGGAGTGGTGTTGGGATTACAACTCGGCGAAGAGGCTGAGGGTCCAAGAACGCATTATCGTGAAGGCCTACGTCGATGAGGAGGGCATCCCGGCGGCACCCACACCACCAGCCCCCCCAGTCGTTGTTTCCCTAAATCCGGCCCAACCAATGGGGTTTCCCGGGGGGCCTATAGGTACGCACGAGTTCCGTAATCCGGTTCCCCTAGGAGGCTGGGACGTCCCGTTTCCAGGTAGGCCGGAAGGGGGTGCCTCTTGATTTATACAGGCTACGATACGGACGACTTCCCGTTTGGGTCGAGGGGCGGGCTCTATAAAGCTGCCGTAAAGGAGCCAACGAGGGATGGACCGATTGACATCCTGTCACCCGAGCAACTTGGGATGGCTGGATGGCAAGTTGGTGCTGACGGCAGGGTCTACGAACGGGTTGGGGGGGCTGTGATGGCACTAGCCCCAGTGCGGACCACGGGTGTTGCAGTACTGGCACTAGAGGGAATCGACTCGGAGAGGACACCCCCTCTGACGAACCTGAGGTACCTGTTCAACACCCTGTTCAGCCAGTATGCCAGGGAAGTATGGGTCTGGTACGCCCAGCATCGTGTAAACAAAAGGGTGTTCAAGTGGTTCATGCCAATACAGGAGGGGACACCAGGACAGGTAACGGTGAAGGATGCGGACTCTATCGTTGCAGCCGTGTCCTCGGAGTTCAAGCTGGTTGGTACGGTACACTCGCACCCTGGGGACGGGTGTACTCCTTCAGGAGTTGACCTGTCGACGTGGGCCAGAGACGAGTGTTCAGGGATACACTTCATCCTTGGTAGGGATGGGGGTTACACCTTGAATGCGTGCGTCCGTGGCCAGACCTGGACATACGACAGGGAGATGCTACCCGACGTGATCATCCCGGTGGAGATACAGACGCAGGACGACTTGCCCCTCGACAAGATTTTGCTGGAACCGACACAGACATACCGTTTCAGTAACTACGGGGGATACCACAGACGCGATTGGGAGGATAACGTCACGGATGATCCCTCGACGTACCTGGGTCGAGTACCAAAGTTCCTCATAAACGAGGTGGAAGTGGGGAAACGGTTGAAACCAACCCTAAAACTGGCCAAGAGTGATGACGCGGATGACGTGGATGACGCGGTGGAGAGTGCCGTGTTGATTCTGGAGCCCGACGAACTCTTGAGGATGGAGGGTATGGCCGACGACCTGGAGAGGAACCGGCTCCTGGAGATGCTGTGTGACGAGGTGGAAGAGGCCGACGGGATGTACTGTGAGATGGAGGGAGACTCCACTGAGTTCGGGATCATAGTGTGCGATGGACGTATAATGATCGGACCTATTGAGGACGTCTTGACGGTGGAGGTGCCCAAGGAGTTGGACGCCAACTACCTGTCGTTCAGGATAGACCGAGTCAGAGGTCAGAAGGGGGACACATATGAGCTTAATGCAAGTTGAGGTGTTCCCGTTCAGAGAAGAGGACCGTGACGCAGACTCGAGGATGGTGGAGGCTGTATTGTCTAAACCTGCGACCATGACCTACTGGGACAGAGCCCCCCGGGATACAGAGTCGCTGGTCTTTGGTGATGGGTGCCCACCGCGACGAGGTCTGATATGGATACAGCCCTTCACGAGTGCCCCAGTGGCTGTGGTGTCTGACAAAGACGGAAGGGACGGCAGCATAGTCTTCCATCCACACCAGGGGAACTGTGTGGTCCTGAAGGCTACTCCAGGTGGCGGGGTAGGTCTTAAAAGAGCCTCATCAACTTCGTGGACGTACAACGGTACTCCTAGGAGTATGAGTGTCCTGTGTCACTTCGTACCAGGTCGGATAGCGGAGCTGAATGGAGCTCTTCTGAGGGAAGGTCTGCCCCCATTCGTCATGGCGTGGGACTTCGGGACTCCATACTACGTCTACAACTCCCCTGATGTGTGTGTTGGATCGGCTCTGAGGGGATGTGGGCTCACCCAGGCCTACGACACGGTTTTAGACCGGATACTTATGTCGAGGTTCGGTATAGCGAGTGCCGAGGGCCTCGGAGGTCAACACAAGATTACACTCGAGGAGTCTGTTCTCGGGGAGTGGTTGGATTCGGTCACGGCGGCGGTGAAGGACGCAATAGCCCATAAGGATGGGATCAGTGCCTCCACTGACAAGAATGAACGATGTACTTGGTTGTCCTACATGTTCAGGAAGGTGCCCGTAGTCCGATGGATAGCGGGCACGGAGGGTCCCTCCTTCATTAGGATGGTGTTGGGAAAGACCAACAAATCCAAGAGGAGGGTGAGCTTGTTGGAGTGTTCAGCCACCGGAATCTTGAAGCCGAACGTGAAGCCAGAGTCTCGTGACCTACCATGTAGGACCGAGTCGTGTGCTGGGTGCGGGTCTAACTCTAATGGAATACGCCAATGCCCATGTGGCTGTGGGTCTTACTACTGTCGGTCGTGCGAATGTCTAATACCGTGTTCGGCGTGTGGGGGGGAGTTTGACTCCGAGAGCATAACGACGTGTGATCTGTGTGGGGTGCAGCACTGTGATGAGTGCCAATGTGCCTGTCTCTCGTGTGCAACGTGTGGCTCCGTTATGCCCCGAACAAATAGTGTTCGATGCGGATGTGGTGCCGCGTTGTGTACAGTGTGTTATGGGGGAGCTATTGATCTTTTGACCTTTGGGAAGTACGGTAATCGTAGCGTCGGTGTGCTACCGTCGAATTGGTGCCAGCAGTGCAAACCCCTGTGCCCGGTATGCTTGAAGCCAAGGGCCAGTGGCCATCCTGCACCCTGTTACACATGTGCTACACAGAGGGCGTGTGGGCTTATGTTGCACCAGTGCAGTTGCGGACGGCAGTTTTGTCCGTACTGTTTTGTGGGACATGCCACCCATAACAGAGACGGAAGCCATCAGGTTGGTGTGCTGACCCCCGTGTAGCTCCGAGGATTGGAAGTCCACTCCGGTGAGGGAGGGGGGCTGGGGGAACTGATGCCTCCTGCTCCCCTCTCCTTTGGGTCTAAGGTCGAGTTACAAGTCAGGCGGTGGTCTGTGGTTTCTGAGGGTGGAAAAACGCCGTATGGTATACTTTGGGCGTTCGGGGGAGCGACCCGATAGTCCCATAGACCTAGAATTACCGGAGTTACAGGGATGAGTACACGGTGTGCGTGTGGGGGACGGTGGGAGGTGTTAGAGCCGACCAAGAACGGGCTCGGGTACAAGCTAGAGTGTTCACGGTGCGACCGTAAGCGTACGGTGGTTACGTCTGTGGCTCTGGCACTCATATACAGTGGTGAGAAAGAGAGGACCGATGAACGTACAAGAACTGCATCAGGAGTGTGAGAGTCTGGAACGAAATGCTGCGACCAGCGTAGTGGCCGGCCTGTGTCTCTTGGGGGCTGCCCTAGTGGTGTTGGGGTCCGCCCTAGCGTCGGCTGGGGGGTGTCTATGATGACGTGGCCCCCCAGAGTAGGGGACGTGGTCACCCGGTATGTTGGGGGTCTGCCCATGATGGACCTAGAGGTTACGGCAATAAGTGGACTCTTCGTCCACTGTGGTGACTGGACGTTCGATAAGAAGACCGGGGCGGAGATGGACGAGGGGATGGGGTGGGGGCCGCTAGGGACCGGCTCCTACCTGAGCGTTCCCGGAGTCACCATGCAGGTAAAGGGGGAGGCAACGTGAGATTCACGGTGACGTACCATAGCGGGCTGTCGAGCGTCCAGGGGTTCGAGGTGGAGGGCCTGAGGGCCAAGGACGCGAAGACGGCGATGAAAAAGGTGAGGACAGCGTGCCGGGAGTGTCCCGCAGTCAGGGCGAACAGGACATGTGGACGTGGGGCTGTGTGGTCCGCAAGAGAGGAGGTTGGTAGGCGTGCTAGTGTATAAGCTGACGAGACCAAGGTCTGAACACTACCGGACGTGCGGGGATACCCGGTGGGGTCCAGGTGTTACACACGAGTCATCGGGAAGTGGCGAGTTATGCAGCTCTGGGTGGATTCACGTCTACTCCGATCCCCTGCTTGGGAGATTCATGGACCCGATACATGGGAACTTTGGGGAAGACGGTGTGGTGTGGCGTTGCAAGGCTGAGGGGAAAACCAAGGATGACCACGGATTGAAGATGGGTGTACAGAAGTGTACTACCTTAGAGATACTCAACGTGCCGGTGCCGACCAGTTTACAGAGGGTTAGGTTCGCTATTGGGTGTGCTTGGAGTACGGCGGGCCATAATTGGAGGTGCTGGGCAACCAACTGGCTAAACGGGTCTAATAGGACGAGGGAGGCGGCGGGTTTGGCGTGGGCGGAGGCGGCGTGGGCGGCGTGGGCGGCGGAGGCGGCGGCGGCGG
>ERZ1292625.2024-Hain-H41-01um-R1-2024-length-20396-cov-6_pt1 | contig 13634 bp, 26 predicted proteins | sample MGYA00564400_ERZ1292625 | MGnify/ENA primary metagenome ERZ1292625 (study PRJEB36523, sample SAMEA6512639) | groundwater metagenome | collected 2019-01-08 | study: AquaDiva: Metagenomics assemblies of 32 groundwater samples | reverse complement strand
CTGCGCCGCCCTGCACCCGCGCAACTCGTCGATCTCGTCCTGCCGCTCCACAGGTCGAGGCGTCGCGTCCCAGGCCGCGGAGCTCATTTATAATTAGCTCCTTTTTGGTTGGTGTCCTATGGTGCCTTTAATGGATTAATGATGTGGCCTTTGGTGCCTCCATCTACTGAGCATGATCGACCATGCTGATCCGTAACTACAACTGTCCAAGTACCACTTGTGTGAGAGAAATAAACTTCTAGTAGATGCCCATCGCTTGACAAGCCACGAAATGTTGGGCGCTCGCCAAGGTCTTTTTGAAGGCGAGTATAAGCGTCATCATGTGTGATAGCTTTTACGTCAGGAGTACAATAAACTTCTTCTATAGGATGACCTTGTGCCACGGTAACAACCATAAGAAGGAGGGAAGAAGCAAGCCATTTTAACATGTTATTTCTCCTTTTCTCTTGCGATCATTCTCTAAGGTCTTCTTAAAGAATGTATTAGCTTGAGTATGATAAATAACAACACCTTCCGGGTTCATAAATCCTGGTGAAGCAACACTTCCATATTTACTTAACTCATCTAATGTTTTGTCAATAGCGCTAGTATCAAAAGGCCCTTTATAAAGAACAGGGACGAAGTGGCAACAAGAAGGAAGAGAGGGCATACCTTGAAGGCTTACATTAAATAGAGAGAATCGCTTTTCACTTAAGTTATAGTTACGTTGAATTCCTTTACCCCACCATTCACCATTATGATTACCTGGCCCTAACTTTAATAATTCCTCTGTATTAGCAAGAACCCATTTAGCAAAACCATAATTGTCACTATTTATAGAAATCCAGCGGGAACGGCTGCCAGGAGTTATCTCATTAGAATCAGAGATATGAATTATCGCGTTAGTTCCATCAAGTTTCTCAGTGATGCAGATATCACGAGCAAGGCGGGGGATTTTTCGGAAGGGTTGAAACTCTAAGGTCATCAATTAGTCTTTCGAGGTAGACAGCAAGATCGAGAGCTTCTTCTTGTGCCTCTTCCAACCATTTTATGGTGGTAAAGTCGGGGCGAGTCATAGGAACCCCAAATTTTATTAGGCCCTTTACTGCCCTTTGGTGTACTTTATTTAATACTCTTTCTACAATAAGGTCTTCCTTGAAATAAATCACTTATTCCTCGTCGATAATAGTATAAAAATTATTACTTAGGCTAAGTATATATCTTTTAAATGAAATTTTCTCGTTAACCTTTATGTATAAAAGCGAAAGGACATCGCTTGTAGATATTGTACATAACACAAAAAGTACACCGTTGAATAAAGCCAAATGAAAGCTCATTTTATTTTAGGTGTAAGAGGAACAACATTAACATACTTTTCTAGCTTTTTGTGATTAAAGTGTTTCTTTGCTTCTATCATTTGTTGTGTAAAACGTCTAACTTCACGCGCATCTAATTTGACTGTACTACATAAAGCAAAGAGTGTTTCCTCTTGTTCACCACTGTCAAAAAGAAAAGATTGAGCCTCATTCCGAAGTCGCTTTTGGGCTGTATTACAAGAGACAAGTGTAGCATCAGCAACTGCTTGAAGTATTACTTCTTTCCACAGTTTTACTTCTCCTTCTGTGTTAATATTACTTGTCATCTTTAATTACTCTGTAAGGTCTATCCAACCCTGCATATGTAACAAAGGAAAATGAGTTGTGATTATCTAGCTGTATAGACATAACAATAATGAATTTATCATAAACTACAATAAAATTTTCAGTTAAGATTAAGGTAAGGTTGCTCATTGGTCTTTCTTGTTCTCCTGGTTTTTAGGTTTATGGCCGTACTGTTTCCACGGAATATCGTTTGATATGATGGAGGCAAGAAAGCCAAGAGTTTTCTCCATTTCTGGTTGGTAAGCGTGTGCTTTTAACATGGTGTCATCAATAACGCCCCCAGGGTAGATTTCCATTTCAGCGAAGTACGTGAGATCATATGTGAAGTTCTGACCTACTTTTGGAAGAGGAGACTCAAGGAGTTGCTTTAACTTTAAGTAGACAAGGCACTCATCTTCCTCCGACCAGTAATGTGGTGGACTCTTAGAGAAGTCCCAAAAAGGAATTACAAGGGCGTTTTGTGGGGAAGGGGCAATAGAAACACACGTTATTTGTCTAGTTTGACGATCAGTTTCAACGTCAACTGCAATACGTACAGCGCCTACAATAAAGTTTTTATAGAAAGTGTCAATATCTAAAGGGGTGGTGGCAATAAAAATATTGCGTAAAGGTCGGCGCACGTCTGGAAATTGGCATTCTTGTTGAGCCAACTTGAAGTCGATAGATGTTATAGGTCTTGCGCCCCAGTTTCTTAAAATATAAGCAGGATGATACGTTGGAAGCACTTTACAAGAGAGAAAAGGAGACCAAAGGATACGACCGCGATAATTGCTAATGCCGCATAACTGAGTTGTTGCCCAAAGGGCGGTAGCTCCAAGCACTACCACCAAGTTGGGCGAAACACTATTAACTTCTTCTTTGAGGCGGGCAATTTCCCCTTCATATTCTTCTCTAAGAAAGCCGAGGTTTCCAAAAGGTTTAAATGGCGAATCATACGGGGAGCCTTTTGCTTCTTTACGTTTAATAAAAAATTGAGAGACCTCATTTGCTAGTGGACGTTTACTAAATACATTAGTGATTAAGATTTCTTTTCTTAGTAAAGATGCTTCCTCTAAAAGTTCATCAAGGAGCTTACCAGCTTGCCCAACAAAAGGTTGGCCTTTAATTACCTCTTCAGCTCCGGGTGCTTCTCCGACTAACGCGAGCTTTGCGGGAGTTTGGTTTGGTAATTGAATGTATTTCATTATCGTCAATAACCTTACTTATTTTTTGTTCTGTGTTATTTTCCCAATATCGTCCTTGAAAAAAGCAGAGTTTGGGAGTACGTTGGCGACTATTAAAAGGAGGTTGAAAAGTAATACTTAGAAGGCGAACCTGTAAAAGGTTACTTTTTATATATAATATATTACCTTGCTTGTATATTGTAAATGTGTCTTTTTTCTTTTTAACGGTCATTATACATCTTTCGTAACTTTATACGTTAATGGAATCTGTAGGTTCTACTAAAAAAGGTTCATCTATAATACGGGCCAGCGGCAGCCCCCAACCACGATAAAACTCTAATTTATGTCTACCAGTATAATTAATAAAGAATTCTTTCAGAGAAAAGAACGGAGCAAGAGGCAACCGGCGTAAATATAATCTATCTTCAACGGAATCATAAAATAAAACCATGCTAAAACTTTGCTTTCTAGTTATTAATGGTGAGGGCTGGGCGCACCATTTAATCAGGGCGTGTAACCCAGGTTGTGGGAACAGCCGCTAGAACCCTCACTTTAACCCTTCTAAAACGCCAGGAGGGAAAACGTTTAGAAGGGTTATGTCTTACGAACTTTACCTAATTGTGCAAGGACAACCGCACATGCTCGCATGAGAGTAGGAAGAAAACGCTTTTGTCTACGTTGAACAGGCATACTACTTCCTGCCGTTTTCTTTGAAAAAGCCTGTGAGAAGTATTCTCCTCCTTTGCCATGAATAAGAAGGACAGGACCAGAACCATCACCAAAGTATGGACGTGCCATATCTTCCCCTTAAAGCGTGTCTCTCCACGCTGCCGCACCACTCTAGCAGGTGTCGCTTTTTTGGTGCAAGGTGTAGTGTCAAGAAGGGAATTGTTTACTTACCACTAAGAGTAAGTATAAGATGGTTGCAGCCATCTGTTCCCTCTGACGCTATATCCCTTACCTTGTAGGGTCTTGCTTTCTTTGTCCGCCCACCAAAATAATTAAGAATTAGCAATCTCTAAAAGAATGTCTCCATGACATGCTAAAGGAGCACAATAACATACTAAGTCTTTGCCTTTCAAGTGCTGTTTTACCATATATTTTAAAGTCTCATTGCTTTCAATGTAGGAGAGCTTGCTCGCCGTGTGGAAGTTGCCCATCTTCCCAAGCTCCCCTAGGCATAAGGAGTAAGCTGAGTAGGAGTCGAACCTACATCATACCGCAGATATAGCTCTGCCCATTGAGCTACCAGCTTACTTTTAATTTAACGGAGGGTTGCATAGCCTCCATTCTTCTTCACGACTAGGCGTGGAAAGCGTAAGGCAGCTCCATTTTTATCTAATGTTTGTGCTTCTGTATCAAGGATAAATGGCACTCCAATAACCTTCTCAACTGCATCAGAGATGCTGTCTACGTCAGGATTAATAGCCGGGTTGATAGTCTCAAAAATGGTGCGTGCTATCTTGTGGCTCTTTTCAGTGACGTAAATCTTGTCGTAAACTCGTGCCTTGTTTAAGTTAAGGCCAGTAACGTCTTGGCCATCAACAGGTTCGCGTAAGCCATACTCCATATTGTAGAATTGGTTCCCGTTCTCATTCTTTTCCTTCTTATATGAAAGGGGAACTGAAATCCACCGTCCAGGCGGGGTGCTTGGCGGGGCTTTTAACTGACTCATAGGGACGCTAAAAAGATCGCTCAATAGTTTTCTCCAATTAAAAATGTGGCCGCTCAGTGGCGGTTGAGTGTATATATGGGAGTTACGCCGATGATTTCAAGGGCGTGCTAATACGGGCCGAGATGGCCGCCGCCAAGTTTTGGTTATGTTTAAGTACACGCTTGAAGATATCACCAAGATCAAAGACTTCTTCTTTGGCAAGGATTGAAGGCGCGGAGCTCTTTAATGCCATTAAGTGGTCACTTTGAGTGCGTATGACACGTGTATCATTGCCTGGCTTTACATCAATTCGCCAGACGTTATTAAAATCACGGGCCATTACTCGTGAAAGAGCCTTGCCAACAGCAGTAGGGTATAGTTTCTTTAAGCCTGTTGCGTCTTCAATCAAGCTGAGATGTGTATTAATAAGAACATTAGTTTCATAAGTAGGAGAGAGGAGTATATCAAGAATTTCAGAGAGAGAGTCTTGAGCAACTTGGTATTCATGTCTTCCTTCTTGAGGACTCCTTTGTGCACTCTTAAGGGATGAATCACCAAGAGAAGTTAATGTGTCAATAACAATGACACTGTTAAGTCCCCACTTGGCCGGGGGTCCAAGGTTTTCTTGAGGAGTAACCCAATTTTTAATCAAGCCTTTAACTTTAGTAATTGTAAGCGGGTCTGCTTTATCATAAGTTGCAAAGAAAAGGTTATTATATAGGTCGGGTGGGCAATAGCTGGAAAGAATGTCGAGTCCGTTATCAACATCAATAACTGCTACACGATAATTCGCCTTTAGGAGTGTAGCCAGCAAGGAGGTTTTACCGTTACCGCTTTCGGCGGCAATAAGAACCTTAAGATAGGGATTGATTAAGTGTTCTTTGTATAATGGCATTGTCTTTATACTCCGTTAATCATTAATTACAACAACAAAGGCAGCATCTAGCGTTGTCTTAGCAAAGTTAGGGTTAACATGTGGATACCTTTCTATTATTATTTTTTTCATCATAAATCGTCAACTACTTTAATGAGGGAGTGAGTCTTCAAACTAACATCAAGTGAAGCCAGAGTATTATTTACACCACTTACTCGGTAGAAGCCAATTTGATCGTTTACTTGAATATTAAGTATATTTCCACATTTAGCATGAAGTTTAGATTTACTATCAATCAAATGAATTCTTAAGTCATAAGAATTAAAATAAAAGTTAAGGGCAAGACTATATTGTGGAATGGGATTGTTGATACTGGGTACAAAAGGGTGAGGCAGGGCAGTAGTGGACACAACGAATAGCCTCCCCTAATCTTCGTACAATGGAAAACTCGGAAGGAACCTTTTGGCCAAAGATAAATTCATTAGCTTCTCTCTCTGTAGTAAAGACGCGTGTTGCCTTTTTGTTGCCAAAGCGAATACACTGCCAAAGTGTGCGCCGTTGCCATCTTTCCGCTGGGGTGCATTCAGGGAGAAGCTCGTCCGTTGCGAGTTGGGCTTGCCTATGTAACTCAAGCCGTTGCCTGAGAAAGTACAACTGCATTTCTTCCGGCCACATTTGCACTTCATAAAGCGCCGCCTGTTTTTGTGGGTAAGAGAGGGGTTCGCGCGCCGCTTCTGTAACAAGCCAGTCACGAAAGATTACTAATACTTGGGCGTGTTCTACTGTGTGCCCATTTTTTCTTAGAAGATATGCATAACAATTAAGTTGTTCTTTCCATTCTTCTGGGACACCATCATTCTTAAGACGCCATACAGTCGTAAACTTATAATCAGTCAATACTTTCTCGTTTAAACTAAAATGGTCTAGCTGCCCACTTAATGTCCATCCATCTAATTGGATAAAAAAGCGTTCTTCTGTAAGAGCATTACTAGTATTAGTTTTTTGGAGAATACTGTGACCGAGCTGCCCAACTAAAGACCAGATACGGTCTGCAACATCTTCTTCAATTCTTTCTTTATTACGTTGAATAAGAGCGCGTTGCCTAGGTGGGCTGATTAACTCAGATATGCTGATGTCTGCCAAGCCACGCGAATATTCCTGGCGTGCTACAGCTTCAACTAAGGGGGCCGGCAAATTTAACTTGTTGGTTAATATCATTTTCATTTGGCTCATCTAAAATTGTTATCTTATAATCAGGACGATTATATCTGTGAGCTATATAACGTTTGAATATTACTGAATTTAAAGCTGTGGAAACCTGTATTCCAAGAACGGTATTATAAGATAGTTCATCTTCAATTATTATCTCATGCCTGGCACTTAGCATCAAGGAGAGTTTCACTTTAGTTAGTCACTTGAAGAGGGATAAGATTCACGGGCTTTTCTTAAACGAGCTACAATAGCAGTAATACGCTTTTTAAGGTCTTCCATGTCCCACTCCTTAAATTCACCTTTGAATACTTGAGAGTCTGGTAATTTATTAAGGGGAGGAACTGGGTTTGATAAGGAGTCGGGGAAACTCAACTTTATTCTCCTTTTCTTTAATGATACATACTTCGATGTTCTCTGAAAGAACGGTTATATTATCCTTAAACTTATCCTGGTCTTCAATCATTTCAAGAGCAACTTTTTCAACATCCTCACCTAATTTGTAGGGTACTTTAACACAATAAACATATATTTGTACTTCTTGAATAGTAAAAACGGTGTTCTTCATAACTCCCTCCTAAAGATCATCTTTAATTACAGATTTACCATTGATTTAACTTAGTAGTAACCTAAACTGCACTTTATTTTCATGGAGATAAATAGAAAGAGGTATAACAAGATGTCCTTCTGGTGAAGTACGATCTTCAATAAAAATAACTGCTGGGTCATAATATGTGATACAAAGCTTAAAGTTTTTGAACATAAATAAAAAAGAGAGGGAGGTTCTCCTCCCTCTCCAGGTAGATTACTTAAGCAGCCTTCCGAGTGAAGATTGCCTCACCACGGTCATTACGCTTCCAACCGGAGGCGGGCGTGACGCTGTGGCGCAGGATCGTACCGTTCTTCTGCATGGTGACCAAAGCATAGCCACCATTTGTCGCACCAATGGACTGCACGCGAAGTTCTACATGGCCGTCACGATTGACCTTCATCGTAACTTCCACATTCTTGGCAACATCACGCACAGGCTCTGGTTGAACCACATTGAAGTTAAACATCGCACTTCTTTCCGAGCCACACAGGCTCATCTACCCCTTGGACATTCAAAGGGTTTCACTTGCTACATTAGCAAGTAAACTCTTTAGTGAATAATACAGTAACCTTTTTTGTCTATCTCACAGTCAAGGTTTGACGGAATGTTAGGAAGACGGTGAATACATCTGTCAACACCAAAGTAAAAAAGTACATAACGTCCTTTTCCTTCAACATGAACAACAAGGTCTACACCCTTCCCGTCTTCCCTATTGACCAACTCAAACATGAATTTTGTAAGAGACTTGGGAGACTTTGAATGAATTTCTGACGGCATTACTGATTCTCCTCTACTTGTGGGTAGTCGTCACTTACATCATCATTGTCATCATATAAGTCAATATTATCATTATCGTAGGTTGTTTCTGTCTCAATTACCTGCAATTCGGTTATGTTCATGGCGCCATCGTCGGCGGCTACGTCAATACTTTCTTCACTTTTTTTTTACTTTGGAGGGGCTTATCAGAGGTGTACTCACTTTTGTTAAAGAGGGTATCAAGAAGCTTTTTGTTAAATTCATCAGCTGAAATAATTTTATGTTCCCTAAGCCCCAATTCAGAAAGGGTTTTAACACTTATGGGGGAGGAGCACCTGAAAGAGCCTGAAGGTAGTTTAAAAGCAACACATGAGCCGTTAACAAGAGAAAACTCATAGACTCCAATGATAACGTTAAACGGAGTCTTAGTGTTGCTAGAGATCATTTTGCCACCCAGTTAGCTATAATAGAAGCAATTTCTTCAGGCTTTTCACGACAATATTTTATGATTTTAGAGTACGACATACTTGCTAAATCAACCCATGTTAGAGGAGCATCCCCCCTATTGCAACCTCTGGTATCTGTGCCCTCTTGAGAAACTTTCTTATCTTTTTTTTTTTACATGAACCTTTTTACCATCTGCTGTGTAGTATACAAAGCTTTCTTCTTTGTCAAGTGGCAGCGATGGAACAGGTAGGCTCTTGGTGTTGCTGCTATCACTAGAAGTATTAACAACATCTACCCATTTACCATCTACCCATCGAGAATGGTTTCCTCTAAAGTTATAAGAGGTAGACCAGTAGGCTTCCTTTGGGTCCGTATAAGCATAAGAATTACTTAACCAACAACCACTTTCGTGCTCTTTCCCTGTGTTTTGATTTATTATATAAAACTGGCCATTTTCGTCTAAAAGAACTAATTTGTTGCCGCCTCCAATGAACTCCGATAGAACATGAAGAAAAATATCATGAGTGACAAGTGAAGGGTCACGTTCATAAAAGAATTTAAGGAAATCACTAACAAGGTGGAATGTATCAGAATTTTTCTTTTGTGTAATAGGTACTGTGGCCCCTGATAAAATACCATTATGCATAATCCAAAGGGAATGGCCATCAGCTAACGTAAGCCGGAACGGGTGGGTATTTTTAAGATTTACTTCTCCACTAGTAGCCATTCTTAGGTGAAGGGCTGCATCATAATCCTTAAACTCATTCCATTTCTTAAGAATATAATTGAAATTAGAATTAGGTGATTTAATTGTTATAACTCTTTTGTCTACATAGGCCATAATTCCAAAGCCGTCATGATTACGTACTACCGCAGAACGTAAAATTTCTTCAGGGACAACCTTGCCGGCTGGTTTGTAGACAATCAAGCACATTTAACCTCCAAGCTTACTTACAGGGGGATATTATTAAGATGTTTAATTAAGTATGGATATTGCCCACTGTTACGATAAACCCATTCACAAAAGGATGGCACATTAAGGTGTCTAATAGATATATCCCTTGAAAAATGAACAAGAGCGTGTGTAAATTCAAGGTTAGAAAAGAAAATGTCACTATCTAATGTTGAGTTAAAAATACGTAATTCAAGTGTTGAAGACCTTCCTGTGTTAAGAGGTTGATATTTACTTCTCTGGCTGTTATATTTAGGTAAATTACCTTTGTTCCAATGGGTTTGTGCAAAGACATTATTTAATAGTGCTCTGTTAGCAATAATATATGAAACAAAGTTATAATTAATAGGATTATTCAAAAACTCTTGCATTTTAAGCACGTTTAGTGAAAGCATTGTGTGTGGTCTTGCAAAGAGGCTTGTATGAGATATGGCAGTAGCACGACGTGAAAGGGCTTTATTTAAATCAACTTCAAAGGTAAATGGGGCCTTGGAAATATGGACGTGCATTCCACACCCGGTCCCTGGCGCAGCGGCTCGTAATTTTAATGAGGAAACTACATCTTCGTTTAGTAATTTTTCCCAGCCAAGTATTTCCCGATGGAAGTCAAGGGAAGCTGGTGCGCTTACTATTTCAAAGCCATTTGTAATACTACCATCTGTCTTAATTATAACATTTTCCTTTCCCAGTAATTCAAGTATCTTTTTAGCCTCTTTTTCATGGAAGTTAATCTCGCCAAAAAATGACACTTCCAGTTCAACACCCAAGTAAAAAAATCCTTTGTCTACCTTACCTGTGCTTTTTGTTTCTTTTACCGTAAGAGAGGATTTACCGGCAATAATAGATGGTGTTGTGTGTTTAAAACTTAAAAAATCTAAAGGGTTTTGGCTATAGTTGTGTATTATACGAGGAATTCGATTTTGGTAAACTGGGTCATCACGACTAACATAGATACTTTCTAGCTCAAAATAGATGTAGTGTCGGTTAATACATCTTATACATACTTCACCACAGTCAATGTGCCCACCAAAATACACTGTAATAAGATTTTCATTTACAAAAATATTACTACATTTTTGACAGATAGTTATTTTAATATCTTTAATACTGGCGATAAGTCTAAAGAAAGCTTCGCTACCAAGATAATTACCTAAAGTAGACATTAATTGTGTTTGTATCGTAATGAGAGTTGCTTTGCTTGGGGTAGAATGAATGCGGTCTATAAGAACAGCGTAGTTAAGAGAAGGATGAGATGGAAAGGGAATGTTGTAAGTAGTCATAAGGTTTTTCCAAGGTGATTTGGAGGGAAGTTGCTCATAAAATCTAAAGATGAGGCTAGATCAATAAAAGTATCCGCTTCCTTCCTTAATTCTTGGGAACAGATAGGAGGAGTAGTACACACAGTAGAAAAGATAGTGACTTGTTTCCCCATATATTTTAATGTTTTTAGAGCATAGGTGAAATCACCGTCTCCACTAAAAAGAATGATTTCATCAACATATTTTGACATTGTTAACATATCTACAGCGATTTCTACGTCCATATTACCTTTAGTTTGAACAAGACCATTCGCTTGGACATACTCCTTAATGGTACGGGAAATAATTGTGTAGCCATTATAAGAAATGAAACCCATAATTCGGGTTAAGTCACTTGGCTTATTAAAGGGGGGAAGTGCTGTATAGTAATAAATGCGAAGTAAGTTGTAGTGCTCCTTTAGGTACTTACGCAAAGCAATATAGTCTATGTAAAGATTGAGTGCTTTGATAGCAGCATAATTGTTACTGCCATCAATAAAACATAGTGCCCGTGGTGTCATTGAAGCCTCCTTTACAGCGAGAAAAGAAGACATAAGCAAGGGCTGCTACCCGACGCCTGAAAAAGCAAGGTAGCAGCCCTGAATCGGTACGGGGGAAGCCCTACAAGCGAAGCCCGATTGTTTTCATTATTTAAGAGCGAGGTTTACTATTGACAGACCTAAGTTTTGTGTAATATGTTTTGTAATGGCAAGTTATAATATGGGAAAGGGTAAGAGAGCGAGTATTGGGGTTACCAACGAGGCTACGTCTTTTCACTCGTCCAGTACGCTTCATCTTTCTCTCCTTTGAAAAGAGCGACCCTTTGTGGAAACATCTTCGAAAGATAGAAGATATAGCGTGCCATTAATTCGTTTTTAGCAAAGCCTAAAATGACAAGATTAGTTTGACGTTTTATAACAACAGGGAAAAACTTTTTATTACAGATGATTAATTGCAGGTTACTTAGATGTAATAAAGACATATACATAATGCCGCAGTATCATTGTATCCCATGTAACATAAACCTCCTTACTACAAATGTGTGGGGTAAATGGACAATTGAAGTATTCAAAAAAGGATGTAGCATTCTTTAGACCATCTACAAAGGCAATTATGTTATAAAACTTATCTATTATAGGAATATACCCTTTTCTTATCATGTAATATTGAATGTGGTTGATTTTGACTGTATCTAATCCCATGTTGTATCCTCATATACTTGCCATGCTTCTACTTCAACATCATGGCCATTTCGAGGCATTACAAGCACTATGAGACTAACAAAAGCCATTGAATAGTCATAGCTTGCAGCTAAATATTTGACATGGTTCCCTTCTTTACAAAAGAAGGAAATGGCAGTGCTATTATACCCTATAAGGACAGGTTTATAACCACTGTCAATAATTTCCCATTGCCTTGGCGTAAAAGGAGTTAACCTCATGCAAGAAACGTGCCAAGGAGAACAAGGAGCCAAAAGAGGGCAATGACAGTCATTTTAACACCTCAAGAAGTTTTAATAGCTTTGCGTGTGGATCACTCTTATCCGTATATTTAACAACTGTTTGACAAGGACCATGATTACAAACCACTAGTTTTGTCCCATTCTCTTATCAACAGCTTTACCAGCAGAGGCTATTGATTCAATGTAGGTGTTGCGGGCCAAGGTTACAGTTCACTTCTTTTAGCTATTTTGGTGAGGGTTGTATAATTAAGTTGCACCGAAGAGCAACTGCTAGCAACGTGCACTACGAGCGGTCACCGGCGGCACGGCGCTGCTAGATTTTACAAGACCAAAGCGGTCTTGCTATACAACCCTCACCAAAATAGCTAGTAGCAATGCAAAACTAACGTCGCACTAGATGCTAACGTTGTTGAGCACTGCTACTAGACTACTTTGTGGGGATTTCCCTCACAGCATCATCACAATCTCTCAATAGATGCTGCACCCTGCCCTTACTTACTAGGGAGGTTAAGCTGGTGGGGCTTGTGGTTGGCCACCAACCTGTTCTTCTTCCTGGGCACGCTATACTAGACCTCACCTTTGTGAAGGATAGTATTGCCTAAGCAAGGATGAAGGTTCTTTGAGAGCAGCCTTCATGTTGCCCAACGGTCACTTTCTGGGGGCGCCGTTGTACCTCACCGGGTGATTGGACATGCTACCCATAAGATGTTGTGACCCTCTTTAGAGGCACTATCCCTTGTGGACACACCATGTTGCCACGGCTACAGGGCCTACCTGATGGTAGGCTTCCACAGTCTCCTTAGGAGACTCCATCATATGAGCATCTAAGTCCTAGGTGGACTACTCTACTCTATAGTGGATGGCTTACTCTAACGGGGTGGTGGCCTTGCCGGACTGCTAACGTAGGGGCGACGAGGCGCCGATTCGTTCGCGGTCGCAACAACAAATGGGGGGTGGCACGCCAGGTTTCAAGTGAACAAACCGTGAACAAACGGTCACTTTTTTGTGATGAACAAACCGTGAACAATCACGAAATCGTGACTTGACAATGGCGCGACCGAGGCGCAAGTTTGAAGCCGGGCAAACAAGCGATCTCTCGTGCCCCCTACGTTAGAAGGAGAAGCAAGATGAAAGCTCAACCATTAAAGATGATCGAGGTTCTAGACAGCAAAAAAGGCACCAAGACAGAGAAATACTCGGTGTCAATGAAAGCTCTTGAAGGGATGCTTTCAAAGGCGGGCCGAGCGGTAGTAAAGACAGAGGGAATGAAACGCACCATTAGAATGTCCTTTTGAAAGGAGAGGGAAGATGTCAAGTGTAAGAAGTGACCAAGCGTTACGAGAAGTGCTGAAAGTAGAGAAAGGTACAAGCTACGACAGTTTTGTATCTCAGTTTGGCATGGCAGCAAGGTATGACCAAAGTGTGCGGAAAGAAGGAGGGTCAGCCTTTGCCGTTGTGCCGCCAAATGGCTGTCATCAGGGAAAGGTGGCAGTAAGCTATGTGGATGATGGAGGTATCCTTGAGTTTCACATAGCTTCTTTTCCCATTAACCACGACGAAGATGAAAGGCGAAGTGCCTTCATCAGA
>ERZ1292625.2705-Hain-H41-01um-R1-2705-length-15782-cov-5_pt2 | contig 13636 bp, 14 predicted proteins | sample MGYA00564400_ERZ1292625 | MGnify/ENA primary metagenome ERZ1292625 (study PRJEB36523, sample SAMEA6512639) | groundwater metagenome | collected 2019-01-08 | study: AquaDiva: Metagenomics assemblies of 32 groundwater samples | reverse complement strand
GCGGTGTAAAAAGTATTTCAAAGAGTGTTTGAAAAATCAACAAATATACCAGCAATAGGCAGGCTAAAGTTTATTAATAATGCTGAAAGAATAAGTTTCCAGAGAGTTTGTTTCATCCCATATGACGAAATGCCAAGGATGGTTGCGATAGAAATGATTAACAGTACGAGAATATAGAAAATATTTACAACATCGCGTGTAATTTTCCACCCAATATTTACAGCGGGTTGATCGTGGAATGCGGTATTTTGTACTTTAATTACAACGTTTAGCATGTTTCCAGCAAGCGCTATGAAAAAGCCAGAAATATCAAGAAATATTTGTAATAAATTTATCGCGCCAAGATAAAGGCAGTCGCCAAACCAAGTAGATGCGCTTGAAGCTTGACACTTGAGGCTACTTTCGATTTCTTTTGTTGTTTGTGCTGCATTTCCCAAAGCTCCCGTGTTGGTTGCTGGGGGGTGAGGACTTATCGTTGTTGGTGGGCCTCCGGGCGGGGGCTTACCGGCATCTTCTTTAATACCTTCTTTTAAAATAGTTTCGTCAGCGGCATCCACTACAAAGTCTCCGTTTAAGTCTGCTAGGGGGAATACTGTCGGGGGGCATTTTGCGGTCGCATTATTACAAGCTCCAGCGAGTGCTGGGTTTGTGCAAGATGTCGATACGACTTTACAAGCTGCTTGGATGAGTACATCATTAATATTTCTAATACCATCTTGATTAATGTCGCCGGGTAAAAATTGAGCAAAAACATTGTTTGCATTAAAAAAAGATAGAGTCACAAAAAAAAGCGTGAGAGCCAGTTTTGAGTGTAAAACTTTTTTTATTTTTTTTAGCATTGTTAGTTGTTTGCGAGGTTTTGGAGGGATCCTTGTACTGCCGCTACAACCAAGCCGGTTATTATTTCAGAAATTTCATCGCCAGGGATTGCGCGGTTAATATCGTTTTGGATATAAGAGGTGACGCGTTCTGATATTGATTTTGAAGGAGTCTTTACTACCCACTTTGAGCATAATTCTCCAGCAGATCCGTCAGCGTTTATAATAGGAGTTTTTGATTCGCATTCGACCGATGGTAGAAACCCCCCGCCCGATACTGCTGGCATACGGAAGCGCTCATCAGCTATTTGTGTTCGTGAGTAGACTTCTCGTAATCCGAGCGAATATTCTCCGAATTGGTTGTTTTGTTGCTGTTGGATTTGGAAAAATGTATCCCAACTTCCATTTTGGAAGTTATCGTAAAAACCTTGTACATTATTTAGTGCTTGATTTATAGTACATCTTGCTCTATTTTTATAGGGCTTATTTCCTGCAATTCCGATATCAAGTACAAATTTTGGTACCTTTAGATTGCAGAAAAAGTTTGGGTCTCCGGTAAGCATACCTCCGATATCACTCAAAAATACCCCCGTAGCTTCTGTTGCAACGCCGGTAAAGAAGCCTTCAGGGTCTTCAAGAAAGTGAGGGCTACCCTGAAAGCCGGTAGCAGCCCAATCTCGAATATCATCCGTGATGCTTGATATAAATTCTTCTTTTATTACATAGAGAGCGACATCAAGAACGTATTCTTTAATTTCGAGAGCTAGTGTCGACTCAAGATTTAAGGCATCTATAACTTCTTGAATAGCCCCATATCCGATTTGAACGAGGTCTTCAACGGGGATGGCTCGAGCTTGCCTAGGAGTGCTTATAAAAACAAGTGAGCAAATTAGCACTGTTGCGATTATTTTTTGTCCAAAGTATTTCATTTGTGAGCTACTTCTGAAAATCTTTGTAATAAGTATCCCGGTTCGGATTTTTCATAAGTGATGCGCTCTGAAGCTAGTGCTTTTTTAATATCGGTTGCATACTCTGCCCACTTTGTTTGCTCGCGTGAATATAAACCGTAGCCTGCAATTCCTAACACTGGATCCTCGTTGATTAGTGCGAATTCGCGCAAGCTCTCATTAAGTATTGAGAGTGAATTAAGGAATTTAACATGAAGAGTTACCTGGCTTTCAGGGACAGAGATTTCTTTTAGTGCTTTTTGACCTTCAATATAATTTGCTCGCACTGCATGCATACGCAAAACTATTGCAGTTGAGTCATCTTTTGTATGGTTCGGGTCTTTAGATGTTGCGACAAGCTCTCTAAGAATGTCAGTCGCACTTTCGTGTTTTACAGTTGAAGCTTTTCCTACAAAATATTTTATAATTACACTTGAGACATCGTTAAAATAGTCGCGAACGGGAACAGAGCTATCAACGTACACATCATTATGTGTATATACGACTCGCTTGTCGCTGACCGCTTGAGCTTGTTTTAGAGCGCCCTCAATTAAAGATTTTTTTGTATCATCATCAAAAAGTTCTGTTCCATCTGGAGCGGTTGATTTTGATTCGACGGTTTTGCCAAGACTTTGAAAAAATGACTCGGTAACAGAGTCTGCAGCAAGCGCCTTTTTGGATTGTGTAGAGTTTTCGGAGGGCTTATCTTCACCGTCTTTTATACCATCGCCGTCAGTGTCAGGGTTATAGGGATCTGTGTTTGATAAAACTTCTTTCCAGTCATCGACACCGTCGCCATCGCTATCCGTTTGTGTTGCTATAAGTTTTGCTGTTTCAGTTTTTGAAGACTTTTTTAAATCAGAGGGGCTTTTTATTGAATTTGCAAACCATAAAAAGCTTCCTGCGATAAGAAGACTCAAGAATATTAGCGTTAATTTTCGTGATGGAAGGTAATTCAAAGTAGCAAGTTGCATATCATTTAATATCAATGCATTTTGCAAGCTTATTATATCATTTTCATATATATCAATGGTTTTTTACGACTGTGGATAAAGACTTTTTGTGATATATTGAACCCATGAAGAGATTTTTTTATGCCGATTTTCTTGCTATATCGGTCGGTGCGATAACGATGGTGCTAGAAATCACGGGTTTTGGGCTTTTTGCTCCATATTTTGGTAATGCGCTCGCAGTTTCGTCCAATATTATTGGTGTAGTGCTCGCGACTCTCGCCATAGGGTATATGCTTGGTGGCCGTCTTACTGATAAAAATGATTTAAAATTTTCTTTATCAGATATTCTGTTTGCCACAGGTCTGTATATAGCAATCATCTATCCTTTTTATGATTTTTTTGGGGGGTTCATATCATCTTTTAGGCTTGGGATTGTTACTGGCTCGGCTATTTATGCACTGATTCTATTTGGCCCTGTAAATATTTTACTAGGGGTTGCCCTTACATTAAGGGTTAAGATGAAAGGAAAGAGCCTTGCTACTGCTGGGCGTTCGACGGGTATCGTGTATGCTTGGTCTTCATTTGGAAGTATTGTGGGCACATTTTTTACTGGATTCGTGTTGCTCGAGTACTCAAGTATTTTTTTTAGTATATTTATTGTTGTCGTGTGGTGTATGGCGCTCAGTTTTATGCTTGAAAACAGGCGCTTGAGGTATGAGGCGATATTTCTTATACCGATTGCGTTTATGTTTTTATGGTTTTCTCCGGAATACATAGTGAAGAGCGATCGACCTTCAAGCGATGGCTCAATATTTGTTATGTGGGATCAGCTCAAAAAGATTGCTGATGTAAACGGGCAATACAGCAGGGTCCAAGTGTATGAAGGAAAAGAATTAAAGACAGGGAGAGATGTTCGCATAATGCGCGTGAATCGCGAGATGCACTCAGGTACATTCTTTGATAGCAATGAGTTGTTTTTTAATTATTCAAAGTTCAATACACTTGCAGGACATTTTAATCCAGAGGCAAAAAGAGCTTTATTGCTTGGAGGTGGAGGGTATTCGTATGCTCGATATTTTTTGGGAGATACTCCCCTGTACGATGTTGAGAAGGTTTGGGAGCTTGATAAAAAATTATATGAGAATCATGGAAAGCTTTCATTGCCTATTTACATAACAGATAGCTCCGAGAAATTAAAAAAAAATGCAAAGTTGGTTTTTGAATCTGCAAAAATTCCTGAAAGAGAAGAAATTGAGGGTAGACAAAATTTTTTGATGGGAAAAAATCAAGCACCTGGAAATATTGTAATTGCTGATCACGCGGAAATCAATCAAACAGGATTTCCTGATCATGCGGGATATGTGCATGTGCATGAAACCCTAGCAGATGGAAAGATTGGCAATGTAATTAGTCCAAACATATATATTCATCAACCGCGAAACACCATAGGGCATAGCGAGGTATTTAGGGGAGCAAAAGATGATATAAAGATCCCTCTCGACCGAAAAAGTAAAAATGGAGAGACTCTCTATTTGATGTTGCACCGCGACAATGGAGATGGACGATTTGATAAAGTCTTAGTTGATGGATATTACAATATTCGTGGGCTTGATGTGGTAGAGATTGACCCGAAGACGACCGAGCTCGCCGAAAAATATTTCGGACTTAATCGTGACGATCCGCGATTAAGAATATTTCACGAGGATGCTCGTACATATATCAATAAGTCAAAAGATCGTTATGACATAATATATTTTGATGCTTTTCGAAGTTTCTATAGTATGCCATTTCAACTGTCTACCATTGAGGCAGTTCAAAAAATTCACACCATGCTTAATGACAACGGTGTTGTCGTGGTAAATATTCCATCAGCTTTGCGAGGCGAGCGTGGTAAGTTTTTTCAGGCAGAATATGCGACATATAAAAAAGTATTTCCTGTAGTTCGTGTTTTCGCTGTTACATCTCCAGAGAAAGAAGATATAGTTCAAAATGTAATTTTATTTGGTTTTAAGTCGCGAGATATTCGAACTACACTTAATGACGACCCAGAAACAAACAAATTATTAAAACATGAGTGGATTCCGAAAGAAGACGGTCTTCCAATTCTTACCGATGAATATGCTCCAGTTGATTTTTATATCAACAAATTTCTTAACTTGATGACGATGTAAGTGAGATTTTTGAAAGCAAAGAGAGTAGAAGTAGTGTTGCCCCAGCGCTTATTATTATAGTTCGCACGGAGAAGTTTGGTATTAGTATAAGGCTCGTAAAGAAAACTCCAGCGATACTGCCGAGTGTAGAAATTCCGTAGAGGTTTCCTGAAATCTTACCAAGGGTATCGATTGAGTGAGTAAATATTCTTATGGTGTATGTAATTATCATTCCTGATAAAATTCCTGGCATGGTCAAAAACAAAAAAGCACTCACGAGACTTCCGATGCCGATTGATCCACCGATATGCACAAGAATATATTTATAGATCGGCACAATCAAGAAGATGGCAATAGATGCAGCAAAAAGTAATTGTGTAATATATTTTGGTTTTTGAGTTTTGTCTGCAAGCGATCCTCCAAGGTAATAACCGAGAGCCATCGCGATAAGAACAACACCAATTAAATTTGACCATACTATAATGGTTGTTCCAAAAAATGGAGCAATAATTCGTGCGCCGAGTATTTCAAGAACCATAGTAATGGCTCCGCTTATAAAAACAATTAGTTTCCCTACTTTAATGTTCATTTTTGTATTATAACATAGGTTAAACATATCGTACCCACTCTTCGAGTGAAAGTTCTTGTGGACGACGAGTTGAATCAGTATCAATAGAATTGCGTAGCATTTTTCTTTTTTTTGAAAATGCTTTTTTTGTTATTTCAAAGAATTTTTTTTCAGAAATATTATTTTTTATAAAAAAAGAGTTACTAATATTTGTGATGGTAATTATCGCTGAATCAACATCTGGTTGAGGTTTAAAAAAAGCGCGAGAAACTTTTTGAACGACACGAGGTTTCCCATATGCTTGGATCGATAGAGCGAGCAAATTCATATCAGGAGCTTTTGCCATAATGCGTTTGGCTACTTCTTTTTGAACCATTACGGTTATTGACTCTGGCTTTTGCTCCCCTTCTAAAAATATTCGCAGGAGTCGAGAGGTAAGATAGTATGGAATATTTGCGACGATTTTATATTTTTTTGGCAAAAATTTTATTATTTTGGGATCAAGGATATCCCCCTCAATAATTATAATATTTTTATTATTTTTAAATTTTTCTTTAAGGGCTTCTATAAAGCGTCCATCTTTTTCAATTGCTATAACTTTTTTTGCGCGAAGTGCTAGATAGCCAGTAAGAATCCCCTTTCCTGGACCAACTTCCAAAACAACATCTTTTTCATCAACGAGAGCTGCGGTAACTATTGCTTCTGTAATTTTTTCAGAAGTTAAAAAATGTTGCCCCAAAAGAGTATTGGCGGCCGTCTTAGAATATTGAGATTTCTTCTTCATTGTATTCACTATCTCTATTATGCATATCTTGAAGATCTTTGATATCAGGACCCGCTATAAGTGAATCAGGTATTTCCGAAAGGAATCGGGAAGGGTCGTTAAATGAAATTTCTCCGTAAAGCATTCGGCGACCTGCGAGCGTTATCATAACTTTTTGACGGGCACGCGTTAGTGCTACATAAAATAGACGACGCTCCTCTTCGATTGCTGATTCGGTCTCAGAAAGGCTATGTGGGAAAAGACCCTCTTCCATTCCTGCGATGATGACAATATCAAATTCGAGTCCCTTGGCTGCGTGGGCTGTCAGAAGAATCACTTGAGAGTCTTTATCTTCAATCTCTGTTTCTTGTGTTGAAAGAGCAGCTTCAGTCAGAAGTTTTTCAATGCCTTCTGGCGCTTCCCCACCGACAAGCGGATCATCGAATTTTTTTGCTACTGATAAGAGTTCTTTAATATTTTCCACACGATCTTCTTCGCTTTTATTCCCTTTATAATATTTTTCAAAACCGGCAGATCGAATTACGAAAGTAATTACATCGGAAGGTTTGTTTCTTTTTATATAGTCACGGATTTTCTCTATTATAGTTTCAAAAACTGAAATTTTATCTTTTTCTTTTGTTGTGAGATTAATTCCTCCTAAATATCTTAAAGCAAGTACTTTTCCTATGCCACGTGGTGGAGTGTTAAGGATTCGTTTGAGAGAAAGAGAATCGTCGGGGTTAAGAGCATATTTAAGATATGCGAGAACATCTTTAACTTCTTTTCGCTCATAAAATTTTACTCCTGCAATAAGGCGGTATGGAATATTTTTTTTCAAAAAAGCTTCTTCAATTGCACGTGACTGCGCGTTTGTACGAAATAGCACAGCAATTGAGCCTGGTTTTATGCCTTCAGCTTTAAGATATTCAATATATGAAGCAATAAAGAGCGCTTCACGACGTTCGTCTTCAAGAAGAGTGAGCCCAATAGATTCTCCTCGCTCTCGCCTAGAATAAAGATTTTTTTCTTTCCGTTCTTTATTATTAACAATGACTGCGTTTGCCGCTTCAAGAATTAGTTTCGTAGATCGATAATTTTCTTCAAGAGTTATAAGGCGAGCGTTGGGCCAATCAGTTTCAAATTGTAAAATGTTGCGCCAATCGGCGCCACGCCAAGAGTAAATCGCTTGGTCAATATCTCCAACAACCGCAATATTTTTATGGCGTGCGGCGAGAAGTCGGGATAGAATATATTGAGCTTTGTTTGTGTCTTGGTATTCGTCGATATGAATATAGGTCCATCTATCTTGCCAGTACGCGAGCGCCTCGGGGTGATCTTGTAAGACAATAACAGTTTTTAATAGCAGATCGTCAAAATCCAAACCTTTCATTTTTTGAAGTCGAGCTTCGTATGCTGTATAAAGCGCAAGAAGTTTTTGTTGGTATGGGTTCCCATCAATATTTTGAGCAAAAGATGCAGTATCAATAAGCTCATTTTTAAAACCAGAGATTGTGTTTCGCATGCGGGGCACAGGATAACTTTCTGGATTTAATTCAAAATCTTGGATAAGATCGCGCATAATTTTTCGCGTATCTTCCTCATCAAGGATGCTGAAATTTTTAGAAATACCTATTCGATGGCCATCGCGTCTTAAAATATATACTCCAAGCGAATGAAATGTACCTAAGAAAGGCATACTTTCTGTGTTGGTATAAATTTTTTCTTTTACTAAAAGAGTTTGTACGCGTTCGCGCATCTCGCCCGCTGCTTTATTGGTAAAAGTAACGGCGAGTATTTTTTGTGGGGGGGTGCCTTTAGAGATTAAGTATGCAATACGGTGTGCAATAGTTTTTGTTTTGCCCGATCCTGCTCCTGCAATAATTAAAAGTGCCCCATCGGTCTTCAAGACGGCTTCTCCTTGATACTCATTTAAACTATCTAAGATTGGCATGGATATTGTGAGTATAGTGTCAAAAAGTCATTGCTACAACGGGCAAAAATCACTTTTTATATATTATTGAAAATAAGGTAGTTTAATGGTATCGTGTTCTAGTAGGTAGTGAGACGCAGCATGACCTGATTTTAGTAAGAGGTCAATAGGGAGATAAAAGGCTTATTAAAACAAAACAAAAAACCGTATTATTAGGTTTAAAAAAACTTCTTTTTAAAAAGAAGTTTTCGGCTTTTATGGCGCTTTTATGCGTTTTTTTAATTTTTGTTGGGTTTTTAACAAATCCTGCAGAAGCGAAAGCATTTAGTATCGTTTCTTTTGTAAAAAGTTTGTTTGGTATATCAGAAAATGAGGTCATAGAAAATAATCAGGTAATTCCTGATCCAGAATCAAAACCGTTTCCATTTCTTTCAGCTATTCCTGTTGCAGATCCAAAAGCTTTTGAAAAAAATTCAGAACTTCAATTTGTTGATGGTACGTCGCTCGCATCCTCAGTCGGGCCTCTTGGTAATGTTGCTGAAGCGGCGGAAAGTAGTATTTCTTATAAAATTACAACATACGTTGTACGACGAGGGGATTCATTGCCAATAATTGCAAAATCCTTTGGTGTTTCAGTTTCAACAATTATGTGGGCGAATAATATTCCTCGTGGAGGTTTAATCAAAGAGGGGGAAACTCTCGTTATTTTGCCGGTTTCAGGCGTGAAGCATACAGTCGCAAAAGGAGATACGATTGCATCGATTGCAAAAAAATATGGCTCTGATCCAGATGATGTTGTAAACTTTAATGACTTGAATCCAAATGATCGTCTTGCGGTTGGCAATGAAATTGTTGTGCCTGATGGTGAAATCTCAACACCCGTTGTAGTCACAGGCTCATCAGGAAATTCACGTCCTGTTGTGATTCGTGGAGGAGGTCCAGATTTAGGAGGGTATTATAAGCAGCCGGTATTTGGATATATTCGTACTCGTGGCGTTCATGGGTTTAATGGAGTTGACCTTGCGGCGCCGAAAGGTACCCCAGTATATGCTTCAGCTTCAGGCTCTGTAATTATCGCGCGTTCATCGGGTTGGAATGGTGGGTATGGACAGTATGTTGTTATCTCACATCCTAACGGTACACAAACATTATATGGACATTTAAGTTCAGTAAGTGTAAATGCAGGTGCGAATATTTCTCAAGGGCAACAAATAGGGCTTGTCGGTAATACTGGTAAATCGACAGGATCGCATCTTCACTTTGAAGTCCGTGGCGCTAAGAATCCTTTTTAAAACTAATCTCTGAAAATAATTCTTCCAAAAAGAAAGAGGGCGAAGAAAAATCCTACGATCAAAAAAAGTAAACTAAATAAAATCCAGTAGGTATTACGAAAACGACTTACAAAAATAAATCTTTTTTCAAACGCATTTAAAAATGCGTTCATTTTTTTATCGAGATCACGTTCGTTGTGTATCTCAGAAACCGTGCTAGTGCGAAATGGACTATAGAATTTAATAACATCAAAACGACTTACAATACCAACAAGCTGATTTGAGTTGTTTATGATGGGTATTGGGTTAACACGATGGTGTTCTGCGAATGCGACTACTGCTTCTTCGAGCGTTGCCCTATCAGAAAGTGTTAGCGGATCATCATTCATAATTTCTGCGACAGTCAGCGTAATAATCTTTTTGAGATCTTCACGTACGAGTGATTTATCATTTTTATGGATCTTGAATTCGCCAAGTAGTTTTATAAATGTTGGTAGATGAAGAGTTGTTCCTTTCGTAAGGAGGTCATATTCGGTAAGAATCCCAACAAGTTTTCGGTCTTTATCAATAACAGGGATGCCGTTTATATTATGTTTTGAGAAAAGTTCTGCAGCTTCAATAACCAGTGTTTCGGGAGAAACCGCAACAACATTTTTTGTCATTATATCGGCGACTGCTGGAGGTGTACTCATAAAAGAAGATACACACAGTATACGGGATATTTTAACTTAAAGAAACGACTCGCGATGTGGACGATATTGAATTGCTTCTAATAAGTGTTCAGTTTTAATTTTTTCTGATTCTGCGAGATCCGCAATTGTGCGAGCGACTTTAAGTACTCGATGATATGCCCGCGCAGATAAATCGAGTCGGCGTGATGCATTTTCAATAATTTGTTTTTCTTCTGGATCAAGCGCACAGAATTTTTTAATTTCACGCAAGTTCATATGAGCATTTGTTTTTGTAGCATCATTCCCAAATCTTTTAGTTTGTTGAATGCGTGCTTTTGTAACGCGCCTTCTAATATCAGCAGAGGTTTCGCTTGCAGTTGAAGTGTCATCGGCAAGTTTTTTGTATTCTACTTGAGGCATCGAAATCCAAAGGTCGATGCGATCAAGTATGGGGCCCGAGAGTTTTCGGCCATAATATGCGAGTTGGCGTGGCGCGCACACACAGTCTTTGGTTGATCCTCTGTTCCCGCAGGGGCAAGGATTCATAGCTGCCACAAGCATAATACTCGCAGGAAAAGTTAATGATCCGCGTGCGCGTGATATTGAGATTGTTCTATCTTCGAGCGGTTGACGCATTGTCTCAATCACTCGGCGATCAAATTCAGGAAATTCGTCGAGAAATAATACTCCACGATGTGCGAGCGTTATTTCGCCTGGCCGCGGGTATGCTCCACCGCCCACAAGCGATACATATGAGGCGGTGTGGTGAGGATTGCGAAATGGTCGCGCCGTCATAACTCCTGAATCGAGTGTACCTGCGATGCTGTGAATTGAAGTAATTTCTAGAGCCTCAGAAAACGAAAGTGATGGTAATATTGACGGGAGAGCTCTTGCGATAAGGGTTTTACCGGTGCCAGGAGGTCCAATAAGTGCAATGTGGTGATTGCCGGCTGCCGCGATTTCAATCCCCCGTTTTGCAAATTCTTGCCCTTTTATTTCAGAAAAATCCGTAGAGTGAATGGCAAAAGATTCTTCAAATGTTTTATGTGCAAGCGGAGTTATCGCGACTTTTTGTTCAAGGTGCTCAATTGCATCAGAAAGAGAAGAAACTTCATATAAAGAAATATTTTCAATTAGTCGAGCTTCATCAGAGTTCCCTTTTGGTATAAATATTTCTGTAAAACCAGCATCACGCGCTGCAAGTATGAGTGGCAAAATTCCACGAATGGATCTGAGTGATCCATCGAGCGCGAGTTCGCCGAGAAAAAATTTACCATCAGGGTTAAATGTAACTTGTCCGGATTCGAGTAAATATGCGAGCGCGATTGAGAAATCGAAAAGAGCTCCTTCCTTTTGAAGATCTGCGGGAGCGAGATTTACTGTAATACGATGGTTCTTTTTGCGTGGTGAGCGAAATCCAGAGTTTTTAATCGCAGCACATACCCGTTCTTTTGACTCATCGACAGCTTTGTCAGCAAGACCGACGATTGAAAAGTGATGCAGGCCAGGCGTGAGATCGATTTCAACCTCGATAGGCATGCCTGCAAGACCGACAATTTGTCCCGAATGAAGTTTAGTAGACACGCATCATTCGTAGCAAGTCGAGAGATTTTTATCAAATAAAATATTATCTACTACTTTTCAAAGTTATCTGTAGGTGTTATTTTCTATCTTAGAAACGTACGTTGTGAAGGAGGATTAGATGAAGCCTGCAACCCGCAAAAAAACAGCAAAAGAGCTGGTACAAGAACGCTGCCCCACAGCTTTTGTGGAAGATGATGGTGAATCAGTGCGCATTTGCACAAAGAGGACTGTCAAAAGCAATTGCCCAAACTGTCAGCAACCATGGGAGCGGCAAGTGACGGATCACATGGGTGTTTTGGGTCGAGGTGGCAACGAAACCTATGCGTGGGAAGATGCTGCTCGATCTCTCGGGCTTCTTGCAAAGAGGGCAAGCTAATGGAAATCCGATATAAACTCCATTTGCTTCGAGAGTGGCTTTGGACACTTATCCTTTCATTGATCGGTGTTGTCCGAGATAGTCATGGTGATCCACTCCGCATAGGTAATAGGGTTCGAGTTCTTTGTGAAGAACATGATGGGGAAGGTCACCTGCCAGCTGCATCATATGGCCCTTTGAATCCTTGCAGACATTCTGGGGAATCCCCCTTCGTCAATCGCATCAGACTGAATTTTGCACTCCCAGGAAGTTGGTTCCGTGTACACCTGAAAATCGAGGGTTTCTACGAGTGTTGGGTTTCACCTGAGAACATCTATAAAGCTGCTGGTCAACTGGTGGATAGCCATGTTTAACGGAAGCGAAATCTTGCGAAAAGATATGGGATTTCTTGAGTGGTTGCAATCAATGCATACTCCTGACCTGTATGTTGCAGAGAATCTGGGAGATGTTCTTGAAAGCGCACCTCATCTGCCATTTCCGTGGTGGAAAGATTTTCCCGTATGGGATAGAGATAGAGCCCGAGTATATGTCCTACTCATGAATGTAGGGATTCGGTCTTGCTACTCTCTTGGTCTCGAAGAGAAACGAGATCATTTCATAGTCCATGATGATACTGGCCAGATTGTTATGAACTGGGAACCCAACCGTCTGTTATGGCCTCCAAGTTATTCATGGGAAGATGTGCATGAAAGAGAGGGGCTTATGGATGACGATTGGGTGTATGATCTTCTTTTCTGTTGGCATCTTCCTACGGGAAATTGTCTCATTGGAGAGGTTCGCAAGTTCAAACCAAGAACACCCATTGTTGTTGAGAAAGAAAGACTCACCGACCGTATCAGAGGTCTTCTCCCCGACCTTACTCCACTGCCTGATGCAACAAGAGCATAGCTCAAGGCCGCACGGTTCGCCCTGCGGTCTTTTTTAATTTCAAAAAATATGCTAGTGTTTTCGGAGACCGAACATTTATTGAGAGGAGAACACATGAGCTTCCCATTGCGTGAAAGAGATTACGAAATTGATGTTGACTCGATTGATCCTCAAAAATTGTGGAGAGAGCTCCACGAGCGTACCTATCTGCATGGTCTTTGCTATTCATTTGCAATTGCCATGGCACGTGGACTCGGGTGGCCGCTTTTTGGGTTTCTTTCATATTTTGATGATAAATTCCATGTTTTCAAAACACCCTGGCATGTAATGGTACGTTCACCTGAAGGAGTTTTCTACGATGTTCGTGGCACGGTGCCACATCACCTTCTCGATGAACCATATGCTCAGGAGAGAACTATTTTTGAAATACAGGAATTTACTGAGGCAGAGCTGCATAAGCGCCACCCCACAAGCGAAATCAGTATCGAATCAGCAGCGCGGATAGCACATATTCTTTTTCCTGACCTTCCCTGGAAAGTGGAAACATTTCCATCGCGCGTTCAGGCATTCGCTCGTGAACTTGAAGTACTCAGCAGAAAATATGGTTGCTGGATTCGAGCGAGCATTCCTGCTCAACCTCCAATGATTTCTCCCGGAGATGAATCTGAAGGTGGATATGTACTTACCCCAGTTTTAGGAGAATTCAGTATTGATAGGTATTTTTGAAGGGTCTCAATG
>ERZ1292625.3222-Hain-H41-01um-R1-3222-length-13637-cov-4_pt1 | contig 13637 bp, 14 predicted proteins | sample MGYA00564400_ERZ1292625 | MGnify/ENA primary metagenome ERZ1292625 (study PRJEB36523, sample SAMEA6512639) | groundwater metagenome | collected 2019-01-08 | study: AquaDiva: Metagenomics assemblies of 32 groundwater samples | reverse complement strand
TGCTCCGGGAGCAAGATTCGAACTTGCAACCAACGCCTTAACAGGGCGCTGCTCTACCGTTGAGCTATCCCGGAATATACATCGCCCCTTTCCTGCGATGAGGGGCTTGTGGGCATTCTAGCCTAAAGACCCCGTACCGCAAAGCTCTGTCTATAAGAGGGTGCGAGGTGATACGCTATCTATCGTGTATATAAAAGTATTCGTCACACCTGATGCGAAGCGCGAAAAGGTCGAGAAGAAAGGAGAGATGCTCACGATCTCGGTTAGGGAGCCTGCCCTTGGGAATCGTGCAAATAATCGTGTTCGGGAGATAGTTGCGGAGCTCTTCAAGGTGTCTTTAGGGAAAGTTCGTATTCTCACTGGGCACCGTTCGCGTGGTAAAATGCTCAGTGTTACTATCGAGTGAGTGAGCTTTGCTTACCAGCTGACATATTGCATCATGAATATCACCATCAGAGCGACGAAGTACCGCCTTACACCCGAGACTGAGAGGATGCTCGAGGAAAAACTTGCTGCGCCGCTACGACTTCTCGGGGAAGAGGGTGATAATGCGTTACTTGAGATAGAAGTCGAAAATGCTCCTCCCGAGGGTCGCTCATCAGAACCTTGTCGTGTTGTTGCGCGACTTATCATTCATGACAAAGTCTTTCGTGCTGAGGCAGTAAAGCCGACTGCCGAGAGTGCCGCAGACAGAGTGCGCAGCGAGCTCGAAGCCGAGATACGCCACTCGCGCGGGCGCGCGCAAAGACTTATGAAGCGGGGAGGCGCGGCGATTAAGCGGATGCTGCGTTTCGGAAACTAGCATACGTGATCTCACGCTTGCCCTCGGGGATGATGCGTTCGATGATGAACTGATTGTCTGTGAATGATGCTTTGACTATCTTCACTCGCTTCCCGTTCTCGAAGAAATAGGTGCCGATAGTGTCGGCGTAGGCGCGATACTTACGCCAATTCTCTTCGGCAGACGCATCAAGCAAAAGTAAGCCGTCTTCTTTCTTAAGCTTCCTGGCGCGTGTTGCGCGCGAAGCGTCTTGCGATACTGGCACTATATCGCCACGCAGATATGTTGGAAGCGTTTTGGCAAGAAGTGTGGCACCGATGGTGATAAGTCGTGGGCGCAGCTCACGTGCCGTTTCGTGAGATGTAATCTCTGTCGTTTCTTGAGCAATGATGTCACCTGCATCGAGTTCTTTCACCATCATCTGAAGGGTTACGCCAGTTGTGGAATCTCCCGCGAGCAGCGCAGCTTCAAGCGGCGTCGCTCCGCGATGTTTCGGCAAGAGTGAGTAGTGGACGTTGAGAACTCCTTTGGGGAAAGAGGCTATGAGAGATTCAGGAAATATTTTTCCGTAGGCGACGACGACCGCGTAGTCACACTCATAGGCGCGGATTGCTGCGATAGTTTCGACATCAAGTTTCTCAGGAGTCAGAACGGGGATAGTGTGTGCAAGGGCAAGGGTCTTTGTCTCGGAGGGAGTAAGTGTCAGTCCGCGACCCTTCGGCGCGTCCGGAGAAGTCACAACAACGTCCGGCACAAAACCAGCCTTAATGAGCGTGGCGAGCGTGTCGCTTGATACTTTTGGCGTGCCGAAATATGCGAAACGATGCTCTGATCCATGAGGGATACGAACGAGATTCTTGGCATGATCGATGAAAAGAATGCCGTCTAAGTGATCCATCTCATGCTCGAATATTTGTGCCATGAGGCCGCCGGCGCCTCGCTCAAAATGCGTCCCATCAAGATGACGTGCTTTGACGGTGGCACGTTCGTGCCGATGAGTGATACCGTAGACACCACGAACCGAGAGGCATCCTTCATCGGTCTTTGTGCGTTTGCGGGAGGTCTTTACGATTTGCGGATTGATATATACCTCGATCTTGGGCGCTAGAGGAGGAGGGGTTGCGCTCTTTGCAATTTTTTTCTGAAAAGGAAGCGTCCGGTCTTTTCGTACGATAAAGAGGCGGTATGAGATGCCTATCTGTGGCGCGGCGAGCGCCACACCCTCAAGCTCTTTGTCGAGCGCCATTTCCATATTTTTGATAAGTTGCGCGAGCTCGGGCGTACCAAAAAGCCCGTCGGGTACGGGTTTGGCGATCTCGCGCAGCACCGGTGCGCCATCTTGCACGATCTCTTTCATGTGGCGAACTATACCAAAAAATTAGCGCGGTGGGTGTTTCGTCGGATCGAGCTCCCACCAGAATTTCTTGCCGAAGTTTTTCGCTTGGCTGCAAACACTCTTCAGATAATAGAGATCTTGCGTGGGGATTTTCTCAAGAACCGTACCCAGATGCGCCATTGTCATGGGCGCGAGCCGGTCTTTCACACGAGAATGATTTAAATGGCGTAGGAAGAAGCGCATCATCTCGCCGCGTTCGGTCTGACGTTTTCTTCCTTTAGGCGCTGCCGCCGCTTTTCTTTCGAACTCGGGAAGCATTTCGCCGATTGATTTCATAGCATTAGCCCGAATGAGCTTCGATAGAAGCACCGAGATTTTGTAAACGGGCGACGATGTCTTCATAGCCGCGGTTGATGCTGTAGACATTTCGGAGTAGTGAGCGGCCTTTTGCGCCGAGCATCGCGACGAGAATAATGGTCGCGGGTCGGAGCGCTGGCGGGCAGATGACCTCAGCGGCCTTGAGCCTTGAGGGGCCTTCAATAGAGATGCGATGCGGATCGTGCAGGCTGGTGCGCGCGCCGAGCCGATCGAGATCGGTATAATAAATTGCGCGTTTTTCGTAGACCCAGTCGTGGATGAGTGTCGTACCTTTCGCTTGCGTAGCGATGACCGCGAAGAAGGGAAGATTGTCGATATTGAGTCCCGGGTACGGGCGCGCATGGATCTTTTCCGGGAAGGCAATAAGAGTAGATGGCTTGAGGGAAATATCGACGAGCTTTGTAATGCCATTTTCCGACAGTCTCGGTTTTGATACCTTGAATTTTAATCCCATCTTCTCAAGAAGTAGTAATTCGACTTCAAGAAATTCAATCGGTGCGGCAGCAATCGTGATGGCGGAGCCGGTCACCGCCGCCGCGGCGATAAAAAACATCGCATCGGTCGGATCTTCCGCAATGCTATAGGAAATGTCCTTATCAAGCATCGCGACGCCAGTCACGGTAAGTGTGGTCGAGCCGATACCTTCGACTGTGACGCCGAGCGCGCGCAAAAAGCCGCAGACTTCCTGCACCTGGTAGTTTGCTGAAGCGTATTTGATGACGCTCGTACCGTTGATGCGAGCAGCGGCAAAAAGAGCATTAATGGTCGCGGTGTCACTCGACTCGTATAAAACAACTTCAGCAGGAGTGAGTTTCTCATGGGTAATACGGTAACTGTCGGAATGTGCCTCGATTGTAACCCCGAATTTCTCAAGTGCCATGAGATGCGGGCGCGCGGAGCGGAGCCCGAGCGTGCAACCGCCCGACTGCGGTAGATCAAATTTCTTAAACATATGGATCAAGGGACCAATGAACATCAAGATACTGCGAGTTCGAGTCGCTGCAGCACGATCGATTGTCTTAAGAGAAATCGTTTTTGGTGGGGTTATGACGACGTTCGCGCCCGCCCACTCGACCGAGACTTTGAGCGAGCGCAATACCTCGATGAGGCGATTAACCTCTTCGATTTTCGGCATATGCTCGAGCGTCGTCGTCCCGCGGTTCAGAAGCGAAGCGGCAAGAAGCGCGACTGCACCGTTTTTCGAGCGGCTCGTCTCGACACGTCCAGAAAGTTTTTTTCCACCCTCGATAATGAAATTCATTTCTCCTTGCATGCGCAGTATTCTACCACTCCTGTTATACTTTCGACATGACGCTTCACAAGAAAGTCGGGGCTTGGCTCGTTGATTACGGATACATGCTTCGGGGCACGCTCTCAATGCTGATTCAGCACGAGCCTCCTGCGCATTATCTCGATCATATCGTGGAAGGGAAAGTGCCCGTCATTCTCATTCCGGGTATTTTAGGCAGATGGAGCTTCATGAAGCATTTGGGGGATAACATTTCTCTACAAGGCCATCCGGTGTATATCGTTCCGGAGCTTGGCAATAATATTTACAGTGTTCCGACATCAGCCAAGACTCTTCGTTCGCTCATCGTGCACATTATTCCAAAGATCGGACATCTGCCTCCGAAAGTCTCACGAGGTGCGGAGACAGTCAGAAAACTTATTGAAAAACAAAATCTGTCCGGCGCAGTCCTGGTCGCACACAGCAAGGGAGGTCTCATAGGGAAGTACTTGCTCGCGCACCATAATATGGATCATCGTGTGTTGGGTATGGTCGCTATCGCGACACCTTTTTCCGGTTCTGCGATGGCGAAATTAATTCCGCACGATTCTTTTAAAGAGCTTCGGACGGATAGCGAAATCATTCAGGATCTCGAAAAACATCATGCGGCGAACGGGCGCATCATCTCCATTATTCCCGAATATGATAATCACGTATGGGCTGAGCGGGGTAGTTTTTTGGAAGGCGCGGCTGAAAACATAGAAGTGTCAGTCATGGGACACCATAAGGTGCTTTTTAGCAGAATGGTTGTACAGACGGTGCTTCACTCGATAGAAAAAATAGCGGGGATGAAACAGACCTAAAGACGCTGGCTTTCCAGAACCGCACTACGGCGCTATCATGCGGACAATGTCTTTCTTCTCTCCAAAGCTCGGCATTGATCTCGGGACGACCAATGTCCTCGTCTTCGTTCCTGGCAAAGGCGTCGTTATCAACGAGCCATCGGTCGTCGCTGTGGGGAAGACGCACGGAAAGAGAGGGGGTAACACTATTCTTGCTATTGGTGCTGAGGCAAAGCAGATGATCGGCCGCACGCCAGATGACATCATTGCGTATCGCCCAATGAAGGATGGTGTTATTGCGAATTATCGCGTCACCGAAGCGATGCTCCGCTATTTCATGAGAAAAGCGCTTGGTCGGAATCCGTTTAAGCCGACCGTGCTTGTGTCGGTTCCGGCAGGAGTCACCTCAACCGAGAAGCGTGCCGTCATCGAAGCTGCGATGAAAGCCGGTGCAAAAAATGCGTACGTAGTGAAGGAGCCAATACTCGCGGCCATCGGCGCAGGCATCCCCATTCAGGAGCCAATGGGACGCATGGTGATAGATATCGGCGGCGGCACGATAGACGTCGCGGTGATATCACTCGGCGGCATCGTCGCCTCGACGAGTGTGAAGTGCGCGGGTGATCGGCTTGATCGCGCAATCATAGACCATGTTAAAAAGCAGCATAATCTCGCAATCGGTGACAAGACTGCTGAAGAGGTGAAGATTAAGATCGGCGCCGCGGTGCCGATGAACGAGGAGCTCACCATGCAGATCAAAGGGCGCGACCTGATGAGCGGCTTACCGCGTACCATCGACCTCTCGACGAACGACCTCGTGCAAGCAATGGCACGAGAGCTGCGCGAAATGACGCAGGCGATACGCAAAGTGCTCCAAGAGACGCCGCCAGAGCTTGCCGCTGATATCATTGACAATGGCATCATCCTCACGGGCGGCTCTTCGCAACTGCGCCAGATGCCGGAGCTCGTCTATCGTCGCACGGGCGTCATGGCGAAGCTCGCGACCGATCCCTATTACTGTGTCGCACGTGGCACCGGCATCGCGCTTAAGCATTTGGACACATATCAAAAAAGCATTTTAGCGAAGCAATAGATACGTATAAAAAGAAATGGGCTCCTGACGGTTTCGTCAGGAGCCCATAAGAATTCGCACTCTAATCGCATATGCATAGAAGGCCAAATTCGGGACCCATTTTTTGTACAGAGTTTGATTCCCACTGCACTTTGCAAATCTTGACCTTCGAACCGACGGGAATCTTTCGAAAGGGAACGACCGCTGCGTTGAACCATGTTTGATCTGAGCGACGCTCCACGATCACGTACCCCATCCCCGGAATCCCTTTTACAGCCTTGACCTCTTTTGCGGTTACGATGGTATCGGTAGGCAGCCAGTGGAGCATCGTCGGTTCTGGCGGTGTTTTTGTCGCTTCTCGTTCCTCATCCGACAGTCCGCATCCAAGCAGCGCGACTGAAAAACAAAATACTAAGCCTGTGCCGATCAAGAGTAATTTCATGGCACCTTCCTTTCTATGAAAGAGCTACGAGGATTGTTTTTATTGAGTATATCTCTGCACCTATTCAAGCACACTGAACATACTTTGTCAATATCCAGCAAAAAGTTGCGGCTACGGGCTATAATTAGGGCATGCGGCACCAGGCATTTGTTATTGAAGCGGAAGCAGAGGAGGGAGTTATTTCCGCGCAAGTATGGGTGGCACGGGAACTTGGTATGCAGACGGAACACAATCCGGACATTGTCGTACTGCGGTATGGGCTACTTTCGGTTGAGGATGCGCGACGAGTAACGGAGCTTGCTGCAGGAGCGTCTTTCGCCGGCGAGTATAAAGTGCTGATTGTCAGTGCGAGTCGCGCGTATCATGAGGCGCAAAATGCGCTTCTGAAGATTTTTGAAGAACCGCCTCCTGGGATGTATCTTTTTTTAATATTACCAACCCTCGGTGGATTGTTGCCGACAGTGCGTTCGCGCGTAGACATTCTCAGTGTTGTCGAAGTTACGAAACCCCTCATTCCAGAAGTGGCCAAACAGTTTATGAAGGCAGCTCCTGAAAAGCGCACAGCGATAATTAAAAAACTTACGAGCGGTAAAGATGAGGAGGAGCGGAGGGAGCATCGTGACGAAGCGATACGTATCGTAAACGGTATCGAGGCGGTGGCGTATGCGAAGCTCAAAGACAGTCCCTCGACTTCGCTCGCGGCGCTGCTTTCTGATATTTCAGTTCTGCGCGAGAATCTCTACGACCGCTCGGCGCCCGTGCGCATGATACTGGAACATCTTGCTCTCGTTATTCCAAAAGATTTGGTATGATAGTACGCATATGGCATACGATTTTTCAAAACTGAAAGCGAGCATTAAAGAAACCGAGGAGTGGCTCTCGCGCGAGCTCTCGGGAGTGCGCACTGGCCGCGCAACGCCGACACTCCTCGACGCAGTGAAGCCCGAAGCATACGGCGCACGCACGCCACTCCGCGAGCTCGCTAATGTGTCGGTCGAAGATGCTCGCACGTTGCGCGTTATTCCTTGGGATATGACGCTCGTGAAAGCTATCGAGAAGGGCATTACCGATGCGAACCTTGGCATCGGTGTCGCGACCGACGACCAAGGGTTGCGTGTTTCGTTCCCAGAACTCACGAGTGAGCGTCGTACGCAGCTTTCGAAGATTGCAAAAGATAAGACCGAGCAGGCAAAAGTGACGCTCCGTTCGCATCGCACCGATGCTCTGAAGGCGCTCGATACCGCAACGAAAGACGGCGGCATGGGGAAGGACGAGGTCGCGCGGCTCAAGGTCGAGGCGCAGAAACTCATCGACGCGGGCAATGAATCACTCGCGAAGATCCTCGATAAGAAGGAAACGGAGATAACCCAGTGATGAGTATCTTGATTTTCATCGCCGTCATCGTGGCACTCATTGTGGTGCATGAGTTCGGGCATTTCGTCGTGGCGAAGCTGTCAGGCATGCGCGTAGATGAATTTGGGCTCGGGTATCCGCCGCGTGCGCTCACTGTCGCGACTGCGGGTGAGACTGCATACACGCTAAATTGGCTACCTTTTGGCGGCTTCGTGAAGATCTACGGCGAAGACGGAGAGGGTGCGGACCCGCGTGCATTCTCGAAACGGCCGCGCATCTTGCAGGCGCTCGTGCTTGTCGCCGGCATTGCGATGAATCTTCTCTTTGCGTACGTACTTATCACTGGCGCGCTCATCACAGGGACGCCGCGAGCGCTTGATGAAAGCGAGCTTGCACATGCGCGCAATATGGAGCTCATGGTGGCAAACGTACTTCCGGGTACACCCGCATCTCTCGCGGGACTTCTTGCTGGCGATTCGATTCTAAGTGCAAAAACTGCTGGAGCAGAGTGGCGTGCCGCTGATCCTAAAAGTTTTTCAGCATTTATCGCTTCAAGTAAAGGTAGTGAGGTTATCCTTCAGATAACACGTAATGGCAGCGAAGAAATCATCACCGCGACACCACGAGAAGGTCTTGCGGCAAGCGACCCATCTCGATTCGCTCTCGGAGTGGAGGTTGCGACCATCGGCGTCATACCTCTTTCGTTCGGTAGCGCACTCGTCGAAGGTGCTTCACTCACGTGGAGCGCGACCAAGATGACTGCGGTCGTGCTCGGGCATTTTTTCTATAGTATCTTGACACTCTCTGCGGACCTCTCGCAGGTCTCGGGTCCTGTCGGCATTGCGGGAGCAGTTGGATCCGCCTCCTCTCAAGGTTTCGGCAATCTCCTCTCCATTATGGCGATTATTTCAATTAATTTGGCGCTCATCAATCTCATTCCCATCCCTGCTCTCGACGGAGGAAGGCTCTTTTTCGTGATTATCGAAAGCATTATTCGCCGCCCGATCAAGGCGAGCATCGCCAACTCGATCAACATGGTCGGCTTTGCCTTCTTGGTCCTTCTTATGGTCGTCGTCACTGCGCACGACATCTTCAAAATCGTCGAGTAGTTTCTATTTTTATGTTCTATACTCTCCTTAATGGAAGTTAGGATTAATTCGTCGTGGCAGAAGCATCTTGCCGGAGAATTTGAAAAGTCATATTTCGTTGAGCTCGCGGCGTTTGTAAAAAAGGAATATCTGGAAGGGAAAGTGTACCCCGCACCAAAAAACATATTTCGAGCACTCGACCTTTGCCCGTTTGAGAAGGTAAAAGTCGTGATACTTGGCCAAGATCCTTATCATGGAGAGCGACAAGCGAACGGCCTTGCGTTTGCGGTCGACGAGAACGTGAAGCTTCCCCCGTCTCTACAAAATATTTTTAAAGAAATCGAAAACGATATCGGATCGACATCCGTCCGTGAAGGTCAGACCTTCACAAAAAACTGTGGAGATCTTTCGCGCTGGGCAAAGCAGGGTGTCCTACTCCTCAATGCCACGTTGACCGTGCGTGCGCATGCGGCCGGTTCGCACCAAGAAAAGGGGTGGGAACAATTTACTGATGCCGTCATCCGCGCGCTCTCGGAAGAGCGCGCGGGCCTCGTTTTCATGCTCTGGGGCAATTACGCTAAAGCAAAGGGTGCACATATCGACCAAAATAAGCATTTGGTACTCGAAGCGCCGCATCCTTCGCCTTTCTCCGCCCACTCAGGCTTCTTCGGCTGCAAGCATTTCAGTCGTGCGAACGAGTATCTTATTTCGCACGGGCAAACCCCGATAGATTGGCTCTAATGATTGCTGTACACTAGCGCATATGAATCACACGCCGCAGATAAAGAAGGCTATACAATTCGCAGCTCGAAAACACCACGGACATATGCGCCAGGAGACGGAGCCTTTGCCGTATATCACGCATCTTTTTTCCGCAGCACTATTAGTTGCAGAAGACGGGGCAGATGATGATGTGGTAACTGCAGCGCTCCTGCACGATACTCTTGAAGACACCAACACGACGCGCGACGAACTGGTTGAATCGTTCAATGAGCGGGTCGCGGAACTTGTCGAATCAGTAAGCGAGATTAAAGAAAAAGATGGTATGCCAGTTGGCTGGAAGGAGCGCAAGGAGCAGTACCTCGCACAACTCGAGAACGCAAACGATGGAGCCGTACTCATTGTCATCGCCGACAAGATAGACAATATAGAAAGCAAGCTCGAGGCGTTTGAAGAAGAAGGGGCTGCTTTTTTAGAACGTTGGACGCAACCGATCGAGTCGTATCTCTGGTATCACGGAGAGGTAGTACGCATCGCTCGCGCACGCTTGCCGGAGCACCGACTCACTGCGCGCCTCACCGAAGCGCATGTGAAAGAACGAGAAACGTTTTTGTAGATTAGAAAACGATTTGCTACAGTAGATGCGTATGCGTTTCTCCAATTCTTCCTCCGTGCCGATACTCGATGGCGCGACATTCATCCGCTCGCTTGAGGGGATTCATGAATACCGCTTAGACTCGAACGGTCTCCAGATACTGCTTGCACCAGATGCGACGACCCCGGTTGCGGGACTCATGGTTACCTATAGGGTCGGTTCCCGAAATGAAGCTGTCGGGTACACGGGCGCCACACATCTACTTGAGCACCTCATGTTCAAAGGCTCTAAAAATTTTAATAAAGCAAAAGGGAATACGATCTGGGAACTGCTTGAAACGAAGGGCGCGCTCGTAAACGCGACGACCTGGAACGATCGCACGAACTACTACGCCGTGGTTCCGCAAGAGTACTTGCCGTCAGCTATAGCGCTCGAAGCCGACCGCATGCGTCGTGCAAATATCGTCGAGGAAGATCGTCAGTCCGAGATGCCGATCGTGCGGAATGAGTTCGAGCGCGGAGAAAATAAGATGATGCACGCACTCGATAAACAGCTCTGGGCGCTGGCGTATACCGCACATCCCTATCATCACCCCACGATAGGCTGGAGAAGCGACATCGAGAACGTCTCTATCGAAAGACTCAAGAAATTTTATGACGATTTTTATCACCCGGATAATGCGACAGTATCAGTAGTCGGAAGTTTTGACTCCGAGGCAACGCTTGCAGCGATCATTAAGGAGTTTGGTGTGCACAGTAAGGCGCCGATATCATCGGCCAAGATATACACTGAGGAGCCGAAACAAGAAGGGGAACGCCGCGCAGTTATAAAGCGTGCCGGACACTCAAACATGGTCGCCATTGCGCACAAGATTCCAGCCGCAACAGACCCGGACATGCCAGCGATCCTTATGCTCGCATTCATTCTTGGTGCAAGTAAAACGAGTCGACTGTACCGTGCACTCATCGATACTGCACTCGCGACCGATGTTTCCACCACCTGCTACCAATTCCGTGACCCATCGCTTCTGATTTCCTACATCACGCTCACGCCGCGCACTCGACATGAAGCGATGGAAAAGCGTCTGAAGCAGGAATTTCAGAAAATAATCTCGAAGGGAGTCACTGTTCAGGAACTTACGCAGGCAAAACGCTTTCTGCGTGCCTACGTGGCCTCACGCCGTGATGGCCCTTACGCGCTCCTCGAAAGCCTCAATGAAGAAATCGCCACAGGCGATTGGGCCCGATTTGTCACTCTTCCGCAGGCACTCATGCGCGTCACCGCGAAAGAAGTTCAGAAAGTCGCTAAAAAATATCTTATCGACGACCAGAGTACGGTCGGTTACTTCATAGGCACCAACGCATGAAAAACGAATTTCACCCAGCGCAAGAATTCCCGATGCCACACGGCGGCAGGCTTTTTATTGCCCCGACTCATGTCCGAGACATCGTGATCGTGAATGGGAGCGTACTTGGCGGTCGTAATATGTTACCTAAGACGCTGAACCTCGTTTCGCTATTGACCGCTGACCTGCTCGATGCCGGAACAGCAAAGAAAAAGAAGGATGTACTCCGTGACACTCTTGCCGGGAAAGGCATATCTCTCTCGTTCTCGTCATCTGGTGACCGTACAGAATTCTCTGGACAATGCTTCCCCGAAGACCTTTCTATGCTTCTTTCGACTATTACCGAATGTCTTGAGGGAGCTATCTTTCCGGAAGCAGAAGTAAAGAATGCAAAAGCACTTGCTCTCGGCAATCTTGCCGAATCCAAATCGAATACTCGTACTCGGGCAGAATATGCTCTTTCTGCACTTCTGTACGATCCTGAACATGTGAACTGTGCGCTTCCCATCGAAACCCAGGAGAAAAACGTAGCAGCGATTCGGCGCGCCCATCTTCAGGATTTCAGGAAGAAACTAGGGAAGGGAGGACTTGTGCTCGCGATAGTCGGTGACATCGCTGTCGCCACGGCCCGAAGCGCAGCTGAAAAAGCGTTTGGGAAACTAGCCGTTGGCACCACAACAGCGCCAATCAAACAAGTAAACAAGAAACTACAGAAGGAAAATGAGAAGCTGATTCCTATTGCGGACAAAGCAAACATCGACATACTTCTCGGTGTGGCAATCCCTCTTACTGTGCAGCATCAGCTGTACCACCCGATGAAAGTTCTCGCCGAAATGCTCGGCGGCGGTGTCACGTCTCACCTCATGCAGACCATCCGAGAGCGCGATGGTCTTACTTACGGCGCGCACTCCTCTCTTATGGGGCTCGATGCAGGAGCAGACGGTTACTTTAAGATATGGGCTACATTTTCACCTGACAAATATAAAGAGTCTGTTGAGAAACTTCGTGAGGAGATAGGCATATTTTTCTTGAAAGGTCTCACGGAGGAGGCACTCAACAAAAGAAAAGAAGAAATGACTGGCTCCTACTTGGTCGCACTCTCGACGACACAGAACTTAGCACACTCACTTCATTCAATCGGTGCAAACGGCTTCGAACTCTCGTATCTTACTGAATACCCGAACATCATACGCGCCGTCTCACTTTCTGATATTATGAAAGCCACCGACCTCATTCCGCTCGACAAGTTATCACTCGCGGCCTCGGGGACCTTTAAGAAAAAATGACCGTAGCAGAAGTACGAAAACGATATATAGATTTTTTCGCAAAACGCGGACACGCGGTCATTCCGTCTGCCCCCGTCATACCTGAAAACGATCCGACCACTCTTTTCACTTCGAGCGGCATGCAGCCTTTGGTGCCGTACTTGCTTGGACAAGCGCACCCAGAAGGTTCTCGTCTCGTAAACTCGCAAATGTCGTTCCGCGCTGAGGATATCGAAGAAGTCGGCGACAATCGTCATACGACGTTCTTCGAGATGCTCGGTAACTGGTCTTTAGGCGATTACTTCAAGAAGGAGCAACTCCCGTGGTTTTTTGAATACCTGACGAGCGCCGAAGAAGGGCTCGGACTTGATCCGAAAAAACTCTACGTGACCGTCTTCGACGGCGATGAGAGCGTAGGTATGGACCTCGATACCGAGGCGGTCGATATATGGAAAAAACTCTTTATCGAAAAGGGCATCACGGCAGAACTGGTGCGGCTCGGCACCGAGGCGGCAGGATATGAAAAGGGTATGCAGGGCGGACGCATCTTCTCCTACGGATCGAAGAAAAACTGGTGGAGTCGCTCTGGAGTGCCGACAAAGATGCCAGAGGGAGAGATCGGCGGCCCCGACTCGGAAGTCTTTTATGATTTTGGTACGCCGCATGATACGAAATGGGGAAAGGAGTGTCATGTGAATTGCGATTGCGGACGCTTCGTTGAGGTAGGAAACTCGGTCTTTATGCAATTCATAAAACAAGCGGACGGAGCATTCAAAGAGCTCCCGAAAAAGAACGTCGACTTCGGCGGGGGACTTGAGCGCCTCGCTTTCGCGACGACCGGGAATCCCGATATTTTCATGATTGATGTGTTCGACACGGCGCGTACTGTGCTTGAGAAGTATTCGGGTATGTCTTACAGCACGACTACTGCGATGCGCTCATTCCGCATCATCCTCGACCACATGCGTGCAGCATCGTTCTTCATTGCTTCGGGTATTCGCCCATCAAATACAGAACAGGGTTATGTGTTACGTCGACTTATTCGTCGCTCTATCCGTGAAGCGGATAAGTTGGGTATTAAAGAAACAGTACTTTCTGAGGTTGCGGAAGGTTTTGGCGCTGCATACTCAACGGCATATCCTTTCGTGCAAGAAACGGCGAATGTTATTCGCGAAGAGCTCGAGAAAGAAGA
>ERZ1292625.3221-Hain-H41-01um-R1-3221-length-13638-cov-110_pt1 | contig 13638 bp, 23 predicted proteins | sample MGYA00564400_ERZ1292625 | MGnify/ENA primary metagenome ERZ1292625 (study PRJEB36523, sample SAMEA6512639) | groundwater metagenome | collected 2019-01-08 | study: AquaDiva: Metagenomics assemblies of 32 groundwater samples | reverse complement strand
TCTAAGTGATTGATTTTATTGAGATAATTGACTTACGTAGTTAAAAATAGTAAGCTACGCGAATTAAATTTTTATTGAGGGTAAATCTCATAATGAGAAAAGTACGCTATCTCTCCTCGAAAACGATTAAGGGTAAAAAACGAATCACAGAATACGTGGAAGCGGAACTAACTCAGATTCGTTATATCTGGTTCAATCGAAAAACAAAGCGTGAAAAAATTGTCAAGTTTGATCCAAAGAAAAAACTCCGAGTTGAAGTAGTTTTTAAAATCAAGTCGGGGGGCGCAACCTATAAAATTCCCTCTTCATCCTATGGCCTCCCCTATCGAGTACGGAAAAAACCTACTAGCGAAAAAATCCTACTGAAACAGATTAAGAAAAAACACCTAGCGAAATTGAAGAAGGGTCATTTAATTGTCAATCAGTCGCAACCCGAACATAACCTGTATTCATGGACGTATTACTACCAAGCCAAAACGAAAAAAGAAATTGCAGAGCAAGGAAAGAAGCGGCGGCAAGTGATGAAAAAACTTCAAACCAAGGGGTCTAGAAATGCAGGTCGAAAATTTAAGAAAAATAAAATGTAGTTTGATTGAGCCCTATATCGGCACCTATCGAGAACATAAAGTAATTGTCTGTGATACCGAAACGATAAACGGGAAACCGTATTCGATTCAATTTTACGATGGAGTGATCACAACTTTAGAATATGTGAATGAAACAAATATTTTTGATGTGTATTGTGATTACATCGCTTCTCATTATGAGAAGGGTATGAGTGTTTGGTTTTTCTATTGTCAATTTGACTTGCCGATTATTCATTATCCCTTCAAGGAATACTTTGCAGTTGATAATCACAACATGGGATTTGGTGAATTTGATTTTCGATATGTGACAGGGAAAACATGGTACGGCAATCATAGCTATAAAAAAATGGCGTGGTTTGAACGTGACGCGTATCAATATGTGTTTCGCGGTCTGGCAAAAGTCGCCAAGGATTTGAACCTCACACAACAAAAATATGACATGCCAAAATTTTTAGGCAAGCGAGCGTGGAAAAATCCACAAGAGCAAAGCGATTTTGAATTGTATGCGATTCAAGATGTGATTGTTCTTTGGGAGTTGGTCTATTGGATTCTTGACCTCCATCGAAAATTTGATGTGGGGTTATCGGTTTCGCTAGCGGATCTTGCGGGGAAAATTTTTCGGAAACACCATGTCAAAGAACCGATAGAGCCGACGCAACAAGACGTAACCGTTGCAGCACTCTCAAGCTATCATGGGGGAAAAACTGAGAGTTATGTGCAGGGGGTCACACTCATAAAAAATATTTATGAATATGACATAACCTCAGCCTATCCCTTCGCTATGTCACAGATAGGGAATTTTTTTGAATATACAACCAAAGAATGGTCTAAGGGTAAACCCTTACAAAAAAATGCCGTCTATCAAATATCCTCAGAAAGTAAATGTGACTACAAACCGCTCTATACGGAAACCTTTAAGCGGGAACGTGTGTTAGACAAACAATGGGTGACTGGGTGGGAGTTAGAATCTGCACTTCGTCACGATTGCTTGTTGAAGTATACCGTACACCAAGGCTATGAAATGTTTTCTCATTACGAGAAATATAACGGACTCAAAAATTATGTGGAAACATTTTTTGCACGTAAACAAAAAGCAGATCAAGAGAAAAATGCTACAGAAAGACTCAGTAGTAAATTATTCTTAAATGCACTTTACGGAAAATTCATTAGCAAAATTCAAGAAGAGGTAGACGAATTAGAAAGTTGGCGCGGGGGTGTGATTTTTCATCCGTTAATTGCCTCACTCATTACGGGTTTTGTGCGTGCTTATGTGCATGATATAGAGCATCAATCACTAGCGTTTCACACTTCTACCGATTCGTTTATTACTAAGCATGACACCCTAGATAGTTTATTTCCTGGGGTGAATGGGTTAGGGGGATTGAAAAAAGAATATCACGGTGATGTATTAATTGTACGCCCCAAGGTCTATGTAATTTTTGACAAAATTGACATAAACTGCCATCATAAATTTGAACTTGATGAAAAAGATGTAGTGGTTTGTCGCTACTGTCAAGCCAGGGTGTTGAAATCAGCGACACATGGCTTTTATGGAAGTGTGCACATGCTACTCAATATGTGGAAAGGAGGTCAAAAAAATTATGTAATCAATCGAATGGTGCGATTAAAAGAAGCAATGAGAAGGCGCGATCCTGATGTGCTGCCGTTTGTGTTTACAAATCATCGGCGGTCATTAAATGTTGATTGGTCAACCATGAATGTGAGGGGGATCTAATTATGTGTCCTACTGACGATTTGGGGATTGAATACGACGAAGATGTTGACAAGGTGTTGAAGGAACCGAAATCGAGTGTACTCCAAAAGTTTTTGGATTATCGGGATGCGCGGAAAGCAAAAGAACGAGAACTAGACGAAGCAAAACAGAAGAAAGAAAAACCCGAAGGAATTTTTGGCGGTCTTTTCTCGTAATGAGAAATTTTTTAGATTGTAGAAAGGGTCTATGCAATGTTTGGATTTTCTAAAGAGGAAAAAGAAACAGTGGATTCTGAGCAACCGGAAATTAAAAAATCGGGTGTATGGTCTGGTCAACTTGGTCAGGCTATTGCCGACGCTCGGAAAGGCCGTGTGGACTCTGAGAAGGGATTTACAAAAGGGGCAAAAAATAGTCAACCAAAGAGTAGCGGGGGAAGTGTATCTAGAGAACTTAGTGAAGCGGCGCGGAAAATGTTTGAGCCAGACGCCTGGCGCGCAATCGTCAGAGCGCCATTCGCGCTAGGGAAAGTAATCACAGGACGAGAATGTTGGGATCTTGAAAAACGACAAGAAGATACCCTAGCCACTTCTACTAGCATGACGGCAGAGTATTTCATGGCGGTAGACCCTAAGTATGTGGCCTTAACGATTTGCATGTTTAACTGGTCTGTTATTCTCACCGAAAAATACGCCGCAAGCGCAAGAGAAGCGCGACTAGAAAAAGCCAGTGAACCAGAACCTAAAATTGCTACGGTTGCAGGTATCAAATCGGTATGAGTCACAATGATTCACCAGGGACTAGGGAAATTGTGCTCGTGATGGGCATGACTGGATGGGGTAAATCATGGTGGAGTAAACTCTATTCACGCATGTTTACACGCAAATTGGTCTACGATCCGACGGTCAGTTACCCCGTTCAAGAATACTTGCCGATCAACGATATTGTAGATCGAGTACTAGACCCTGAAACCAAAGCCTACAACCTGGGATTTAGTGAGCCTGATGATATTCCACAAGCAGCGGGGGCTTTGTTTGCCAGTGGAAATAATCTATTGTTGTTGGAAGAACTCGCAACCGTATTTGATAAAGGTCAAGCGCGGTTGCCTGAATGGGGCAAGCGCCATGTCTTTTATGGCCGACACATGAATTGTAGTATGTTACTCATTGCCCAACGGCCAACCTATATCCCGATTGATTTTCGATCACAAGCCAACCGAGTCATAACCTTTTGCCAGCACGAGGGGGCTGATATGGATTGGCTAGTTGACTTCTACGGCAAAGAGCGGATGAAAAAAATGATGACATTGCCAAAGTTTAATTGCTTCGACTATCACAACGGGATTGTGAAAGAGTATTCAATTGTAGAACGAGTCAAGACTGTGTTTGGCGTTTCACTTGACAATTCAATTTCACATCATGTAGATTTAGTCCTGTAAGGGTTATCACATAAGCGTTGCTCCGGTACTGGCGCAATGGCGTGGAAGGGTCTAGACCCCCCTTCCACGCTTTTTTTATATAAGGGTCTTTTTCTAAGGGGGTGTACTATGATGGGCATTGTCAAGTGGTTGTTTGGAACGTTGTTGGTTGTGGCGGTGGGGATGTTTATTATTAACCGTGTTGCGGTGCTGAAAAGCATTGTCAACCCGTAGTCATTTCTCATTACGAGAAAGAGGAGGAAAAATACCATGGCTGACAAGTTTCGTGTGATGGAAGGAAAACAAGTGATGTTTTCCAGTGATGACCGCGAGTTGTGTGAAGGTATGGCAGCAACGAAGCGAATTGATCTTATCAACCGTGGGGTTGACATTCGCGCTGATGAACACCATGTCAGAGTGGTGGAACACGAGGAAGTAGCTTAATATTTAGCACTCTAGGGCCTCGTATATATCTACGAGGGTAGAGTAGAAAGCGGTGAAGAATGCGCGGGAATGCTGAATACGTCAACTTGATTTCTGGTCAAGCGTTAACTGTCAACGGAAAAACGGTGATTTCTGATTCGTTACCAGTGGGTGAAGGCTGGTACCGGATGAATCTGCGAATTGGTTTGGTGTTCGTGGTCGGAACGGGAACCACGCCGATTACTGAGGCGACCCTACATTTTATTAAGAATGTGCTTTTTAAAACTGATCGAGGGGAAATTATCTGCAATCTGCCAGGGAAGGCGTTGTATAAGATTGCCACGTTTAAGGCGGGATTGGTCGCCCCTCGCCAGGATGCCATTGCGGCGGCTACTGCTACTTACTACGTCAATTTACCGATTTATTTTAGCGACCATTACCGGATGATGGATCGCCCTGAAGATACCATTCTGAACACGAAGCGGTACTCTTCAATGACTATTGAAATTCAGTTGGGAACGGTGGCCGATCTCCTATCAACGGTGGGCACGTCCTCAGTGACGGCAACCCTTGACGTGGAAGTAGTACGGACGAAGGGCTTGCTTCCAAAGCAGGGTGAACCCTTGGCAGTCATTTCCTACGACTACCGGAACCCGATTGACGCCAGTGTGTTGCAGTATGTGCTGTTGGAACGGGCACAGGATCTCGCCTATAAGCGCCTGTATGTCCACTCCTGTACGGGTGGAACAGCGGGTACGCCGTGGGCGGGGGTGAACTCTGACGCGGTTCAAAATGTGGTCTCGATTAAAGATCAATCGGGATTCATTATTAAAGACCGTATTCACCGGATGATACAGGAAAGCAATCAATTCGATTGCTCCCTTGAATCCATTGTTACAGGTGTGGAAATGCATGACTTTGTGCAAGAGGGATCTATCCAGGCCGCATTGGCAACCGCTGGAAAATCCCTGTTTCAGTATCAGTGGACAAATCAGGCGGGTGTGGGAGCAAATTATATTGTGACCGTAGCCTCTGAGGCTATCCGCTCACTCAAGTAAGGATGTGTGAGCCCCATTTCTCATAATGAGAAATGGGGCAACACTGAAAGGAAATTATGGGATTGTTTGACAGTGTGGATACGAATATTGAGGGGGCTTATTCTGACTTTAGTTTCGCTGGTGGGGGGAGCTATGATATTCCCTCTTCTCAATCCTTATTTCCTACGCCTACCCTGTTGACAGATGGTCAAACCTTGATTAACTCACGCGCAAATTCCTCATTTTGGGACAATTTCGATCAAGCGAAAATGTCTGCCTCTTTGCAGGATGTACTCGGGAGCGTCACAAAAGCCGCTGCAAAAAGCGGGATACAATTGGCGAGTGATGCTATCAACCGGAATGCTAACAACAGCAACCCTACCATTGCAGGATTGTTTAAGAATTTTCAATCCACCCAAACGGGGGCACAAATTCAGACGGCAAGCATTGCCACAAGAGCACAAAACTTTTTTGCAAACCCGATGGTATGGCTGGGTGTGGTGTTAGTGGGTGCAATCTTTTTGTTTCGGAGATAAATACAATGGGATGGAAGCCATTTAAAGCGATACAGAGGGCTTTTACTCCTCCCGCACCTGTTCGTCAATTTGTTGCCAATGCGTTAAAGGTGACAGGTGAATCATTCCAACCCGCTGAAATTTTACGTGTAGCAGGTGCCGCCTCTCAAACTCTCTATACAGGGGGGTTGTCTGCATTAAATCCAAAAATAGGAAACACAACACTAGCAAGTAGTGATCCGAATAAGGCGAGTGTATTAGGTGCAACGATTGTAGGCGCAAATTCGTTCGGAACGGTACAAGCTGGCAATCCAGACGAAAAAGAGTCAACGATCAATCAAATTGCAAGAAAAATAGGTGGTGCGATATCAGCCCTTGCTGTAGGGAGCGCAGGTGCAAACGTACTCACAACTCCGGCTAATGCCCTCCCCGCTGGAGTACAAGGACCGATACAGCCATTAAGTACGGGGGCACAGTTTGGGAATTTTGGCGCAACGGTGATAAGTGGAAGTGCAACCGCCTATGGAAGTGGCTCGATTGCTCAAACTGTGATAGGGATTTTTGGGAAACAAGTAGGTTCAGCCATACTACAAGTCTTTAGTGGTGATATAGCTGGTGCAATCAAAACGATTACTACACCAACACCAAACACCCCAACAACAACAGTGCCAAACCTCTTTGGGAATTATCAAAGCGGTGGTGGAGGTGGCGCTGGCTTAGGAGTGGGAAGTGGCGAAAGTGGACAAACTACAACGATTCCGTTAGTATTCCCCGCAATCGCATTTGGAATATTGGCGGTGATTTGGTTGGTTATGAGGAAAAAATAACATGGATATGAAAAACGGCGGTGATTTTAACGCTACGGGTGTGACTACCTCTTGTGCGGCTGGATCAACGAATTTTGCAGGACGAACTGTGTTAGCCTCTCGGACTATTCCCGCAGGGGCAAAAGCCTTTCTTGAGCGGTGGTCCGCGAAAGTGGTTGACGTAGGTTCAGCCGATCAAATTTACTTTGCGATTTTGAAAAATGGTCAAGCCATTCAATCCGGCATGGAGCGAATACCGGCGATACAATTTGATTATCAGGCACAAATCGAATTGAATGTCTTAGTCACTCCTGGTTTGATTGAAATTGTTGCGTTCAATATTTCAGGAATGACCACAAGCATTGAATCAGCAGCACTTGCAGCTATTGCAATCAATTGTCAGGCGTGGTGGTCTGGGAACTTACTCAGCGAACGAGGGGGGATCTCATAATGGCTGAATGCTCACTCTTATCAAAAATTGCCTTGGTCCCTGGGTGCCGTCCCTGGGATACGCCAAACCCTGTTGAAAGTGAGTCAACCTTTCAGTTTCACATTCCAGGGGTATCGACGGTCGCTCCATGGCGACCGCCGGATTTGAATGCAGGTGAATTTTCATTACCTGAATCAGTTAAATCAACAGTGTCGAAAGTTCAAGCCAATGCAGCACGTTTGGTGGATTCGACCAAGAGCATTTTATCTCAAGGTGAAGGACCGGCTTGGTATGACTTCAGTGGTAAAATTGCGAGTGCAGCCAGTGCGGCGAATCAAGCCGTACAATCAACACTCATTAAGGTGATTGTCTTAGTGGTCATTGTCGGAGTCGTGTCGTTGTTTGGTATATCTTATATTCAATCGAAAGGAGCTGCCCTTGCAAAATAAATTAATCCTAGCCTTATTTGCATTTCTCATTATGAGAAATGAGGTATTCGCTCAAGCGAATCGAACAAATTCGGGTGATGTAACTTGCCCCGCAACGGGAACCAGTATTCAAGTGCTTCCCAATCGTTCTAGTAGGTATTCTATGCTCTTTAACAATATTAATGGGCAGGCAGTACGGCTAGGCTATTTGGATTCAGGTACGGCGGTTTTGGATGGTACAAATTCATGGATTCTCCAACCTGGACAAGCGACAAGTGATAGTGTTCCAGGGGTGCTGAATAAGCGCGTGGTGTGTATGTCTACAGGTGGAACGTCAAACATCATTACGTTTAACGAAACCTATAGATAGATCATGAAAAAACTTTTTTCAGCGTTTTTGATTGCCCTAGCATTTTTTGCGTGTGGACCATTGCCACAAGATCAAGAGGCAGAAAGCGCGGTAGGAATTACAGCGCCAGATGGCTATGCGGTTTCATGTGCTAGTGGATATATTCGATCGGTGCCTCACTTGTGTTTACGGATGTTTGATGTGGGATCGGAGTCAGATATTACAGCCCCCCCTACGGGTGCATGCCGTACCACGACATTTACAGGGATACCAGAAACTGCAAAAGCTCTTTTATTGGATGTGGTGTTTTTAATCAATTCTAATAATACAGTGTCGCGGAAAGATGTACTACTTGATTTCTACACCGATAATACATGCGGAACTCTCGCACAAATCCGTTATGCAAGTGTGTGGGAGTACACGGCTATGGCCGACACTCGCATTGCTTCATTCTGTTGTAATCAAGTGATCGTGGATAATGTACCAAGTGGCGGCTTTGCACGAATTTATACCGTGTCCGCCTATGCCAATGTAGGCAATGGGTCACGCATTCAATGGATCTTGATGGGATACTATGACTGATGAAACGAGTATTGATTCTTTCTAGTCTCATTATACTGATTATTGCCTTAGCAGCTCGCGCGTTGTTGCATAGTAAGGGGTTGACGGTCACAAGCTGGTGGCGTAGCCCCTGGAAAAACTACGAGGTAGGGGGCAAGTGGTTTTCTCTCCACCAAATCGGATGGGCCTTTGATGTAGTCCCAATTAATAAATCCCTTCATGATGTGTTAGCCGTATGGCCGTTTAAGTACGTGGTAGAGAGTGACCACATACATTTACAAATTTTATAGCAAAGGAGTCGCGTGGATGCTCTTTACACTAGCCTTACTAGCAGTATTGGCTTATCTCCTTTTAACACAGCCCTTTTGGCCATTATCTACCTCATGGTCAAACAGAGGCTCACAGGCTTGGAAGAAGCGTTAGAGCGTGAATCAAAGCGCAACGATCGTATTGAGCGATCATTATATCGAGCGGGCATCGACCTGCTAGAAATGGAGTAAGCATGAATACTGATTTGTGGGGAACGATTCTCGGCATTGTGAAAGCTACGGCGCAAGGGGTAAAGGAATACGCTCCCGCTCCGTTTAATCTCATTGGTACATTTCTTTGGATGGCAGCCGATGCCTTGAGTGGGTACATTATGAATAAGCCTGGTATTCAAAGCACACAAGCCATTAAAGATGTAACAAACAAGTAATGTGTAGATTTCTCATAATGAGAAATAGGAGATTTGACAGATGAATTTTTTATTTGCACTACTACTGCTATTAGGATTTCCTTTAAGTAGTCATGCTGGAGTATATATTGATTCGACTCCTGGTATTTTTTCCAATCCTTTACAGTTATTAGGTGCAAATTTTACGTGTAATTTAATTGTTCACGATCCGAGTTCTATTGATCCTAACGCAGCAACCTTTCGAATGAATTATGCTACTTTTCCAGGTGTCAATTTACCTGGCAGTAGCAATAATAATTCTGTCTGGACATTTGGGTATAATGTGGATTGCGGTGGTGGACGAGTTAATACCTCAGAACCTACCTTAGCACTACATTTTGAAAAAGAATTTTGGGCAGGCGGTGCAGCACCCGCTATGCTAGAGTTTCATGTCCAACACATAGATACAACAGGGGTACAACATCGGCCAATATCCTTTACTGTACCGAGGGCAGGTGGAGCGACTTCAACTAGTTCGTCAATGAGTATAAATACAAATAAGCTAACATTTGGGAAATATGACGGTACACAGGTAATGAATTTTGATTGGACCACAACTCCGCCAGTATGGGATTTTAACATTACAGATACTGTCGTGAGACATAGTGGAAATAATATCAAATGGTTTCAGCAGCGCAATGCTGCTAATTCTGCTTTTTTATTTCTTCCCTATTTTGATGCTGGTAACGTCTTAAGAGCCGAATCACCGTTCTATGTGGTTGGAACAAGAGGCGGGGCAAGTGCTACATTCCCCGCTGATTTTATAACGGGTCAGATGACAGGCACTCCCACAACAAATGATAATATGCTACATCTTGCGGGGCCTACTTTTACAGGTAATCTGTACGCCTATGAAGCCGATGCAAATATTACAGGAAATTTCATAGGGGCATTATGGAATAATGCTAATAACACAGGGGCCAATGCTCTGCTACATTTGCGTACCATTGGCGATTCTGCTGGCAATCCATTTATCAAATTTGATATTAATGGAACACAAGTGGCTTCCATTGGTTTGGATAATTCCGTAGCAGGCAATCCGTTTATCATAGCAGGGTCGGCAACTCTTGGAACAACTAATTTATTAAGTATTGCCTCAAATGGTACTACCGCAGGCATGATGCAGTTAACGGCTATTGTACAAGCTAATTTAGGCGCCCCCGCTAATGGAAATATTGCTTATTGTGCAGATTGTGCGATAGCAAACCCCTGTGCAGGTGGAGGTACAGGGGCACTTGCAAAAAGGCTTAATGGTGTGTGGGTATGCAACTAATGAAAGGTACGTGTATGAAAAAGAAAATTGCTCTGATTATCTTTGTGTGGCTGTGTGCCTTGCTATCAAGTGCCTATTATGCCTTTGCGCATGACTGTAGCCTTGATAACCCGTGTACGTTTTTCTGGATTGCAAACACGGAAAGCGATTTAGCAGGCTACCGTTTTTATATTAAACCACTAGGGGGAAGCTATGGAGCCCCATTAGATATTAAGCCGCCTCAATCTGCTATTGGAGTGGATCAATTCAAAACCTCGTTTGGAAGTTTGGCCCCTGGAAATTATGTGGCGAGTGTCTCAGCCTATGACTTGGCAAATAATGAGTCGGACAAATCAAACGAAGTGGCATTTACATTCATCGTCCCCGATTTCCCCCCTGCAATTCCCATTTTGCAAATCCTTGTGACGGTGCCCTAATCATGCAAATCTCCTTAGTGTTGATCGACAAACTGAATCAATTGCTTGCCCTGTATCCCGCCAGTGTCACCCGCCTGTGTACCACTCCCCAGCGGAACAAAACCATTGTCAAGGGTGCCCAATCATCTAAACACTTGACCGGCGAAGCGGTTGACTTGGTGTTTGATCAAACCGCTTCCTTACTCCATGCCGCGATCTATGCCGAGTCAATCGGATTTGGTGGAATTGAAGTAGACTACAACAACAACCATCTCCATCTTGATGTGCGCCTAGCACCTTTTTGGCATGAAGTCAAGCTAGGGGGTAAAAAATATTCCCTCAAAGAGTACTTGACAACCCTTCACAGTTCTGCGATAACATAATCAACAACAACGTTGATTTTCTCGTAATGAGAAATCAGTCATTGCCTAACAACAGGGGGGTCTACAATGACAAAGCCCGTACAAGTGATTCGTTCTCTCGTTTCCCACCAGTGCCAACACACCGAGCACGAGGACTGCCCCAAAGCGTTTCCGTCGATCAATCGGGAAAAACTCTATTTGTGTGTCTGTATCTGCCACAAAATCACACACCAGAAAGGGGGTGGAAAGTGATTGAAATATCAATCACAGGGGATGGGTTGTATCAAGTGATGTATCGTCTAGAGGGAGTGCGATGTACAACCTTTGAAACGAACTCCCTTGACCTCACGCTAACAGAGGTCAAGCAAAAGTTACAGTTAGCAATGGGTCTAGCCAAAGGCAAAATTTTGACAGCGACACAGGAAAGGGTACAGTCATGAAACTGAGTGAATTGGTCAAACACATCAACGAAGCGGTGTCACTACGCAACCCCAACAAGGAAAAGATTGCAGAATACGCCGAACACATGAAAGCGGGGAAAGCCTTCCCCCCCATTGTGATAGGCCATTGGCCGAACTCTGAAAAATACGGTGAGTCTGGCATTGTCGATGGGATGCACAGACTGAGCGCGGCACAAGAAGCGGGGTTAACAGAATTTTCTACGGAAACCAAAAAGTTTCCGACACTGGAAAGCGCGTTGGCGTATATGTATACCGCCAATATGTCCCACGGGTTACCAGTCACCGAAGGACAGCGCAACAAGCGGATCATTCTGTTAAAGCAGATTGACGCCAAGTTGACGCTTGAACAATTGGCAAAGGAATTTGGCTTGCATCCTTCATCCATTGATCGGATCTTGAAAGGTCAACAGGGAGAAGGCAAGTCAGGCCCGAAGGGAGCGAACAAGCGCAAAGAAGAATCCGCTCCCAAAAAGGCGAGTCAACTCTTTAAAACGATTGAAGGATTGAACAAGGAATTTATCAGAAAGCGTCCAAACCAGTTAGTTGAATTGGGAGCCTACTTGTCACCGGCCACTGAAGAAAACCCCGAAGGGGAAACGGACCAGGACAAGTTGCAAGAATTGGTGATCTTGCACGATACCCTGAAATCGCTCATTAAAGAACTCAAGTAAGTCAATTTCCTGTAATGAGAAACGTCGTTGATATTCTTAACCTAGCCGTTATTGAAAGGGATAAGCACACCATGGCAAAGAAAAACGAAGTGGCAACCGTGAACAATGGCAATACCTTGGACATGCCGTCAACCCTCACCCCCGCAACGGTGCAGGGTATGAATACCAGCAAAATGATGATTGACCCTGCGAATCTACCGGAACACTTGCGGGGAATCACGTTTGAAGTGATTGAAACAGGGTTTGCGCCCACGGTCAAGTGGGGGAAACCTGGCGATTTTGTGGTTGGTGTCTATCAGGGTTGCGATAGTGATATTGGGCCCAACAAGGCAAAACTGTATTACTTTGATGTACAGGGGAAACAGTTTGGGGTGTGGGGAACGACTGTGCTAGATCGTGCGATGGAAGGCGCACTGAGCAATGGCGCGATCAAGCCAGGGTATATGGTCATGGTGACGTATGCGGCAGATTTGCCGAGTGACTATGACGCAAACCCGACGAAGTTGTTTCACATTCAAGTCGCCAAGAAATAGGGAGCGAATGGGGGAAGGGACTCAGGCACTATGCACCCTTCCCCCTTCGTCATACGAGGGAGCCATGAAAAGCGATTTGAAAAGCTACCGTGTGATGTGTGATGTCTGCCGACAAATCAAACGAGTGTCACAATACCTCATGGACCGCACGCAAATCTTACTGTATTGTAAGCATTGTCATGGGCAGACGGTCCACACCAAGAAGGATTGAATTGATATGACGATTCAACAACTCTTTGAAGAATTAGGGAACAAGCTAGATCGTGAACTGTTGACCAGTGGCATGATTAAAAACATCTACCTGGCGAAGATCCGGCTCGTTGAAGCAAGTATGTGGTATAGCTTGCCCCGAGAAACCCCAAAGACAGGGGTTGGGAATTAAGGGAGGGTCTATGGATGATGATGACGATGGAGACTGTTGTTATCCACGACCACGAAAAGGGGGGTCTATGAGAAAAAATGTCTGTGAGGTGTGTGGAATAGATCAAAAAATAGATGTGATGGAAATAAAAATATATCATACATGTTGCAGAGAGTCCATCGTCTATTATTTTGATTTGTGTAACAGTCATGCGGTAGAGTTTTGGATCGCATTAAAAAAATCACCAGTGGATTTTTCTAAAGTCGCGACAAAAGAAAATTAAGGGGGGGGGTCTATGAAAACACTCTTGATACTCTTCTGTCTCAGTCAATCGGCTTGTGTCCCTATGGCGCTCTATAACATGACCACAGACAATGGCGCTCAACGTGCCGTAGACAGCGATTGTGAGCGAGACAAAAACTTGTGCGGAAAAACATATTCGAGATTCTAGCGGTAGTGATCCTACACGCTGAGCGGGTTGCGCCTCACTTCTTTGATAGACGTATCAGGGGAGTGGGGCGTTTCTCGTTTCTCGTGTTGAGAAATTTTTTTGCCTAGCATACCTGAAAGTGTTTGTCAAGTAAATTCTTTCTGATTCTCACC